>JAAUXT010105955.1_pt1 | contig 25394 bp, 24 predicted proteins | sample 7278171 | NCBI WGS metagenome assembly JAAUXT01 (sample SAMN14350112, study PRJNA611818) | marine sediment metagenome | isolation source: surface marine sediment (1.8m) | place: French Polynesia: Moorea | collected 2018-08
AGGAGGCGCTTCATCCACATGGACAATGCTCCCACGCACACAGCAGACCTCACTGGAGTCCACATGAGGAACTTGGGCTGGACAACATTGCCCCACCCCCCCCCTACTCCCCAGAAGTGGCCCCCAATGACTTTTGGTTGTTCCCAAGGGTCAAGCAGGGGTTGAAGGGGAGGAAGTTTGACACGATCCCTCAGCTGGAGGACGCATTTGACACTCAAATGGGACTGATCACAGCACAGGAATTCCGGATCTGCATGCTCCAGAAGTGGCCTGCCAGATGGGCGAAGTGCCTCGCCCATCAAGGACGTTATTTTGAGGGCATCCACTGAAAAATGTCTTCTTACAGTGTACCCATGTTTATGTTATTGTTATTGTTTGGGTCTGATACAATGAGGACGAAAAAGAGCAAGGTCTATTGTCTCTGTTCAGTGCGGACGGGTTTCTGTGTTAAGCACCCCCAAAGTGCGCTCAGTTCAATTCCTGCCAGCAAAGGAAACCCCCTCGTATGATCGCCTTGGGTGCCTGTGTTGGTTGCAGTGTTGAGTGAATTGGCTCTTGCCCGTCCGCTCAGAAGGCTCTGAGCCCAATGGAAACCGGTGTGTTCGAGCACAAGAACCGCTCCGACAAATGTAACACGACCCCTCCCTGCTACACAACGGCGCTCGGGTTTGTGAACCCTTACGTCTCCATGAAGCACACACACCTGACTCACACGCACGTACAATCAGCCAACCAGGTAGAAAAGCCCATTGAAGTGAGCGTTTGGTCGACACTCGTTTGCCGCTAAACGCGATAGTGAAGACAGCGGAACTTGTGACCGTGGGTGGTGCCTCCTCGTTGCGCAACACCGGCTTCTTCCGTCCCGCGAAAGGAAACCATTCAATCACCACAATTGCGCTGCAGCTCAAAAAGTGTCAAATTGAAGCAACACGTGGGATTTCGTCGGATTACGAAATAGGGCAATTGGGTCAGTTAGCGAGTGGTCGGGGAAAGCAGGAAGTGACATGGGCGGTGAGGTGTGCGTGTGTGTGTGTGTGTGTGTCAGGGAGGGAGGGAGGGAGGGAGAGGCAGATCTGGTTCACAGCAGGCCTTGGCCTTCTGGGACACACACACACACACACACACACACACACACCTCTTTTGTCAACTCTGACTCTATCTCTGTCACGCACACGCACACACACACGCACACACACCGTTGACCTCTTCCGGCGTGTGTGTCCGAGATCAGGTCTTGTTGGCCGAAATTTTTCAGCTCACTTGTATCAAAAGCTCCTTGTGATTGCGAACATTCTCCCCGCACACATCTTGCTTTGTCACTGGCTGAGCCCATACGAGGTGGTATCCACATATTCGTATCGCTGTCATGATGCCTCTGATCATGACAGCGATACGAATATGTGGATACCACCTCGTATCACACTGTTCCGTGTGCGTGGTCGAACTCGTACTGCCGTACGGACGGTATCAACCAATCACTTAGCGTTGCGACGATTGTGCGTCGTGTGCACAAAGGGACGCTGCGTCCTGACTTGCGACGCAGCGCCTCCCGACTTGCACAGAGAGACGCGACGCTTGGCGTTGTTTCTGTGTCGCTTCACAACCAATAGCTGCAAGTGCCGCGGTATTCAGCAATGAGTAGGGAGTTGCGCTCCGAAAGTTTCCGTCCAACGCCATTTTCACGCTCATTTTAGAAACGTGTTGTTATTGCATGCCCACCTCCTTGTGGTTTGCAAAAACTCCGCCCAACAAAAAAAAAAAGAAAGTGCTCAAAATTCTTTTCCCGAAGGACGGCTCTACCACCTGGGAGTCGACCCCCCCCCCCCTCCGCCGTCACCCACACTCGGCCCAGAAAATTTCTGTTTGCTTCCGCGTGCACCATTTTGAAGCCACGCCGCAGTAGATGGGGTCAGTTTGACACCGGATGGACGTCAGGTCCCAGCACCACAAAACGTGACGTACAGTGACGCAGCGTTTGGACGCAACACATGACGTGTCAAACAGACGTGTCCAGAGTCACTCAACAGTTGTTTCTCGTTCAATCAGAAACTGCCGCAAATTGCGCAGTGCTCACCGCAGAAGGCCGAAAAGTGCAGCGGAAATGTCACAATTGGTCGAGTTGAGAAAAACAACACGTAGATCTAACGTCCAACAATTGGTGTGAAAATGGCAAAAGACAACTTTTCCGTACTGAGGCTTGTACTAACGTTTGTTCTTCTTTACTAACCAAAGACAAATACAAGGACTACCAACATCAAGGCGGCAAGGAGAGTAAGTAGTTTGCATACCAACAACGTTGTTGCTAGGTAGCGTCGTTTGCTAGGTGTCCATCCGTGTCATTTTGGTTCCAGTTGTGATTTTTCTGCGATTAATTTATTTTATTTTGAGAAATTTGAGTTTCGGTTGAATACGGGAGATGATCATTTTTGTGACAGGCGAAACTTTTTCTCACTTCCTTGCCCCTGGAGAAGGGACAACTGTTGCACGAGAGAGAATCTTTTATTTTTCATGCACAGCGCTTTCCTGAAAAGGAATCGGGTTCGCCTCGAATCTGTTGAGGTGGACAGACGTTGTTTGGTGCGCTCAAAAGAATTATCGAAAGACTGACACCTTTTGCCGGTTGTCAGACCAAGTCAACTTCCGGTTTATTTGTCAACAGGTGTTTTTCCCAAAATGTCTGTCAATTTTATTTTTCTCGTAGTTTTTGTGTGAATGCTTAGATTTGCATCAAGAGTTGCTTTGATTTTTCAAGCTTCAGTAGCACATGTATGCTAGCATTAGCAATTTGGACCTTGGTGTCTGTTGTTGAGACTGGACGCGTCCTGCACCCACCGAGTGGTGGCGCCACCGGATCGACTCGGAGCTGCATCGCCAGCAAGACGCGTCCAGTGTGAAACTGACCGCAGGTCCTGCATCTGTCGATTCGCTCGTTCTTGTGTAGCATAAAGCGTACATCACCAGTATCTTTGCTGGTCTTGTGTAGGCATTTTTGTCCAGCTGTCACATTTGGGAGGGAGGAGGGGGGGGGAGATTCTTCACGGATCTGGTGACATTTTGCGTTTGTTTCTCAGAGAGATGTGCATGAGGTCACCAGAATTTACCGTGCTAACTTCGTGCATTTCGCTCCGGTGTAACTTGCACAAAATCATTGCATTTGCTTTGCTTCCTCGCTGGAGACATCAATCTGACTGGAACTGAAATGGTGATCATTCGGTTCGGCTGAATTTTCAGAACTGTGCAGGTGATTCCGAACAGCAACAGGGCAGAGACTTCACAGGTCCGGGAGTCCCTATTGAGCGGTTTCTTTCCTTCGTTTATCTACCCTTACAGCACACGAACGAGAGGAGAGGTCGGAAGAACGCAGAATGAAGGGCATAGGAACACACACACACGCTTGTGTCTAATTTCTCTCCGTTACTCCTTCGCACGCAGAACAACCGAAGGAGCGGGTGTTCAAGGAGAAGAAGGGGCTTCTGCACCAGCGTCGAGGCGCGCTGCGCAGGCGTGTCCACCAGGTATGCGTGCGTGTGTGGAGAGGTATGCGTGCACAAATGTTGGGGTGCGCTGCGCAGGCGTGTCCACCAGGTGTGCGTGCGTGTGTGGGGAGAGGTATGCGTGCACAGATGTTGGGGTGCGCTGCGCAGGCGTATCCAGCAAGTGTGCGTGTGTGTGCGAGGTATACGTGCGCAGGTGTGTAGACGTGCCTACCAGGTAAAGTTCGTTTGTGTGTGTGCACCAGGTGAAATTTTTCTATGTTGGGGGGCGAGGTGCTCCGATTCGGGAAAACTTTGCCCAGTTGTCCTGAACGTGTGTGAGAGGTGTGCATGTTTCCAGCTGACGCAAGACGTTTGACGCACATAATCTGTTGCAGGTGAACGGGCACAAGTTCATGACGACCTTCTTCCGCCAGCCGACCTTCTGCTCCATCTGCCGAGACTTCATCTGGGGCTTGTGGAGACAGGGCTACCAGTGCAGAGGTGAGGCTGGGGGGAGGGGCAGGACGGGGTGGGGCTGCCAGTGCAGAGGTGAGGTTTGACAGAACTGCGCAGAATTGAGGGTGAGGTGTGTGGGTGAGATGGGTGTATGGCTAACAGGTGGGGAGGTCAGCTCGTGCGGAGATGAGGTGGTGTTGGTGCAGAGGGGAGGGGGGGCACGAGGTTCTTCAGCTACAAACCACCGCTATCCATCCTACACGAACTGCGGAAGGAGGGAGGGTGTGGACTGAAACAAAAGTACCGGTCACGTCGCTTTTCGTGGGATCTCGTCTGTCTGCGCATTCTTTGGGTCACGTGTCTCAATCTCAATCTCGCGCTTTCTCGTTCTGCAGTGTGCACGTGCGTGGTCCACAAGAGATGCCATCAACATGTTGTCACGAAGTGTCCCGGTATGAAGGACGACAAAAACGACGAGGTACACGCCACAATATCACACAGTCTGATCGCACCCGCTCGTGCATACCCGGATGTCCAATCCACGTTGTGAATTTGGTTTTCAAAACAGAAATGCAAAGCGTAAGCTTCCCTTCCTGCTGCAAGTATGTCAGAGGCTGGCAATGTCACTGTGAGAAGATAGCGCGTCTTGAACACGTAATGCTCTTGTTTCAACTGGTTCCCTGTGTCTCTCCGGCGCAGTTGACGGGTACCCGGTTCAGCATCAACGTTCCGCACCGCTTCTCCGTGCACAGCTACAAGCTGCCGACGTTTTGTGATCACTGTGGCTCGCTGCTGTACGGGATCATCAAACAGGGCCTGCAGTGTCACGGTGAGTGTGGTGGGGTGGGGAGGGGAAATATGGGGGACGAGGGGGGGGGGGTTCTGTTGTGTTGACGAATCAAATAAGAAGCAGTGCTCAAGGCAACTGCAGTGCGAAGTCCCTTGCACTGGTAATGTCATCAATTCTTCCTTGTTCATCAATTCTTTCTTGTCCTCCTTGTCTTCCACCAGTCTGTGGGGGGTTGGGGTTGGGCAGGGGGAGGGGGTTGGGGGAGGGGGCAGGGAACATTTTATCCACCTTGCCATATATACTGCACTACCACATGGTGCTTCGCCCTGAAGGGACTTCGCACAACAAAGTGTGCAGTGTCGTGGTGAAAGGGTGAGAGCGGCCCAACCAGCGCACGCGCACCGCTCACCAATGCGCCAAACAGGCGTCTGTTTTGCTGCGCTGCGTTGGTGACCGTGCTGACGCTCATTCATTCGTTTTTTTCTTCATTCACTCGTTCACTGTTGCGTCACGTGATTGCAGCGTGTAAGATGAACATCCACAAGCGGTGTGAGAAGAACGTGGCCAACAACTGCGGGATCAACACGCGTGACATGGCCGACATCCTCAACGAGCTGGGCATCTCCGCAGCCAAACTCGCCCAAAAACCCAAAAAGGTGCGTGTGTGTGTGTGTCTGTGTGTGTGTGTGTTTTGAGTACAGCTGTTGCACTGCGACAGAAACAGGGACGCAACACAATCAAAAATGTCACGGTCCACCAGTTGTGGGAATAGAAGGCTTACGCACAGGCCGATCTCAGATGAGGCGCATCTAGCCGCGCTCCTGTTGACATCAGGTCGTTCGTTGTTGCGGCGACACATCACCCATTGACTTCCACAGGGACTTGGTGCATTGGGAAGCTTTTGTTTGTGAACCAAAAGGGGCGCGCGCACGTGTATTTCAATTTCTACCCATTCGTTTATTTTCGACGTTTGCGTCCCGCTGCCTAGTTCCTGTGTCCATCTTCATGAGTAAAGACTCAGAGAAGTGATCAAGGTGTTGAAAATATCTGCGTGTGCTGTTGCAGGCTTCGATCAGCGAAACTCACAACAAGGACCTGTGCGTCGGCGGCATGGCCTCGTCGTTGGGCGATATCCCCGGTGAGTTTTCACTCTGCAGATCTGACCCCCCCCCCACTCACCCACCACCCTCTGATTTTTTGGTAGCAATTCCCCTGACGTAGGACTCTGGACAAACCTCGTTGTCGGTGTTTTTGCCCTCTGCCAGTTGTTGTGAACAGACTCCCAAGAGAATTTTGTTCTGTTGGGATGGGAATAATTAGTTTCCGATGTATCCTCGAGAACAGATTCTGTCACTTCCTGTTTTTCATTTCCTATTTGTCTGCGTCGCGTTGCCAGGCGACGTGCCCGGTATGTTCGCCTTCCGTCCTGTTGGACAGTAGCCTTGTCGGTAGCAGTTCGTTCGAGTCCTAGACCCAGGACATGCAAAATTTCTTTCTGTGTTTTGGCCCTCTGCTGGTATCACACGACATGTCACACGCGTTGCGTACCTGGACAAAACAATTGTGTCTTTGTTTGGGGGGGGGGGGACTGCGTCGCTTGTTTACGACGTGACGCCTCTGCAGGGACGCAACTTGTGACTCATCCACTGTGAACCCAACCTCATGGGTTGTTTTCTCCTGTTTTCCACACAAGAGTTTTGTTTTGCTGCGTGATGTGTTGTGACGCAGTGACCTTGTTCGATTTGGTGCACAAACGTTGCTTCGCGTCGGTGCGTCAGATCGAACACGACCATCGTCTCCATGGCGATCAGAGCCGTTGAACGTGCACCGGTTCACGCGCTGCTTTCTTCACCGTCTGGTTTTCATTATTGTCCAGGACGTCAAACGCAGCAGTCGTTAGCGAAACGCAAACTTCTGTCGTTCGTCAAGAAAAGGCACTTGTTGACCGCCAAACCCGTGCCGGGCCACAGTCACTTTTACGCGAGTCTAGGTATTTTCAGCACATGTAATTTTTGCACCGCTTCGACACCCAAACCAATTTTAATTGGCGATCGTAATGGGGATTTGGTGCCAGAAATTGCTAACCCGAGGGAAGATAACGGTATCGAACTGAAACTGTTTCGTGGTAACCTTGGATTGTCTCTCCTGTCAATGATATTTCCCGCCTTGTTGCTAATCAATCTGCATTGCTATTAAATATCTGCAGGGAAGTGCTTTTGAGATGAAAATGTGCTGGCGTTGAGTTCTGGATTGACACATCCTGTTGAAACCTGTGCCAATCCACAATTCCAATGAACTTGGGCGCGCAAATTGAACAGCCTCTCTGTGTCAATAAGTGGTGGGTGTGAGGTTCGGCTAACAGGGAGTTACATTCGCTCACTCTAACACCGGTGCAGGCAGGTTCTAATTCCCCCCGCCCGTCAGGACCAGAATTTTCCCCAATTTGACAGTCATCTGACTTTGGTGGGCTGCAAGTTTTCACGCAAGGGGTGTTCTGGTTCCAATATTTCCGTTTACCGAGATGTGACACAGGCCTGAAGCCATGTTTTGAGCGTGTCACCCTGTGGAACGACCATGCTGTGTATAGTCCATCCAGTGTCAGCTCAATCCAAATTGTATTCGCGATTTCTATCTCCAGCCAAATTCGTTTGAAGAGACATTTTCAGTCTGCTCACCTTGTTGGCTTCGGACGCGCAGGCAAAGCACAAGAATTATTGTTTCCAGTTTTGTGTTCAAGTTACGTTTGGCTGTTCGTGATGCACTCGGTCTACACGCGCGGTGTCGCAGGTTCTGTGCACCGGAACCGGAACCAAAGAACACGTGCAGCGCAAATCAGCCGTGGGGGGGGGGAGACTTTTTCTTGGTGGGAGGGTGGAGGGTCGGTCGGTATCAAAAACAGGGAAAGGACACAAAACTGCGGCCAGTGATCGACCTTTGATTGATTGATTGATGTTCGATTGATTTTCGAAGACAGCAATGCTGTGGTGACGGTGAGACACCTCAGTCGGATCACCAAATGTGATCCGACTGATTGATTGATTTGTGATGGATGAGATGATTGATTGACGGGTTTGATTGATGTTCAGACGAGGAGATGGCGGCGGCGCTTGAGCAGATGGGGATCTCGGACGACGACGCGTCGGGGCGCAGCCGGTCCGAGCGGCGACGGCGGCGCCACCTGCTGGGGCTCACAGACTTCAACTTCATCAAGGTCCTCGGCAAGGGCAGCTTCGGCAAGGTGCGTGTGTGTGTGTGTGTGGGGGGGGGGTGCGTGCTTGTGGCGTAAAATTGCGTGCAAAGGGTCGCATTGCACCGAGCGACAAAACGAACTCGTCACAAGCGCGCAGTCTTCGCGCGCTGTGGACGTGTTTTTGTCGCGCGGGAAAATCACATCCTCACATCCCTGCACTGTCCCATTGTGTGAAAGCGGAGGAAGGTTCACGTTGTGAGTGACAACAAGAAACGAGCTCACACGTGAACGTGAGCGAAAATTGGGGAGCATGTTTGTCGTTCTGCGAGTGATTGAGGACACGCGTGATATTCAAGGTCCACGTTGAAGTGAGCGATAAAGGGGAGTGTGTTTGCGTTTGCAGGTGATGATGGCGGTGAAGAAGGACACGGACGAGGTGCTGGCGGTGAAGGTGCTGAAGAAGGACGTGATCATCCAGGAGGACGACGTCGAGTGCACCATGACGGAGAAGCGCATCCTCGCGCTGTCCGCCAAACACCCGTTTCTCACGGCGCTGCACTCGTGCTTTCAGAGCAAGGTGCGCTCAGGGTGCGGGAGGCAGTGGGGAGGGGAGGGGAGCAGTGAGGCATGTCTGCTTTCAGAGGAAGGTGCGCTCAGGGTGGGGGAGGCAAGGGAAGGGGAGGGGAGCAGCGAGATGGGCAAAGGTTCACACAGCCTTGTGACCTTTGGTCACAGTGAGGCATTCCTCTTTCGGGGCAACGTGCAGTCAGGGGAGGGTGCAGGGCTCAGTCAGGGTATGAGTTGGGAACAGGGGTGTTGAGTGTGTTGGGTTCGTCACTCATGGCGCTCTGGTCCGAGGTCTGTGATGGGAGCAGGACCCAGAGCGCAGACACTCAGGGACGGAAGTGACAGACGGATGGGAAGTCCATAAGAGGTGTTGTCAGACGGCGCTTTTGGCTGGAGCAGGAAGGGAAGAGTAGAGTCGGGACTGCGGGCGTAGTGGATGATTGGGGACAATACGTTCACGTGGATGTGTACTTGTTTTGCAGGACCGGCTGTTCTTCGTGATGGAGTACGTGAACGGCGGAGACCTCATGTTCCAGATCCAGCGCGCGCGCAAGTTCGACGAGCCGCGCGCGCGGTTCTACGCCGCCGAGGTGACGCTGGCGCTCATGTTCCTGCACAGGCACGGGATCATCTACAGGTGCGTGCGCGGCGCGGGTGTGTGATGTGCGCGGGTGGGTGGAGGGTGTGGCCGGGTGGGTGATGTGGGTGTGGGTGGGTGATATGGGCGGCGGGTGGGTGTGGGTGAATGATGTGGGTGGGGGTGTGGTAATTGCAGATTGGTGAAGAAACCGTGTGACCTGTCCTCTTGGGCGAGGGGTTTTTGGAGGTGGGCTTTGATACAGGCCGTTAGATCTGTGCACCCAACGGAGTTTACGGACTTGATCAGAGAGAGAACGTTTGGTCTGTGACGCGCGTCTGATCAAACTCATTGTCACGAATGGAGCACTTCGAGTGCGCCCATCCAAATTCGCCATTGTCACGTGTTTGCGATGTTCCGCTGCAGAGACTTAAAGCTCGACAACATCCTGCTGGACGAGGAGGGCCACTGCAAGATCGCAGACTTCGGCATGTGCAAGGAGGGCATGTTTCCGGGCAAGACGACGCAGACGTTCTGCGGGACGCCGGACTACATCGCGCCCGAGGTGAGTGCGCATGCGCGGGGTGCAGCGCGCAGGCGCGCCACCTGTTGTTGGAGGGCGCGCAGACATTGCGAGCACGGGGTTGGGTTGGAGAGTGAGCTCAGGCAGCCAAAATGCCGCGTTTGTGATAACCAAAGAGATGCCTGTTGGGCAGCGGCGTTGCAATTGATGCGTTTGGCTCGAGATTTTCCTGCAATGGATTTGCGACTTTTCCTGCTTTGGTAAATCTCAGCAAGCAGCTTACTTGGTATCGTGTCCGTGGTTTGCTCCCGTGCTATGTGGAAACTTTTGCATTGACTCGTGGCCTCCTCTGGATCTTAGACGTGCTCCCGACCTCTATTATCGCTCGCAGATTCTGCAAGAGCTGGAGTACGACGCGTCCGTGGACTGGTGGGCGTTGGGCGTGCTCATGTACGAGATGATGGCGGGACAGCCGCCGTTCGAAGCCGACAACGAAGACGACTTGTTCGAGTCGATCCTGCATGACGACGTGCTGTACCCGGTCTGGCTCAGCAAGGAGGCCGTCGCCATTCTCAAGGGGGTAGGCACCGCTCAGTACTCACCAGTACCAAACCGTACTGAGAGCACTTGTTGCCCCAAAACCTGAACATCAAAAAAAAGGAATGCGTCTTGCTTGAGTACGAGTTTTCATTGTTTTCACAAGGCCGAAGGACCAAGGAAAAAGGTCAAATGTTGGCGAGGGTCTCATCCATGAGAGCGGTGCGGTGCTCAAACCGCCCATTCTCAAGGGGCAAGCGCAACTGGCTGGGCACTTTGGTCTTTCACTGAAGTACACCAGTCAGTCCTTCTTTGCGCCCCGGCTCACACTATCTTTGCGCCTGTTCACGCACAAGTACAACGTGTATTCCGGGTTCCATCACCACTTCCGGCAGAACGTTGAGCGTCGTACATCGGAGCGTGCGATCCGGGTTCGATCCCCGCTGGGTGCGTTATATCATGATGTCCTTGACCTTTCAGTTCATGACGAAGAACCCGGCGAAGCGCCTGGGCTGCGTCAAGGCGCACGGCATGGAGCGCGCCATCCTCATCCACCCGTTCTTCCACGAGAAGATCGACTGGGAGGCGCTCGAGGAGAGGAAGGTGAAGCCGCCCTTCAAGCCTCGCATCGTAAGTACCGCACACACACACACATTCGCGCACGCACACACAGACACACACACACACACACACACACACACACACACACACACACGCAAACACAAACGCGCACACGCATGCGCTTGTCTTGCAGGGCATGAAAATCTTCGCAGCTGACAAGGAGCATCTCAACACGCACGCACACGTGCGCACACTCACTCACACAAACGCCGGAAAATGAGCACACACACACACACACACACGTGTCCTGGCTTTGGTTCTCGACCCTTGTGCGCAAACCTGATAAGGTCCGTTTGCTTGGCCCTGTTCACAGCGCGGACGGACGGACGCCAACAACTTCGACAAGGACTTCACGTCGGAGGACCCGGTGCTGACCCCCACCGACCAGGTCATCTCCAACGCCATCAACCAGGACGAGTTCCGGGGCTTCTCATTCGTCAACCCGGACTACGGCAAACTCAGCCTCACAGGTGCGTGCGCGCGTGCGTCAGAAAGTGCGTCTGGTATGGTTGCTGGTGGGCACGTGTTGCCTTCCGGGTCATTTTCAATCCTCGTCCGACGGAAACTGGAGTTCACCAGTGTGGTGTGTGTGTGTGTGTGTGTGTGTGTGTGTATATGTATATGTATGTATGTGTGTGGACACGTTTGTGTGCGTGAGCAAACGTGTGTGGGTGTGCGTGTGTGTGCCGCGCATTCACGGCGAACCTGTCAGAAGGGAAACTTGACCTTCCAAGTTCAGTGTCCGCAGTCGTGTACCCGTGCGTCCGCTTGCGTGTGCGGACATTTTTCTCCAGTCATGCGGGTCAACTCTGAAATGTGAAGAAAACAAAAGGTGTTTCTATAAAGTCACAGCCAGTGTGGCCTTTTTCCCAGGAGGGGGTGGGGAACAGCAGGCGCCTCCCACAACGACGCCCGCCGCCGCCGCGGACGCTGCCGAACCGGCCGCCAACAAAACAACGCCGTCTCCAGAGGCAACGCCACCCGAGGACGCCGACGTCTCCAAAAACAGCAGCGACGCGGCGCCGTGTGACATCACAGCGCCGGCGGGAGGCGCCGACGGCGCCGTCGCCAAGGAAACGAGCAACAACAGCAACAACAAGTCTGCAACAACCACCACTACAACAACGTCTCCCTCCCCAGAGACCTACTCATGACGCCATGAGGCAGGCGACGACGTTACAACAGCAACAACACTCCAGCAGCAGCAGCAGACGACAGACGAAAATGGCGGGAAGATGAACAAGCAGGATGATGGCGGCCAAGGTCTGTTTGTCTGAGTGACTATTTGATGCTGTTGAACAAGAAAGAATTACACAACACAAAAGAGCGCTCAAACTGCACATGACGTTGATGTAGATGACATGAGCGGCGTCATGACTCGTGACGTCATCGGGACGTAGAATTACGTCACAAAACATGACGCAGCGGAACAAACACAGCGTTCATTGTGAGTGGCGGACCAACTTCAAGTCCAGTCAAGTCTGTGAATGGGTCACGTGACTCGGGTCATGTGACTCCTGTCATTCACAACTCAATTCACGAGAGAAGTGAATCAGTTGGGCAACCAACCAACCGACGGGCGCCTCGAGCCTCACTCACCAGCCAATCAGCACCGAGCATTCCAAAACTGAAATCAGATCTGACGGCGTCTTCGCCGTGTTCGATTTGGCGCGCCGGTGCGTTCATAAGTCGCGGTTTCGAACAAAGTCTCACTCACGTGGTGCCAAATTGCTGGGTGTGTGTGTGTGCGTGGCAACAGTTGTCGAGGCTGCGGCGCCTGTAGTGATCCCGCTCCCCATGGCTACTGTCGTTGTTGTTCTAGTCCACATCTCGCGGTGAGCGAATTTCCAAGTGTTGTTTGCCTGACTGTTGTGCCTAGAGCCGACGTTGTCCGGTCTCCCATCTGTTTGCCACGAGCTGGTTTTTACGTCAAATTGTCTCGACTGATTTATCTGCCAAAATGTCACTGTGTTACTGATGCGCTCGTCGTAAACAGAGGGCGCCGTCTGCGAGGTGAAAACTGAGTGATTGTTGGGTGTGTTCGATTTCACGTGTTGAATCGGACACGTGGCTGTTGTCATTGATGTGCTCCTTTCTTCCATATTCCTGGGTTCTGTGAAATACGTAGCATTCGCCGTTGGTTTTTCTTACATTTCGTTCACCGTTCACTGCTGCAGATTGTCAACTTCAACTGATTTTGTTTCTCTGAACCGAAGGGCTACGCAGACTGCTATTGTCCATCCACTGGACGAAAAGGCATTCGTTTTGTCTCCTTTTCTCAGTTTCAGAAGTTTTTGATGAGTTTGAGTGGTTGTTGTGTTCATTTCCGTCCATCGTGGAAATCTTTATCTCATCAAATTTGTTGGACCGGGAAGAGAAAAAAATGCAAAACTCAATTTGAATTTGTGAGGCTTTTCTGTTTTGTGTCAGAAAAAAGTTTGGGATTGGGGCCTTTGTTGTTTTGGGAAAGTTTGTTTGGACAACGAGCTTGTTGTGTTTTGTGGCGGGGGACGCGCTTTTTGTGACGCTCCGCCTTCTCCTGAATGACGCTGTTTTTGGAATGTAACCAAGGCGATCGGTTTTAACACTTTTTATCATTTGTTTTTCGGATTTTATACGTGCAATAATGAAATACTTACACCCCCTCTAGTCATGTCTGTCCCGTGTGCAATTGTTTTGTTTGTTTCCCTTGGAGCCTTGTTTTGGAAAGAAAATTGTGTTCCTCCAGTCATGTGACAAGTGCGTAGAAGAGACGGCGTCGTGCGTTGCGATCTTGGACAAGTCGGGGAACGTTCCGTTGTCAACACAACGTGGCCCTTTGCTCTGCAAAAATGAAGCAACGCACGGCGCGTCCAGAGAGAAACTGGCCTCAGCAGCCGAGTGGTGTTGTGGGAAACCTCTCTTCGTCGACTTTTCTTGCAAAAACACCTGGGTTTACTCATTGTTTCTTGCAGCGTTTGGCGGACCAAGGGTGTGGAAAGGGAATTTTTAATGACGTGTAACACAGAAATCCCAACCTTTGCAAGAAAATAGGGCGAAGCACAAGTTCCAGTGGGCGTGACTAAGAGACGCCGAGTTGTTGTTGCGATGGAAACCTGTCGGTGTTGTCGCTGGGGTGACGCTTCACTTGTCAATTCTGTTCTTGCCCGAAAACCAGCGAAGTTGCTGTGCGATCCGCATTCAGGCAAATTTTGGCTGACATGGTGGTGGCGCCGACGTTCGGGTCCAGACGCCAGGTCGTCACGTGACGACGTGGAGCGCACGGCGTGAGTTCGCTGTTGGGTTTGGCAGAAATTCCGCGTGATTGTTTGCGATATCTGACGTTGATGCAGCGCCGTCCTCGCAGCTCCGCTGATTGCTTCACGGCTCGCGTCGCGTCCAGGCCACGTGGTGTAAGGACGACGCTGCGTCGACCTGTTGTGAAACAAAGTTTGGTGTTGTAAGGTGAGCTCAGTGTGAGGCCTGTTTCACACACGGTGCGTCCAGACGCGCACTTCCGGTGTGAAAACTGCCCCACGCTGCGCGCGCACTCTCCACGCTCCGATTCCTCGTCGCTAGTTTCTTGCCATTATTCGTCGTCAACTTTTTGACCTAAATCTGGAGCATTTTTTGTCGACCTACGTTTTACTCTTCTGGTTGTGGAATACTTCCTCTTGGTTTGTTTTTCCTTCGTGTGTCCCCCAAGTAACTCTACCTCAAGCCTGCCTGCTAACTGAATGAACAGCTGCCTGTTGTAACCGACTGTAGTGCGTAAACGTCGTCTGCAATTGTTGGGGAGACGCGTCTGATAGACAAGTGAAGATTGTGACGTCATTTTTGACGCGTGTGTCTCCCAGACGTGGATAAACAGAAGTGTCGTGGATCCCCATCGTTGCGTCTTCTAGCGCCGCCCCCCCCCAAACTCCCTCGTCCCAAAAACTTGAAGACATCATTCCTTGACCAGGTCAGGGTCACGCCGAATGCGTTGTGTCGTTGGCTTGTACGGGGACGCAACAGATGCATTCGTTGTGAGCCTGTGTTAGGGAGTGTGCGAGGTGGTATCAGAGGCTCAGAGAAACTAACGCCGGTTTCGCGTTGGATGCGTCGTGCGTTTCGTTCTGGACCAGCACAGCGTCTCCAATCGAAGACTGCGCGGCGATCAGACTTGGAAAAGAACGAAACACACGACGCACGCGGTGTGAAACAGGCCAATCCCGATGCAGCACAACGAATTGTAGACCGTCGCCCCCCCTCCCACACCTCTGGTTTCAGGTTTGTGTGGAAGATCTTCACAGGGCCCCGTTGGTTAAGAGTCTCACACTGGTCAGTTGTGGTCAGCGTGACTCGGGGTCCTCATTGTGTCCACCTCACGCTCTCAGCCTCAACCCACTCCTGCACACCGCCCCTCCCCTCCCTGCTCACCTTTCACACAGTGACGGTTGGTTGGACGACCCAACTCACAGGAAGCCTGGGTCACATGACCGCTGTCCGAGCCACGTGACCTGCCGCAACTCGCCGGGAGGAAGTTGCAGAAAAAAAGAATCGCTGTGTTCTGTTGTTTTTTGTAAATTAGAATTTTTTTTCCCGGAGTCGTGCATTACAAATTCAGTGGGACGTTTCTCTGTACATAGATCTACAACAAGACGCTGGGGAATTTGTGCTCTTTTGAACGGATTGCGCGACGTCGCACACTGAGATGTGACGTCAGAATGCGTTGAAAAGAGTGGCCAATTGTCAAGAGCGCACAGATGCTAGTCATTGATGGGAATAGTATTACTCGCCGCGAACAGCTGTGTGCGCATGCGTGCGCGTGCGCAGACGCGCGGTCCAAACTTACACAAGTGTCCGCTGTACAAAACAGTCGAAACTCCCTCAACTCTGCCACTGCTGCGACGACGCGGGGTTCAGAACAATAACAGTCACTCCGGCAGAATGGTGAAAAGCATTGCGAAACCAGAAATCTCAAAACACTGCCGCTTGGTGTGCGAATCTTGTCGGGTTGTGGTGTCTCCCCCTGGTGACTGAAGATGGCGCGAGTGGTGCTGGTCGATGCTTGCGACACTGGCAATACGGGTTCAGTCAGACTGTTTATGAAACAGTGGATCATAGTGGATACGGCAGGCGTTCGCCCCCATGTGCAAGTCGGTGGCCGGTGCGTCAACTTTGGCGGCGCAGCACCTTCGTGACTTGTTCACTGAGGCAGCGCGTGACGCATGCTCTGTGCGATGCTGTGCTGTGGGGTTCGAGACAGGTTCTTGCGACGTGCGACTCTACTGTCTGACGGGGAATGTGTGCGTGAGAGTTGTGGGTGGGTGTGCGTGGGGGGGGGGGGTACCGACCGACACCGCCGCGTCCAAACTGACGACGCGTTACCAAGCAACAGGTCTCACGCCTGCACCATCGGAAGCGTGAGAACCGTTCAGCTTTAAGTGTCTCTAGGTAGCGTTGTGAAAAGGAAATTCAAGTTTTGTATGCGAGCTCTCGCGAATGGTGCGCCGGCAGAAAGCGGGGATCGGATCTCAAGATCTCCTTGTGTTAGCGCCAAAAATCAGCAAAGATTTTTCACCCTGGTTCTCCGTTTCTGTCGGCTCGTCACCAGCCAGACACCGAATGTGAACACGTGTTTTGTATTGTGCTTGTGATATCGACTTTTTTCTTTCTTTTCCTTTATTTTTTTTTTTTCTTTCCAGCCATTTTCTGAACGCAAGAAAAAAATCCCTCAAATGGAGTGCTGTGGTAGATTCGATGAGGCGCCGCTCGTGGCACGCTGCGTCTTCGCCATCGCAAACACGTGTTGCTGCAGACAGTGTTTGGGTGTCGCTTGGACGCTGCGTGATCAGGACGAGTGTGACCTCATCCACAAAGAACGTCATTTTTTGTGCGTGTGCGTAGATTATGACGTCACAAAACCTCGCGCGTTGCCGTCTTGTTGATAACAAAACTGTAAACTTTGAAATATTGCTGTTGCAACCGCCAACCTTCCCTCCTCCTCCTTCCGAAGTCTACAGGATCAGAGCCATACAGTTTGAGACTTGTCACGATTGTGGCCTGTGTGTCCGACAGCGAGTAGACGTGAGACGTGTTCGTCGTGAGGCGTCCTGTTCACTGCGTCTGCGTCAGTGTTGAAACGGTGTCAAGGTGTTTGACCTGTGGCGCCATCCTCTTGACCGGTGCCACGAGGCTTGACCGGTGTCGTGATGCCGTTTTCAACACTGAACGTCAGCTGACCCAGTATTCAGGGACACACGACGTCCATCGTTGAACACGACTCGAAAGAAAGTTTGTTGCAAACTGCCAAAATGTGTCCGATTTGCACAACCATCAGTGGGTCTGAGACCCGCTCTCGCGCGATCGTTTGAGGAGTCAGTTTGGCTGGATGGCGTCCTGAAGGTCAGATTGAACTCCTCTGATGGTCGCCAGGTCGTCTGGGCCCCTTTCACTCTGGAGGCGGCGTCACGTGTTGCGTCCCTGAACCAGTCAACAGACGTCGAGTCGTCTTGGCGACGCAGCGCCCATTGACCTGCGCAGGGACGCTACACGTGACGCCGCCTCCAGAGTGAAGGTGGCGTCGTTGCCCCTGACAACAGGTCACTCCGCCGAGGTCCTTTCCACCACCGTGTCTGTTGTGCTTCGGTTCGTGTCGCTCAGTGTTGTCTCTCAAATCAAACAACTCAAATGCAATTGAAAAAAAAGAAAACCTCCAATAACAACCACAATGGAGCCCTTTTCACGGCAAACCCGGATTTTTACTCGGAGACTATTCTTGGCAAAACAAGGTCGGAAACTCCGGCAGCGTCTTGCACAAGGTAAGTCGTAAGGGGAAATCGGTTTTTGCCGTGAAATGGGCTTTACGCAGTGATGTGACGTGTCAATGTACTGCAGCCTTCTCTACTTAACTGTTGGATGATTATGATTACTCATTATTAACCTGTAAAGTGCTGAAAATGTTAATATTAATCTGTCAAGTTGTTAATTTGGTTGTAATAAAGCTGAATCACCACAGAAACACACACGGAAGCGTTATCTTCGTTCGTGTGCGATGACCCTTCCGGGTAAAGCACCCAGTGGCAAGGTGAGACTGACTGAATGTTACGTGGATCTGTCTGCTGCCCCCCTCCTCCCCCCTGCCGCCCCCCCCCTCCTACCGGGCACATTCGGCACAAGACGTGCCGCCTCAAGTTTGGGCCTGGAACCTGGAACAGGTTGACTGCAAACCTTCGCACCTCAGTCACTCGTTTGGATATTTGATACGCTGTACACACAAAACACCATCTGAGAGTACAAGAGTCCGTCATTTTGCGACTTCGGGATTTGAACCCTTGGGAGTTGGATCTGCAAGGCACAAGTTTCTGGCTTTCTCGGATTCTGTAAATCGAAGCACGATTGACTGGGTTGGATCTCAATCTGCTTCCTGCAAAAGTATTTTTCTCGATTGTCAACAGACCTCGGGTTTGTGGATGCTTCACTGAAAAGAAATAGGTTTTGCAAGCAAATGTGCTGCTTTTTCCTTTCATTCACTTTTGGCAAACTGACTTCAGGCGACTGTCCACGCGACACACCCCTTCATTCACGTGCGCTTTGTTTACCCCAAGTCACATGACTGACACGTGACTGAACAGTGTCCCAACATGGCGTCTTTGGTGCAGGCTGGGCAAAAACAACAGTTCGATTTGCTCGGTTTACACGACGATGTCATTGAGAGTATTCTGTCTTTTGTATCGTACGATGAAATTTGCTCAATACGGAGGGTGAGGAGTTTTTCTAAAGGGATTTTAGCGTCGAATTCCTTGAGATAATGGGTGTGGTCCAGCGTGACAGATGGAAGCCACATTGTTCACAGAATCTGGATGAATGTCGTCTCCAGACAGAACCTGCCGGATGTAAACAACCTGCAGGTTCCTTTGTGGGACACTGGAATCATCGAACCGCCGGTTGTTGTCGTTTCCTGTGGGAAACGGTTGAAGCGCTGGTTGCACAGCTGGTTGCTCTGTTGCAGGTGAATCGCCGGTTGGATGCGATCTGTCAGCGATTGCTCAACAAAGGCTTCAGCGTCGTCGAAAAATTCCATGGGGAGATTTACAAAGAGGTGAGTAGACTACACGTGCGAGGGCGTGTAGGGTGTGCGAGGGGGCCTGAGGTGGGACTGGGCAGGATGTCAGAGGCTGGTGCGAGGCTTGGGAGATGGAGGGAGGGGGGCTGATGTGTGACACAGTGAGTCGACGTTAGACGCTGGGTGTCAAGACCATACTGGGATGAACAGACGTTTGGGTGGACTGGAGGGCGGGCTGTGGTCAAGTCAGGATCCAGAGAGAGGTGCTCTTGGGGGCGGATTAAAGAATCATCAGAGGGAGGGCGTTTCCAACTAGGAAGATCAGAACCGAGGCAACGAGGTTTGCAACTGAGTATAAAGAAACAGATAGGATCTCAAAAATCGTATTTCTCGTAGAGGGCGACGCCCATTTTCTCACATTCGGTTTCCTACTTCCGGTTCCTCATTTCCGGTTCCTGTTGCAGGTTCGGAGCCGGCTGCCGCGACGAGAGTCCGAGCGGCGCAACCACGAGCTCGCGCGTCACGTGGACATCCTCGCTGCCATAGAAACGAGGCTGTCGCTGCTGACCATGACCTTCTCCAAGTACATGGACCTGAAACTGTGTTGCTTCATACCGGGCAAGGTGAGGTTTTCAAGCGTTTGTTGCTTTTGTCGCCCGTCACCAGCAATTGGTCAGGGTGGAGGCAGAGGGCACTTGAAATCCGCCCCCCTCCCCCTTCGATTCGTACGTGGTTGACAGATTTCCTCTGTTGGCTCTGGACAGTGAAACGAATTTTTCAGCAGGCGTGCCAGCCACCTTGGATTGTTTGCCAGAGGTGTCTGGCGAGACACGTGTCTGTACCGATTGCGTTCTTGTTCCGAGATGTCATCCTTACAAGGTGACAGGTAGCTTTCGGAAAAAGTCCTAGATCCGCCTTTGATTGTGTGGAGGTGCAGTCTGAGTTTTTGTGGCGGCAGGTTCTGGACGAGCTGTTCATGGTTCTGCGGCTGGTGAAGCACAATCCGTCCCCACCGCGCGCGCACGAGCTGCTGCAGGTACACACACACACACACACACACACACACACACACACACACACACACACAGGGGAGGCACAGACAGACAGACAGACAGACAGACGTACTGAATGCAACATATGCACACTGCAGATCAAAAACACGCACACGCACACACGTACTGCACGCATCACACACACACACACACACACACACACACACACACACACACAGGGGAGACAGACAGACAGACGTACTGAATGCAACACATGCACGCTGCAGATCAAAAACACGCACACGCACACACGTACTGCACACATCACACACACACACACACACACACACACACACACACACTGCAGATGTAGATAACACGCGTGAACCTCAATGCGCTGAAACCTGATCCTCATCCTATGCCCGCAGGAGCTGCGCGACATCTCCTCGATGGCGATGGAGCACTTCGACGAGAAGATCGTGCCGCTACTGAAGCGGCGCCTCCCGCCCGGCCCGCCGCCGCTCGCGCCGTTCGGGGCGTCCTTCCACACGCCCAAGTCTCCCGCCAACGGGCTAGGTGCTCCAGGTACGTGCCAGTCACGGGGCCAAGTTCCAGCGGCAGGAACGTTTGACACGGTGTGTCGAGTCTGCCGCTGGGTGGTGTTGCCCTCACTGTCTCAGTGTCTTAGCGCCATTAGAGACGAGACTTGACATGTGTTTCTGTGCTGCAGGCGGCGCCATCAGTTTCCCGAGTCCCCTGCTGTCCGGCGGCGGCGGCGCTGGCGACGCTGACACGAGCGGCGTCGGAAGTGGTAGCGGCGTTCCGCCAGGGGGCGTCCCTGTGGGGACGCCGACGCCGGGTGCGCAGGCGCAGATCTCGGCGCTGCGCGACTCGATGCGCGCGCAGCAGTCGGCGGCGGGCGCCGTCAAGAAGGAGCTGGCGCAGGTGAGGAGGGTGTGCATGTGGGATATAAACCAATAAATCTATCAATGAAAATATAACTTGACTCTGCTGCACAACACAGACAAATGACACTCACACTCAGTGACCCAACTTGGATCCCTCACAAGTCAAACATCTGATACAATTCACTGGTTCCCTGTGAGTAAAGCATGCAACCAACATGTCTTCTTTGTCATGGCAATAAACCAGTGTTCTTCAAAAAAGTTGCGCAGAAAGATGAAGGAAAGAGGGAATCTTTGTAGAAGACCCTCGTACCTGTTGCGGTTTGACCCACTTCGTCAGGATAAAGGTGTCAGTGTGTTCTCTGGTGGCCCTTTCACTGTGCGTTTTGTTGCACCCCTCGGGATGGAGGTGGCTCTCCCACCTTGTCCCGAGTGACACTTGAGTGAGTGTGAAACGAGCGCCGCAAAAATTGTGTTGTGTGAAGGGACACGTTGCCTGGACCACATTGGAGGTTTCTGTCTGTACTGCCAAGAATGGCCACGGACATGTTTTCTGGCAGGCTCAGCGTCAGGGCGTTTATTTTTTGAGAGCTCAGAAGAGAATTTGAATATCCGAGGCTGCCAAATCTACTTATCACTGTGATTGACTGCATTGTCTTCACGCATGCGTGTTGTCCGCGCAGGTCAAGGCCAAGTTGACGGAAGTGACGCGTCAGAACCAGGACCTGCGCCGGAAGTCGGAGCAGCAGGAGCGCCAGCTGGCGGACGTGAACAAGAAGATGCTAGAGTACGACCAGAAGTTCGTCGACCTCATGGCCGAGGTCGCGAGGGTCACGACGAGTGCGAAAAGGTCGGACGGAGCGAGCACGAGCTTCCTGGCGCCGGTAACGGACGAGAACGGAAACCCCCGTTCCTCGGCTGGAGATGCAGCCGAAACTGAAAACGAGGCCGACGAGCAAGAAGCCAAAACGAGGGTGAAGAGGACGCAGAGTGTGACGTCAGAGACGCGTCACGTGACGAGGAAGCGGAAGGCGCGTGACGTCACGGGAACAGCGCCATCCACCAGAAGTGCCAAAAAACAGAAAGCCAAGTAGCTGGTCCTGCAAGTATCACCGTGCACGTGCCCAAGTGCTCTCTCATGGTTGGTTACAGGTCTAGTTTGTTTTGTCGGTGCAAGTGCTCCACTGAGACTGTTCTTGATAAACCGAATGAATGAGACCACAGTTTCTGCAATGCTTGAGATAATTCAGGTCAACTCCATTGTAACAATCTACCAATCGTGACTTTGCTATTTGATGTGAGAATGTTTGGAAAATTTCTTCAGTGTGAAAAGTGGAATCCGTTGGAATCCTGTTTCGTTAGTTTCATGAGGCGGTGTGCCACATGTTTGATATCGCGTGGTGAATTCTTGTTGCGCGGGCGCCCCAGAAGGGGTTCCTCCTTTACCCCCAATGACGCGGGTGGGTGCGCGGCTCCCTATGTGGGCGGCTCTCTGACGTAGGTGGCGCGTTTTGAAGGTGCTTTCCTGGGCTGGCAATGGGTTGGGTGGCGGTTCACCATTTAGTAGTGTGTGCGCTGTGTCTGCGTGGGTATCATGTGTGGGGGGTGGGGCACACCACACTGCGGACCGCGTCCTGGTTGGGCAGGGTTCCCAATGGCGTCAATTGTCAGGCACGTCGAACGTTGGCGTACTATTTACTCATCCTTTATTGCTGTCGTGTGTGTGTATCTTGAGTTCACGTTCCCATGACAACAGATTTGGTCAGGATGTTGGTTTTGTTTTTGTTCGTTTTCTTTCCATTCTTATTGTTCTCTTACTGTTCTTCTAGTCACAGTCACAAGTATCAGACACGATATGGCGTGACATTCTCAAACCACAAAACTAACATCCTGAAGCCGTTTTCACACTAATTGCGTCGGCGTGCGTGTTGTGCCGTCCTGTGTGGACGCAACGTTTGACGCGCCCAGTGCGCATGTCTGTCACGCAGGTCGTCTTAGTGTCGACATCTGCTCAGCTGATCTTGTGAGGTGTCACGCGTGACAACTTATTGTCGTTTTCTGCGCATCATAAAGAGTACCCACAACAGGTTGTGAAAAACTTATTTATTGACGAATAAAGCTTGACTCAGTGTTTCAAGGATAACTTCGTCTCATGAAAAGTTTGTGACTCAAACATTGGTATTTTCACTGGCTCGGAGGGGATGAAATCTGCGCGAATCTCACGCGCTCACTGAACGCGCGTGAGGCCTGCGTCACAAACGATACGCCGTGGCTCGTGAAGCAACTCGAGGCCTGACGTATGCAGTGTGAAACAGCCCTGAATACTGAGGCGATAGCCGTGGTGCTGGGTGGCGCGTCGGTCTAGAGGATGAAGGGAATGAAGGCCTTCCTGGAGCGCGGGTAGTCCGATCCGAACTTGTTCCGGTACCACCTGCCCAACAAGACGCAATCACGTGATGAGTGCGAGGTGCGCGCGCACGCGGCATGGCGTTCTTCGAGGCGAGCAGGAACAACTCACAGGACGCACTGTTGGAACCCGGAAGTGACCCTGACGCGAAACCGGAAGTCTCACCTATGGTGCTCGATGGAACGTGGTCCCGTGTTGAGGATGGTCGAGATCGCGAACGCCCAACCCGGAAGTGACCAGGACGCGACGGCGTAGCCGATCCACTCCAGGATCTCACCCGTGAAGTTGGCGCAGGAAACGTACTCGAACAGGCCCCCTGGTGGTAGACACAGAATCAAGGGCTTTGAAACGCAATCTGAATGGTTCAAGTGCGCGAGGCAGGAAGTCCTGTGAACATGAACTTCAGCGTTTCTTCAGACACAACAGAAAGTCTGTCTCGAACCCCATTTCTCCTTCCATCCCTCAACTCCTCCCGCTCCCAACTCCTCGATACCCACACCTTTCCATTTCGCCAACCCTGCTGAGCCCCACCCTCCAACCCTCCCGCACCCCCACCCGTCCCACTTCCCCTCCCTCCAACCTTGCTCACTCATTTCCCCTTCGGGATCTTGTATCCGGTCTCTCTATCCCTTCTCTACTCACCCCTCTCCTTCTCACCCCCCCCCCCCTCCCTCCCTCCACCACTTCTCCCCTTCTCACCCCCCATCCTCCCACTCTCCATTGCCCCTCCCTCGCTGCTCACTCACCCTTCGGGATCTTGTATCCGGTCTCCCCTGGTTTCCGCAGGTTTCTCAGGATGTGATCTGAGTGGATGTTGATCGCCATTCCCACCGCGAACAGAACCGTCCCTGCAACGAGACAAAATACACGTGATGCACCCAATCGAACCTGAAAATCTTTTTTTCAACCTTTCCCCATCAAGTTTCCAAAAGAACCTCTATTCCTCTGCACACTTTTGTTTTTCAAAACGGAGATTGCCCCCTCCAAGGTTGGACAGGGTTGTCACGACAGGACCCACTTTGCACCGTTTGTGTACACCGAAGTCTGCGTCGCCCCAAGACGAGGAGTGCTCCCTGCAGTTGATCACGGCTGGGCAGATGCCTGATATCAATTTTTCAGAAGGGAACCGTTTCAAAGGAATCGCTGACTGAGCACTTCGTTTCATGACAGTGCCCTTGGTCGCCCGTCACACTTTTTATCGATCCGCCACAGATGTTATCGTGCCAAACGATCAGCCAAGTGTGCCTGAGATAAGATCCCTGTGATTAAAGTTTCACATCGTTTGCACCAGAAAAGGCGCGCTGGAGAGGCAGGTCAAGACGACGGAGGCCGCGCCCCGGTCTCTGCCTCACCCGTCAGCCGAAATCTGTACGGCGCCCATTAAGACGCCACGAGTTTCAACGACACAAACAACCGCCCCCAAAAATTCCGTTATACTCGTCTGCCTTTTGCCTTCAAAACGTCAAGGCTGTTTCTACCTATTTGAAAGTGCAGCGTCCCGGCCCAGCCTGGCGGATACTGCGCGAACTGTGTGAAGTAGCGCCCCTGGATGTACCCGTTGAGAGCGCAGTGCGTGAACGCGGTGGCGACCACGATGAGATGAGACTCCTTCCCACCGCGGATCATCAGGGAGTAGAAGAACGTCCTGCAAAGAGCACAACTGGTGTGAAACGAATTCTGTCTCTGGTTGTCTGGACACAACTGATAGACGTACTGTGGGGGACAAATCCCATCTACGAAGATGGTGAATCACAAACGTTCAGGTATTTTTGCACTGAAACATGGCTGCGTAGATTGTACGTTGATTGGGATGAGATTTCTAGATCTACCCAGTTTGGTGGCCACTCTCGTCTGCCCAAGGTGCACCACCCAGCCCCCACCCTGCACCCATGTTGTTGCCCAACACTGTTTCTGTTTTCCTCTGAATTTCAATTTCCAATCCGGATCTGTTGACAGTCTCTGCCCCACCCCGTTCCCTCCCCTGCCTGGAAGTGTAGTGATATCACAAACACGTTGGTTGGTATCTCGAGTGAGACTGAGCTCGACGGCGGGAACCACCCTATTTATTTTGTATACAGTGGTGCCATCTGTCCAGCGGTGGTTCTAATTCGCAGCTGGTGTGTCACACCACACTCCTCCCCCATCAGGGGGGGCTGGCCTCAGCCAATTAATTATATTCTAAATATTTTTATATTTAATGATTATATACATTAGACAGGGAATAGACGCTTAATATCAAAATTCTGCTATTTTGCTGGAAATTACCCAGCATTCTTCCCCCCTCATGAGGTAATCATGTGACTGCGGGGTTTTCCCACTTTCTC
>JAAUXT010026685.1_pt1 | contig 25393 bp, 23 predicted proteins | sample 7278171 | NCBI WGS metagenome assembly JAAUXT01 (sample SAMN14350112, study PRJNA611818) | marine sediment metagenome | isolation source: surface marine sediment (1.8m) | place: French Polynesia: Moorea | collected 2018-08
ATTGTTTTTTGAGAAACATAACACTATGCACACATTCTTTGACACACACAAGTGCTGTCCTGCCGATGTACGCTGCGCGCGGCTGATTCTCCACTTGAAAGTCTAGTTTGTTGTTGCATTGATTGCTTTCCTTTTTCGGACAAAATTCACGCACACCAACTGTGTTGCGCAAGGAAAACACGATCACATGTGGAACAGTGTGCCGTTTCAAACCCTGAGACAGACCCGTTGTGCTTATGCGATCCTGGGCGCTGCGTTTTCAGGAAGAGTACGTGCAGGAAGGAATCCGGTGGAAGCCAATCGAGTACTTCAACAACAAGATCGTGTGCGAGCTGATCGAGGGGCGCGCGCCGCCCGGCATCATGTGCGTGCTCGACGACGTGTGCGCCACGATGCACGCCGTGGGCGAGGGCGCCGACGAAACCCTGCTCGGCGTGAGTTGCTCGTCTTGGAACTTCTGCAACGTGCGCACGACCACGTCATGACCATGACCGGAATTCGTTGAAAAACACAAACGTCGCATTTGGAGTTGTTGAATAATGTCATCATTGTGACTTTTCATGGTGTGATTTTCCGATTCCAGAAATTGCGAACGGCTGTGGGCAACCACCAACACTATCAGGGATCCAACATCGGTTTTGTCATCCACCATTACGCCGGGAAGGTAAGGAACATGGTCCAACACACTCGTCCATTTGCTTGTTGTTTTTCTTGATATTCTCATCCGGGCAAGAAATTTGATTTGGCTTTGCGTGACTTGGCAGGTGCAGTACGATGCGAACGGTTTCTGCGAGAGGAACAGAGATGTGTTGTTCACAGATCTCATACAGCTCATGCAGTCCAGCAACAAGTACGTTTGTGCATCTCGCTTCTGAACGTCACACCAATCACTACACCAATCAAGATGTCTGACAAACTAATTGTCTTTGTGTGGTGTTTTTCAGTCGGTTCATTCGAGCGCTGTTCCCAGAAAGCGTCGCGACCACTGGGGCCAAGTCTCGGCCCACCACAGCGAGTACAAAGATCAAGGTAGGTGTCCTTCAGACAAAATGACAGGAGAACGTCAGTGTTTGAATCCAGTTGCACATCGTCCGCGCTTTTGCAGACGCAGGCGAACAAGCTGGTGGAGACATTGATGCGCTGCACCCCGCATTACATTCGCTGCATCAAGCCAAACGAGACGAAACGGGCGCGCGACTGGGAGGAGAACAGAGTCAAGCATCAAGTTGAGTACCTCGGCCTCAAGGAGAACATCAGGGTGCGCCGGGCTGGCTTCGCTTACCGACGTCCGTTCGACAAGTTTCTCAGAAGGTGCGATGGCAAGGATCAAGGGTCTCGCTGCATTTCACGCTTGGTTGCGACTCGCGTTGGTGGCGGAGTTCTGGTGACGTTGCCTCTGTCCGAGACAACTACCAACGCGCATAATCCGTGCACACCCTTCTGACCGAAGAAAGAAATAGAAAGTTGGAAAATGTTTTATGGCATGCCGAAGAACTGTTTCACCTCCAACAAAGTTTTGCCCTCTTCCGCCAACAAAATTGTTCAAAAGATGGTAAAATGGGACACACGCAAAATGAGACTGGTCACGTAAACAAATCCGAATGACGCTTGTCCACATCGACTGTAGTGTTCTTGCTCTTCGAAACTGTAGAACAGTGGTCTGGGTCTTTCTGTCAGGTACGCTATTCTGACGCCGCAGACGTGGCCGCAGTGGCGCGGCGACGTGAGGCGCGGCATAGAACACCTCATGAATCACGTCAACATGGACAACGACCAGTACCAGATGGGCCGCACCAAGGTCTTCATCAAAAATCCAGAGTCGGTGAGTGTACTGTTTCCAGAATTCGTGTTTGTTTCCCGCCCAAAACATTCACAGCGATAAATTGAAATCTTGCACTGTGTGCTGCGTTCCAGTTGTTCCTGTTGGAGGAGATGCGGGAGCGGAAATACGACGGCTACGCGCGCATCATTCAGAAGGCGTTCAGGAAATGGAACGCCAGGAAACACTACGTCAGATTGCGGCAAGAGGGTCAGTCTGTCTCAACGGATGCAAACTCCGTTCGAAACATCTGTTTTTTGTTTCCTCTGGTGACGCTTTGTGTGTGAAGCTTCAAATACTTCTTGTTTTCAGCCTCTGACCTGCTGTACAACAAAAAGGAACGACGGCGGTACAGTCTGAATCGCAATTTTGTGGGCGACTACCTGGGCTTCGAGGAGAACCCGGGGCTGAGGGCGCTTGTGGAGAAGAGGGAGCGAATCGAATTCGCCAACACCGTGAACAAATACGACAGACGCTTCAAGGTGCTGAAAACTCTTTGGCTGCCGCACGAACTCACAGACTCGTTTCGTTTACTTTTGGAACTGGGAAAAAAATCTTGTGTGCCAAATTCAGGTGCAAAAGCGAGATATGCTGCTGTCGGGAAAGAACGTGTATCTGATCGGCCGGGAGACCATGAAGAAGGGTCCGCAGAAAGGACAGATAGTCGAGGTCATCAAGCGCAAAATTCCCCTCGACTCCATCACCCACGTTTCACTCAGGTACGGTCCGTTTGTGTTTTTCCGGTGAAAGAAGGCTTTTGGTCTGCAGTGAATATTCCTCGAGCTTGAAAAGAAAACAAACACCCGTGTCTTCGTATTTTAGCACAAAGCAGGACGACCTATTTGTCATCCACGTGAAGGACGATTACGACAGTTTGTTGGAGTCTGTTTTCAAAACAGAGTTCTTGACCATACTGTCGAAGAGATACACCGAGCGTTTCCACAAAACTCTGCTCTTGAGCTTCGCAGACAAGTGAGTGACGATCAGAGATTTGTCTTGCCTTCTTAGAAGGACGTGAGGGGCAAAAGGGAAGCTACGTTTGTGCCAGACAACAAACAAAACTTGGGTCTGCTTTTCAGCTACGAGTTCCAGGTGAAGAAGGACGGCTTTTTCCACGGCGGTGGCGGGTCGCGCAACGTTCAGGTGCTGACCGGCCAGAGCGACATCATGCAGCTCAAACCCTCCGGAAAAACCCTCAACGTCTACATCGGCAACGGACTGCCCAAATCTTCACGTGAGTTTCAATCCCAAGTTCTCCACTTCTCGCAACTTTTTGGGGACATCACGGATTACAGACACAACGAAAAGAGAAGGAACTCCCACAGTGCTGAAGATAACACAGTCGTACAATTGTGGACGTGATTGAAAGTTCTGTGCGCGTGTCCTACCACAAGCACATTGTGTTCGTCGTACAGGTCCAGGGAGGCGAGAAACAGTGGACATGAGGAATCACACGAACGCGCGTTTCCACGGAGGCCACCATCACCATCACCATCACTCTTCGCAACGCCCGGGGCGCGCGGCGCCCGGACCCCCGCAAGGTGTCGCTCCCTCCCGACCCGCACCCACACCCCCCAGTAAGTTAAGCGTTTCACCCTGGGCTATGGTCACTTTCAAATGTACGCATGTTATGGAAGCAAGATTGACTGGGAGGGGACTGTGGTGGCGGTTTCTGTTTTTCGTTTTGGAGTTTTACGAATCAACCATTGATCAAGTTTGTTTTCTCGGTCCGATACCACCTGATGTTCGAGGTTTTCCCGTCTCGGCAACAACTCTTGCCTGTGTTGTGGACTTCCGCGTGTACGCCCGTGCATTTCTTTGCGAGTAGAATAACAAAAAATTGCGGTGGTGGTGAATTGTGACATGTTTTCTTTGCATCGTAAAAACCATTCTCCAGTAAATCGCCGTACAAATTTTTGGTGAGCATTTCAGACTTTCAGTTTCAGGCTTTCTCGGTTCCGGTTTGTTGACGTTGACCCTTTTGCACCGCACTTGTTCGTTGCATTGTCAAACAGCTTTTTAACTGGAATTTTTTTTACATAAAACGAACCACTTCACAGCTTTGATCCAGATGGTGTCAAATAGATCTAAAGTGTCGTGAAACTTTGCTCTTGTTTTCAGTGCAGTAAGACAACCGATAGTTTGAATGTTGTGTTTGACAGTGGCGCAGCAGGTCACGAAGAACCAGGGCTTCTTCCGCTCCAAGTCCAAGGAGGGTAAGACGCCGTCGCTGCCGCGGGAGGGGGCGCAGCACATGGCGCGCCACATCAACCAGGCGCATCAACAGCGAAACCAGGACTTCATGCGCACTCCCGACGCTGGCGTCGCAGGGTATGTACACTAGCTCTGTACAGCTTTTCCGCCTGTTGAACGAGATTTTTCTTGACTCCTGAGATAGACATACTTGAACGTCTTTGAGACGGCCAAATCGATATTTTTGAAATACCAATGTGGCTTCCACGCCAGAAGGTGAGCTTGAAGAGACTGGAACCTGTATTTTTCCATTTTTCACCTTTCGTGGAATGCAGAGAGGAACAGAAAAAGTGAGACCTGTTCGTGTAGCGTGCCATTTTTCAAGTTTTGCAGGGTTTCCACAGCCTGTCAACTCAACTTGTTTCAATCATTTCTTCATTGTTTTCGGAGAATCTGGCATCAAAACTGAAACGTGTCAAATGAGTGAACATGACAAAAAATGTGGAAATTCTGAGTAGACTCCTTGCGAACAAGCAGATGTTCAGTGTGAGAACTGACACTGATTTGTGCCGTGATGGTTGCTCAGTGGAGCCGGAGAGAGTTTCACCTTTTCTGAGCAACCAACGTGGTTTTTAACTTTTCTGCACCTTGTAGTGACTTTGGAACATCTCGCTGTTCCGTGCACATTTGACCTCCAGTTTGTTTTTGGCTTCGGCATTTTGAATTCTCTGAAAGTTTGTGGCGTTTGGAACTAGGCAGCTGGTGAAATCTGCGCCCAGTTCTTTGACTTTGTTTGGAGTGTGAGCTGAGTGAAGAATCTATAATTGTGATGGTTTGGGTAATTGTGGTGGCTTTCACGAAGTATGTTTTGGCATTTTGTTGTTGTGACTTGTCTTGAGATAGTTTTGTGAGTGAAAAGGGAAAAATGAACTGGAATGATGGGGTAATTTTGAGGCAGGTCCGACCACCCCAACACCAACACGAACAGGACAGCAGTGGGCCCTGTCGAGTTGAGATTTGAACAACACGCACCACCAGATTTGAACTTTGGCTTGGAACTGCAGTTTCATGCACCTGGCTATTTCACAACGCAAGGCCAATGTCTGAAACGGCTTGGGTGCCTCAAGTGTGGGACACGTGCGATCACTTCTTCTGATGCTGTCTGTGGAGACAGTGTGGGGGAACTTGGAAGAGAAGTGATATACATACCCACGACCGGAAAGATGTTGAAAATGATTTGCCAACAGGTCATCTGAACGATTCCTGATAGATGCCAGTCCGCTCTTGAGTTGGTCTGTTGTCGCGTTTCTGCGAAGGTGAACGAGCACGTGGAGTTACAAAGTCGTTTTGAATTACAGAGCCCAAAGAAGAAGCACAACACAGCAAAACCGCCCCAAGCCCGGGGCAGGCCGACCGAAACCGAAGAAAGCGCTCCCTCCGAAGCCTAGTCTACCCAAAGCGCGCTGCCTGTACGCGTACGATGCTCAAGATACGGACGAACTCAGCTTCAATGAAGGCGACATCATCGAAATCATCAAAGAAGGTACTCTGGTGAAATGTTGATTCATCCAGGAAACTCTCGTTTCTTTACGTGTGAAACAAAGCTACGGTCAGTGTTCCGATGAATGCGCTTTCGAAACGGAATCACGCGGAAGTTTGTGCAACGAGACAGTTCTGCGTTCTGCTGGAACACTCTTGATCAAGCGATAGTCACGACCGATTCGGAAACCATCACATTGATGCGTAATTTCTCCTATTTCAGATCCTCAGGGTTGGTGGGTTGGCAGGTTGCGCTCCAGAGAAGGACTGTTTCCTTGTAACTACATTGAGAAGATTTGAGGTGTTGTTCCTACAAGGATTCACACTGTCAAGACAGTGTTTCAACCACCTCGTCAGCAACATGCTTGATGCTTGAGTCAGACATGCTCAAAACTTTTAGGACATTTGTGTTTTAGCAAAAGCAAAATCGATTTCAGGCGTTTTGCCTGTTTTATTCATTTGGGGCCTGAAACGTGGAGACGTGAACTGCAAGAGGTTGTCCGACATTCCACAATAGAAACTTGTCGACCGTTTGGTACGAATGTGGAAGCTTTATGCACCCAACCTTTTTCACACACATGGAAATAGATTCACAGAAACGTTTTGTTCTGTTGTGCCAAAATTATGTCGAAATTCATGGCAGGAACGTGTGAACGCGAACAGAACCTTCCGGCTGGAGGACACGTGTGGAATACATTGCAACTCGTTTTGTTGTCGAAACGACTGTTTGATTCGCTCGTGTTTAGAAATTGACGTTGGAGTTCTGCGTTCTGAAAACTCGTTCTGATGCTGAGGCGTTGATGTTTCACACTGGCACATGAGTTGGGACATCACCTGTACACAGCCGGATTTGGAATTTCGACGCTCTCACGGATGTGCTTGTTTGTTGAAAGTCGCTCTTGTTCGTGTGTCCAGCGTTCTTAATTTCTCCGCTGTAGTGGAAGGTAAAGTGGTGGCCCAAACTGATCCTGGTTGGGTGTGCGCATTTTACTCTGCCTCTTTTGCCTCAAAAGTTAAGTTTTATCTTTCCATTGGCGTTCGGCTTCCGCAAGCGTGAATCGACGAAAAATTTCCGAATTCCGGTCTTTGATACTTTTTTTCCACTTGGTTGTTTGTTGTCCTTTCTCGACCGGAAAAGGCTTCGCACTTTTCATACCAAACGAAACCACCAGGTCTGGGGTAAGAATTCCTACATGACTGGGAGCTGCACCCCTTTTGAACTTGTCAGATTTGGGAAGCGTTGTTTGTTGTCTCAAACACTTGAAGTAGCTGGGCTACTCTTCGAGCCGTCAATGGTTATCACTTGACCTTCGCGATTTTCTGTCGTGTTGTCCATCGCGTCGTTACGATGCACCGTGATTTTTCACGACAATCTTCTCGTGTGGTTGTCGCGGTTGTTGTGTACATGCAGCCGGAAAGGCTCTTCGTCTGCGCGAACGATTTCTATCACGGTGCTGTCTTGTTCTCGTGAAAGCAAATCTGTTGAAGTTGATTGTTCGTGCATTTTCCGATGTTGGCAAACCTCAATGCAACAATGAGGTTCAAGACAGCAAGTGAAGCACGAACGTAATGGTAATGGACTCCACCTGCAATGTGTTGTCTTTTTGCCTTCCGAAGAAAGTGTCAACAGGTTTGACATTCGTGTTTTAGCAAGAATCTAATCTTTCGCTTACAGCAGGAAAATCAAATGTTCCTGTTGCTTTGATGCACCGGTGTTAGTCTTCAATGTGAACATGGATCGAATGAAAGGTTTCGAATTAGTTTCTGACATGCACGATTGTCGTACTCTTTCTTACGGCTTGCAACCCAGATTGTCTGCAGCAGCACATTGTCAAGACACTTCAGAGATGGCTTCGAATATATCATTGTTGAAAGTGCTCTTACTGCATTTCACAAGTTAGTTATCTCGTGAATAAAATCAAATGTTCAAGAGTTTGTGAGTTGCGAATCAAAAGCAAATTAATTAAACAAACGTTTGACTGGAAGCGCTTCACCCGGTTTTGGTCAATTTTTGTGCAAACCGCAAGCAGGCTGCGGAGGCTTCGGATAACAAGAAAAACAAGGACGATCGACTCAAGTTGTCATCTTTATTCGAACGAGACGAAGCATTCGCTTGACTTGCCACGAAGTTACAGGCAAAGAACTCAGTTAGACGCAAGGTCACGAAAACAAGACCCCAAGAATTGCAGAAGAAAATAGTACCGGATTTTGAGTGCCGAACAACAGAAATTTGAGAAACACATTTCGTCTCGAGGTTTTGTCAGATTGTCAATCATTTATGTTTGCGCTGTCCGATCCGAAGCAGCAGACGAATCTCCCGCTGCTGCTCCTTCCGAAGCTTTGTGGCCTTCTGCAAGTTTGGGCTGTGGGACATTGCCAGGCACATTTTCTTGATTTTCTGCCGTTGACTTCGGTATGGCTTTTCCAACCTTCACGTCATCTTGAAAATACAAAATGAAAAACTATCCAACAAAACGGCAGGAAGTTCATCGGAGGAGCACCCAGCAGCACCACAGATCTCAAAGTGGATTACAAGTCCAGTTTGGGTTTTTTGGTCGGAGATTCATCGGTCTGTTCTTCAGTCACTGTCTTTGTGGGAGGACACGTTTTGTCGTGATCGCCGGAGCTGCCAGGCGTCGTGGCAGTTTCAACAGAGGACGGCGCTCCCTGAGACGCGCTGGCACTGTCACCCGCTCCTTGACTAGGTACGTCTTTACTGGCTGGCTTTAGCAGCTCATCTGTGGAAATTGTAACAGAGCAGCGGGCTTGCGGTTTGTTCCTCAGTCTTGATTTGTGGACAGTTTCTTTACGCATTGCAAATAGCTCTTACCTGTGCTTATCATGTGGAGGTCGTTGTAGAACTTGTGGCACTGCATGTCTCTGAAATCTGACGACCCTCCGTACATGACGAGTTGGTCGCCCACGACAGTGACGGTGTGCACGCCCCTCCCTTCGGGCGTGGCGCCCTGCACGGTTGGCTGCAACCACTGCTTGGTAGCTGCGAACGACACAAGTGTCTATTGACAACATTGTTTGCCGTTGACACTCGGCGCAGGAAAATCAAGAGTCATAAATAATTTCAGGACTGATTCCGTCCCCAGAACACCGAGGCAATTCACCTGTGTCAAAGACATGGAAGTCTTGGAAGTGTTCGTCGGATGGACCCCTGCCCCCGGTGACGACGACTCTGCTGCCCACGGCGGCGCACGCGTGGAAGGAACGCGGCTGCGGCTGCTGCCCGGTCGGCATGAGATCTGTGAGCCACTTCCTCGTCTCTGCACAACGAACGAACGCAAAACATTTTTCATGGCTGTTTCAGTTCGCAAATCGTGAATTTCGGTTCCCCCAGAAGTGGTGTGGCTGTGTACCTGTGTCGAATATGTGCAGATCATTTGTTCTCCCATCGCAGTCTCGGCCCCCAAATATTGCGATGTACTTGTCTAGCGAACACATTCCATGGGCGGCTCTCGGTGTCACTGGGCAAATGTTCATCTGCATTGGACTCGACCAAGAGTTGTTTGCTGAAAAAATTCGCAACGCGCTTCTCAGTGTTGTGCGCCGAATGTGAAAGTCGGGACAACAAATATAAACACAGAAAGTGACAATGCAAATCGAACAAGAATCCGAACGTGACACAAGCTCCAATACAAGCAGAAAGTGAGAGAAGAAGAAAAATCGTACATGTGTCGAGGATGTAGAGATCATTGAACCAGCCGAACTGCGCCGCCTCCTGATCGTCCGGAATCTCGTCGTCGTCCTCTTCCTCTTCCAGCTGCAACACGTTTCAGTTGCAAGACTGTTATTCGGCTGCTGGGATGAGATTCTTTTTTCTTGCGGGGGGTGGGTGGGATAACTTTCACAAAACACAAAAGCTGCGTGAACCCTCCTCACCGACTCTTCTTCAATTCCTTGGGGACCAAAGCCACCGAAGATGTACACCTTCTGTCCGATCACAGTCGAAGCCACCTTGTCTCTTGCACTTGGACCGAGGCCTTGTGTTTCAACAAGACTCCACACATTCTTCCCTGGAGCGTGAAACGTCAGAGTGAAATTAAGAATCAACGTCAAATTGATGTTGCTTTTACCTACCACAAAACGAAATGTCTATCACATGTGATTCCCTCAGCGACAATCAAGGTGTAGACAACACCAGTGTGAACATTTTGTCAACACGACTGAACATTGACAGATGCCGTTCCACGTCAAGTTGAGTCTTTGTGTCAACCGTGCACAACGAAATAACTCACGAACAAAGACAAAAAGAAATCCTCACCTGTGTCAAACATGAAAAGCTCGTCAAACCAGCCAGTTTCCCTGCTAAGGCCACCGAACAGGTAAAGTTTGTCGCCCACAGTCGCCATAGTTGCACCGGACCGTGGCGCAGGCGTGTCGCCTTTGCTTTCGGCGACACTCCATTTGTTGGTATCTGAGTTGAGACAAAGCACATGCGTGTTAACGAGCATGAAGTGCAAAAGTTCAGTTGCAATCTAGTGAAATTTGGCCTGCAGCTGTTTCCTCTGGGCCCAGTCCAGTGCTTTCTCGCTTCCCCGGAGACAAAATGCGCCAACCCAAATGAAAACGGCACAACGCACTGTCACCGCAAACCCACACGGCAACGCCCAAGTGAAACAAGATTGAACGACCTGAATTATTAGAAATGACATTTGACTTGTATAGACAGTTCAATAGAATATCTCGCAACCCACCCGGCACGGCCAGAGCCACAGACCCCCCCCCCCCACACACACACACACCGAATTTCCACGTCCTCTTTCTCGGTGAGATTCAAAACCGACTTCTTGTGTCAACCTGCCTCCACAGACACAGGTTCACTGAAGTCCTTGACGGAAACGGAGACAACGAGTGTGGACGAACTGATCATCTACTGATTTGCAGGATTTTCGTCCGCCTCAGCCTGGATCAACTTGTGCCACCGCTCACACGCTGAAGTACGCCGACGTCTTGCTGTAACCGTATGGCTGTCCAAGATCTGTCCAAAAGATTAGAACCAACCTCACCAACGTCATAGATAAGAAGTTCATTGGACTCCACCGCGTCGTCGTCTGCTGTCTGAACGACTCCTCCGAACACGTAAAGTTTGTTGCCCACTGCACAGGAACAGTGGGCCTCCCTGGGAGGGAATGGGTTTTCACTCTGTATCTTTTTCCAGTTCACGGTTATGTCATTGTCCAGTCGTTCTCCATATTTTAGTGGTTGGCTTGAGTCATTCCCCATATCGACAGTGGCAACAAATTCGCGAACGATGTCAAGTCATGCAAGTTGTTTTTGATGCTGTTTTGGAAAGCAATTCCCGCCACGGAAGTGTCAGTTGACGTCAGAAAACAAAGCAACTTCTAGAGTCCAGATCACGATGTAACGAATGTTGTTCAGTTGAAAATTTTGTCCCTGACTGGTTCACACTGCCAGTAGAATCTAATTGGTGTCAGATCATCAAGCTGTTTGGGCATTAGCTGTGTCTGGGTTTCCGACGATAGCTGCTCCGATACCCATGATATCCGATCCTCATGAATTGGATGCAAATTTGGCGCCAAATTTGTGGAATTCTGGGAAACTTGTTTACATCAAAAAATTCATTAACTACTCTTGATTGCCAAAGTGTTGCATTGGTTTGAACAATTGATACTTGTGTTGGAATATTTTAGGATATGTAACTTCATTAGGTGCAGGTTTTCCTCTGATAATTTATGCATCTCGCCTTGAGAACGAGAACAGAAATCAGCTGGTTGTGGAAGACATGGCGGCGGCAAAAGTTCGGTACTGAAACTAGAAACTCTTGGAGTTTCCGAACTCAGCTCGGGTAAGAGCAGATGTTCTGATGTTCGATCTGTTTTTTGTCGTGTTGGAAATTCAAGAGTTGCGTTTCTTTTCTTTTGATTGTGAGTTCCATTCAATATTTTCTCTTCAAAAAATCAATACCTGCAAACTCAAATGGCCAAAAAATCCTTGAGCGATTATTCTTGGTGATGTCGCGAACGTTGTGGCTTCGTTGACAAGTCCACCAGAAATGCATTCGGGAAGGGCATTCTTGAAAATACAGTCTGAAGCTTCAGGACAGCGGTATCGCACAAGTTTTCGAAGAGCAAGAATAACTGAACAAAGGAATTATCATAAAAGAGTTCATCTGAGGCGAACCAAGAAACATCCAGCTTTGTGGAGTTAGATTCTGGCATCTGTTCGAAACGAACTGGCAAGCAAGTTTTGACATTTGATCTGATGTTGAAATCAGCAGCATTAGGTCATTGGCTGATGGAATCATTGTGCTTATCACTCGTGTTGATTGCTTTGTGGTCAACCGCAATGGAATTTGATATAGATCTAGGTTGACCCAGATAAGCAATGTCGTTCAGCTGACGGTATTGAGAACAAAAAAACGCTGCAGTGTTCTCACGTTTGCACAGAATATTTTCATTTCTTCATGCAGGCCTGCTATGTGTGCAGTACTACTGAGATTGTTGCCTTTGGGAGGTACAAAATCAGGCAACAGTCGCTTCTGCTTTGGGGACAAGGAAGGCGGTCCGCTGTCGGCCCTGGTGAGCTGTATCATGCACGCACTCAGACCTCGTCCCTACACCGACTTGAGGAGAAGACATGCGGACAACAAGAAGGCTGTGACAAGGAAGAGGAATAGATCTTCGGTGAGTTGCTGTGATCCCGGCACAGCTGAGATTCTTCACAAACGAGTGGAACAGGAGCAGAATGAGGGCAGCACTACCGCGCAGAGGATGCGCACCGAGTCTGCCTCCGGATCCTTCGCACAGGACCACTCTGAAGACTTGAAGGAGCAGGAAGAAGCTTTCAACGGCTCCATGAGGGATCTGTCCGTCTCTACAGATCAAACACATGAACCTGTCTCCTTTGATGACTTGCCAAATGACTGCAAGCTGAAAATTTTCTCGTATCTTTCTTCAATGGAGAAAGGACAGTTGCTTCAAATCCAGAACTTGCAACCATTACTCAGGGATCCTTCTCTGTGGCGCTGCATCAACTTCACTCTCATTCCTCACTGCATTAAACCCAAATGCAAAAGCGAGCCCGGCACCTGTTCGAAGGCGTGTTACAACAACTACAAGGAACGCGTGAGGGGATTTATGCGTTTTATTCAGAGCATTGAGCCAAATCTGAAGGAACTCCACTTTTGCTTTGACTTTGGAGACGCCGAGGATCGATGGGTGGAAGCGTTGGAAGGACTACTCAGGGCATGTCGATGTGATGGTCTCAGGGAGGTTCACATGAACTGGATGGAAACGTCGGGAAAGCCGATGATTCTCGAGAAGAACTGGCCAGGGAGCGCGTATTCGAACAATCACCGACGCAGGCAACGCACTTTCACGCGTTTCTTCGATGCATTTACGTGCAATGCCCCGAACATCGTCAAACTGAAGCTTCCTTTTGACTGGTCATCGCGGTCCCTGGATGCTTTGGGCCGGCTGACCAAGGTGGAGAGCCTTCTGCTGGACAGGTATTTTGTGTTTCAGCCGTTGACGCAGGCCGCTTTGGACCAGCTGTTTCGACTTCTTCCCAAGCTGAGGAAGCTGCATCTGGAAGCGTGGACTCCGACTGGAAAGGGAATGGCCCTGTACACGATGAAATCTGAGATTCTCGTCGCCCTCGACATCTCCAACAGCAGGGGTTTCTACGTGAGCAAGTTGGACATGCCACAGCTGGAAATCTTCAAGGTGAACAGGCATCCGTACAGTGGTCCCTTGAGATGCGGGTCCAAGACCGAGTGCCCATGCGTGCTGGACGTGCTTCGACACGGAGCGCCCCAGCTCAAACAGCTGAACGAGCACACCCTGCGTCGTGAATGGAAGGATGTGTGCTATTCGGAGCTGGAAACGGTGCTGAAGTCCATCTGTTCCTGCCAACGTCACAAGCCTCGAGACCTGTTTGATTGAAAAACGAAAATCACAAAAAAAGGACACTTTGTGTCTTTTTCTTTCGGTCTGCTCGACAGCTTTTGTTGGTTGTTTCACACAGCCAGAAAGGAAATGTCGTTTTCTTCGTGTCGTTTGTTTCGTTGCACGTTTGGTACGAACTGTACGCAGTACCAGTCCGTTGTACTCGGCGGAAGTCTTCAGATTTGTACCAAGTGTGTCAGTTTTTGTCGAGCCTTGTCTATTGCAGCTGAACGAAGATGACTTGGGGAACAAATGAAACACACGAACACTGTCACGTTTTTGAAGCATCTTCGGAGCCAACCAAAAGTTTCCATCTTGTGTTTGTTCACACGTGTGTGGGTGGTACACCTTCAGCAGGCAGGCCGAAGCCAAACTAAACTTGTTTCACTTTGCGCAGGATGGTGTGCGATGCAAAACGATGGGAATGGGGTTTATGGATGATATACTTGCTCAAAGGGTACGGACCGCAATGCAGCTTTTTATCAAGTAAACAAGTCAATTCATTACTTTTCCCCAACGTATGCTTTCAGAAATGAGATTCTCAGGATACAAACATTATGACTCCCTTGTCACCGTTTTGCAGCAAACAGTCCTTGAAATCAAGCATTGATTTCTGTATAGCAATAGCACAGTTGACTACTTCTTAGGCAGGGGAACTTTCTATTGTTGTTCGCAGCGGATTTCTGAACACAGATTTCTGACGCCATGACTAATAATCGATGTATTGCATAGATATTTTTGTAACTTGTTATGGATAACGTGATAGAAATGCAGTCACATTCAGCCCATCTAATGATGGATAAAAAGTCCTGTTATGAACTTGTACAGAGTACGGTGGAAGTTGTCACTGCAATTTTGATGTCGTGAACTGTGGGAAAGAAACGATCATATCGTTTTCGATTTTGCCCTTCCATACACGTGCACACGAATGCGCGTGTTTGTACCGATAACAGTTTTGCTGTGAAGGAATTGCCACATATCGTCAGAAGGAAAAAATCAAACGTGAGAAGAACACGGAGGAGAACCCACGAACTGAACAGGAATGGGCAAAATGATTGCGGCGTAGTTAGCGACTTGTTCACGAAGGAAGTGTCCTGCTTGATTCTCACGCAAGGGTGCGAACTTCAAAAGGGCGCAACTTCAACTGAACGTGTTTTAAATTGAGTATTTTTGAGTGTAGCTACACAGTTGACGACACGAACTGTTTTAGACGCACACCAGACTTGCTGTGCAAGGCCGTGTGTTACATCTGTTTTGTTGCGAAAAAATATTTGCGGAGATTTCGTGTGCGGAAGTGTGGTTCTGGCATGAGAGGAACCTGTCCGGCAGACCCACTGAGCAAATTCTCCCAAATTTATCAGATTTTACGGATTGCTTCTCATCAGATTTTATAACTTCTTGCTTGTTGTGCTGTCCTGTTTTTGATAAATGACCACATTTGAGTGACGCATTGCAACTCGCAACTCGGCGACTTTCAAACGATACCCAGAATTGTTTCAGCGCTGAGTTTGAATTGGCAGACGTTGGAACTTGTCAATTAAGCATGACTGTTGAACGATGTTTCCACATCACACGCGTGAAGCTGAACTGATCACGCTTGTCCTTTCCGTGAACAGACAATGTGTAAAATCGTGTGCGAAGTTTGTTCACAAGGAAACTGTTTTGAGCGACTGTTTTTAAACAAGTGATATTCTCGCTTGTCAGGTAATCTCAAAAGGAAGGTTTGTTCGTTCGTATCTGTCGTCGACGATTCGCAGTGGGTTGCAAATGCGGTCCAGGTGAAGCTGGATCTAAGCGCGTCTCTCTCTTCATCCAGCCGTCGATTTTGGAAAGGAACAACAATGCAGGGAGGGTCGTACTTTTTGTCCACAAGGACACACATAAAGGGATCTGTAGCGTTGACGTTACATTTGAATGTTTCACGAATCTGTGGTGTGCTTTGGTGATTGTGGAGTTGATTTGTCGTCTGATGTGTCGCACCAACTGTGTTATGGTTTGAGTGAATGGGCATTTGGTTATTATTTTACTGAGAGTGGTTTGCCAAGAATGGGAGGTATTTTTTGCTGTGAAATGTTTTTTGGGTTTCTTTTTTGTTTTTTGTTTTTTTTCTGATGCTTGCGTGTTTCCATCTCTTTAGTTCGTGAATCAGCAGGATAAGTTTTTGCCTCTTCTTGCAGTGTACGTTTCGATGGTTGCAAGAAGTCGCTCAGCGACGTTCGCTGGTTTGAAACATTCATTTGAAAGTGCCACGATTGTTGAACCCTTCTGGGGTCGGTCACTAACCCCTTGAAGCCGTTTGTCGAAGATATGGGCCTGAAGGCGTCACGGGGTTGCTTTGTGAGAACTTTCGTCGTGCACGATAATGTGTGTTGGGCTGTCGCAGCGTAAAAACGTGTAACTGAAAAATACTAGTGAAGTGACATGTAATCAGCTGTTGGTTATTCACCCAATTATTCAGCTTCGCTTGAGTAATTGCCATTGTGTTTCCTTTGGAAGTCAAACTGCACGGAAACCAGTACGTGTGTCCATTGCCAGCAGGGATTTGTTGCAGATGTTGAGAAATGTGCTTGTAAAGGACGAAACATATAACACCAGCGGTTTGTGATACTGGGTGAAATGTGGTACAACCCTTTTTAGCTTGTTGCGTTTTGTGCCATTATCGACTGTGTGCCTGGAATTTTCACCCAAACAACCTTCGATGGGTTTCAGTGAAAAGGAACATTGAGCGAAGGAAATATTTTCGAAGCATTTCAAGTGTACGTCAAAAAGACAAGATGCACAAACGAAACTTGGCCAAAGAGATGGACTCTGAAGTTGTGCATTCGTGCTGTGCAGCGACGTTTACGTTTGCCCCACCGTTCCACCTGCCCAACACAGGGTTGCTGAAAAGGGTTGTGCCAAGCGAACGGATCTTTCGACGTGTCTTCGTGTGCTTGAATTGTCAAACCGGATCCAGTGTGAAATGAGAACGGTGATCTGGTTGCAGGGTTCTATTGAGCAAGACTCAATGCAAGCTGAAGAGTGCGGAGTCATCGTGAGTCGTGCTTGTAGCAGCTTCCTGCGTGGTAATGCAGACAACGGTCTGACATATTCACGGGCTACATCGTGTTTTCATTTCGGAAAATCACAAAAGCGGAAGCTGCCACAAGCACGCCAGAATCAGGTGCTTCTAGATGCTATGTGTTCCGTGGTTTGAAGAAAGTTCAGTACACTTCAGAAGTTTTGTTTCACGCGAGCTGGGAAAGGGTGTCAGTCAATAGTTTTTAAAGTTCTCACTTTTGTAGAATGTTGCCATACGAGAAGGTATTTTTCAACGCCATACACATCTTAGTCATTGTGATAGGCACCCTTTCGAGTGAAGCAGTTATCTAAACCATGAAGAATACATTGTACACCACTGATGAGACACAAGTCAGCACACATTGTTTGTTAGTGATATTTTCATTACTGCTTTTGTACATAGGAATCTTCTGTACATTTACGTTCAAACAAAGATATTTATTTACTTTCAAACAAGAAAATTATTTGTTTGGCTTTGAGCACTTCCGACAAAGGAATCGAAGAACAGTGAAGTGTAAAAAGTTTATTCACTGAAACAAATCCTTCATACGCGATTATATTCGTTGGGTTCCAGGAAACCCGAATAAAAGGTCAAGAGAACAAAAATGGATTTGAAGAACCATAACATTAACAATCGCGTTTGGCGCACCATCATCTGAGCTTGTGTGCTCGTGGGAAATACTACTGTGTTTCCTGCCAAAGAAACGCCAATTACTGCATTTGACAGCTCGGTTCCGCCGTTTACTTGTTCGAGCAAACTTGCTTTCTGGCACTTCGGACTTGTGTTTGTGTGTAAGGTTTTGTTGCGAATCGCTGGCGTGGGGAGGTCGCAAACAAGTGTGTGCTCAGGTGCAAGGACACCCACCGGGAAGTGTCTGAGATGGCCTGAGACTTGAACCAGGCCAGCACTCTGCCACTGTGCCTGAGTTGATTTCAGTCTTTCCTTTGTTCAGTCATGAAATGACTGACCCAAAAAGCTTTGTGATTGGTCTCAGAACTCTGCCAACCGCGTCCTCAAGAATCAGGCCAAAAAGACCATGTAGCAAACTGGCGATGTCTGGAGATGATGACTGGAACGTGTCCGAGATGGCCTGGGTCACTGGATGGTGCCAGATATCACCAGATATTGGACATAGAGCCATATTGCCTGAAGAGTGAGATGGCTTGAGGCACAAGATATTGACAGAAATCACCAGGCTGGCGATATTTTTATCTGAGCATCTGATGATTTCGAATCAGGAGGGAGGGAAGGAGGTAGGGAAGTGAGGAAGAAAGGAGGAAGGGAGGGTCATCTGGCAATATGTGCTGGCTGGAGTGTCTGAGATGACCTGGGGTTAAAAAATTATTGGCTCAATTGAGAGTTGAACATGAGTGTGCGGCTTTTCACACTCGGAACCGCGGTGTGGTGTTCTGGTACTTTCGCCTGAGATTTCAATGCCATGCGATCCCGTTACCAACGACGACTCCAACGCCCCTCTCAACCAAATATCACACGACCCAGGGGTTGTTGACAATTAAAAATTTTGCCTGCAGGGGGAAGAGGGTCACATAACATCTGAAAATGTAGTGTCCGGTGACATCCAAGTTTTTCAATGTCAGTGACACCCCCCCCCCCAGTCACATGACATTGAAAAAATTTCGGTCACCGAACGTCAACAGTCATGAAAGTGGGGAGGGAACACGACACAAGTTTGACACCAGCGGGCTCCATACCTGCGACGTCACTTGGTCAGTCTGCCTGTTTCACACCACTGACACAAAGTCCTGCAGTTGTTGCAACACGTCTGGATCGACTGATTCCATCAACTGAGTAAATGTGCTCTGTCCGTACAGGGTCTGGCACCGAGTGAGCGTTTGTTGCACGTAGTCCTTGAGGTTGATGGAGTGAATGGGGTCCTGAAGTGACAAGCGCCGCTTCCTCTTGTCATGTTCCGTCTCTTCAGCCTCGCTCAAGTCCGACGAATCACTCATCACCAAGACACTGAAAGAATCGAACAGGAGAATGAATCCCGGCGAGGCAGCTGGGCTTTGTGCACTGTAGCCACAAACACCGACTTCGCTTGTTTGAATTCCACAAGCCGGAGGTGAAGAGGGTTCGAACAGTTACGATGAAGCGGCCTCTTTGGACCACAACGCCGCATGGGACGTTCAGCGGAAAAAAACGCGGTGCTGCGCGACAAAAACTGACGAACAAGATCTTCTTTTCAGAAATCACCAACTCACTCGAGTTGTTGGTTGCCTTCCAGCCTGCATATGTCATGAAGTGCCTCCAGGGCGACATTGATGATGCTGGCGAATCTTTCAAGCACAATGCTGAAAGTGAGCAAACAAACAACAATCAAACTTTCCGAGTGCATGTCTTCTGTTTCTAGCAAGACCTGGCAGGGGAAGGGTACGTCAATGCCAATCGAACGCACACAGTCAAAATTCAATTTGAACCTACTTCAAGTTGAGCGGCAGCAAGGAACAGAGCGCCATGGCGGAAAGCTTCTTCCTCTCTGAATGAATCAAGTTCTCGCTTTTCTCGAGCCATGCGTCCAAATGAGAGCTCAGCAACTCGCTGCTCTGCAAGCACAATGTGTTCATGAGGTCAGTGTGGGTCTGCAGTCCCAACGCAATGGCACAACAGAGACACATGTTTCACACTGTTCAATGCGTTTGATTCGAGAGGTCATCACTTCCCACATCCAACGCAAGAAAACAGACGCAAAATTGTTCTACGGCGGCGCACAATTCTTGGGCACACGTTCAGTTTTTCCTTTTGGCGTTTGACCAACTAGAAAGCAAAACTTAGCAAGCCACGCTTTCACAGTGCGCGGCCACCACCTGTTGGCAGCAGTCACCCTACCCAGGGGCAAGGGTCAGATGAAAGCAACAGGTCAGGCCTCAGGTGGGACCTGGCCTGATGCTGTCTTCCTTGGGGAATGGTGCGTTGACAACCCCACCAGGGCAGGACCCAGATGGGATCTGGCCTGATGCTGTCATTCAACCACCACCCCATCCCCTGAGCAGACGCGCACACACACACACACACACACCACACAATCATGACAAGACGAAGCCCTCGCACCGCTGAAGATCGTGTGCTAAAAAATAAACACAAAATGTTGCACGCACTTGGCACTGGAACTGTGCAGCCATCTTGTCCAAGAACGAGAAGTAATACTGGTTGTTCTGCAGAACAATGCGACCACAGATGCAAATGTACAGCGACGTCTCCATGGGATAATGCTGAAAAGAAACTGTTTGTAAGAATCTCGTGATCAATATTGCCACAATGTTATGTCTCTACAACGTTGTAAATCGGATCACAACCTCTTCTTCCATGAGAGCCTTGAAGAACTGAGGCAAACACAGTTCAAAAACGCTAGGTCCTTCTCCAGGAAACAGTCGAAGAACCATCTCTATCACCTGCAGAAATAAAAGTGAGTCATAATTTTGTCACATAGCTTCCTTTCTTCGTCTGCTTCAGCTGGATTCGAGCCAACAACAGCAGGTTTACTTCACTGTGAAAGAAAACTGTGTGCCAGTTGTGTGGTCAGTTTGTTGGACTTCATCACCAAGGAGTGACAAACCAATGACAATATTTGAGCCACAAAGTTTACTGTTCCATGACCAATGCAAACAGGCATTGACAGATCGCGTCTACACAGGACTCACTTTTAGCACCATGACGATTCCTTCGGATCTCAAGTCCGTCAACAGACTTGACAGCGACGTGACCAATACTCTGGAATATTCCTGCAAGAGACACCCAATCGGTTTGTCATGGTCTTGGTTCGTACGGTATTTCTCTTTGCTTTCAATTGTCTGAAGCAATGAAGCACACAACACTGACCTCAAGAAACTCCGTGGGCCCCAACAACAGGTAAGCCTCGGTGATCTTGATGCAAATTCTCAGAGTGTCCGAGCCAACATCTAAAAAGGGATGAACGGGATCATTTTCTGTTTACAGCCCCAGCCAATGAACTTTGGCCTGTGCCACACAAGTCTGATTCATAAACAAAACAGAAACCTACCGTACAACTCTGGGATGTTTGTGAACAACTCAAGTAATCCAGGGGTGATGGCTGGAGAGCTGTGCAAGGTCATGAGCCACAGATCCAGGCCATCTTCCATCAAGTACACGTGAGGGGGCTGTGACGCATCGGTGCTAAATTTTATCACAGGCAGAAGAATATCGTACATTGCCACACACATCGTTCCAACACCCTGCGATGAAACAAAACAAAATCCTCACGTTTTTCACTCACACAAGAGCAGTTCAGATTCCCTCTGTGCAGCACGCAAGTCTTTTGTGGCCTGAACACCACTGTCTGGCGACCTGTTTGAGGCTGACCGTGCACTTTGAGGGCAAGGGAGGTGGGACGGAGAGTCCAGATTCTAAAACTGGACACGGGCAAGTGCCTGAAGATGAGTCGACCCAACCCAAGAGGCCACCAGACCAAAACTCGAAAGGTCATCTGACAAAAGGAAGGTCACAAGACGTCACCTGGACGAGGTTGGACAGCGTGGTGAGGATGGCGCAGCGTAGCATGTTGTGCTCCTCAGACTCCTGCCACAACAGCGGCAGGTACTGCAGCAGTGAACTGACATAGGGGCGGATCTCCACACCGACCCGCTCTATCACAAACGACATCACATGCAAAATGTGCATCTGAAAGTAAAATTAGTGTTGCAGACTTGAACTCTCGAAACAGAAGAGAATGAAGACTATGGTTATTACAATCGAGACAGTTGCAAGATTCACACAGAACACTTTCAATTCGATCGCACCTTGGTTTCACACTCAAAAGCATCTTTGAGCAGCAGGAACAGCAGGCTAAAACTGGGCTCAAGAAACTGCAATGAAAGTAAGACACATTCACAGATAGGGCAGAATCACGAATGACAAGACACGCTGTTGTCAAAATTTCATTCACTTGCCGCACAAATGGTCAATATCAGGTGAGTTTTGGTCTGGACAAACAGTACTTACGTTCCCAAAGTCCTCAGTTCTGAACTCGAAGTCATCGACAGGTGAACAAAGTCAAGGAAACCCCACTGCTTGCCAAAAATTCCACAACGTCCAAAGATTCAGCCCAACCAATCAAACCAAATCAGTGTGAACTGTGCGGGAACACCAGGAACAAAGGATATCAACTTTGAGTGTCGCCGCAGCTTCGATTCTGACCACCATGTCCTCGGTTGGTTGCAAAAGCGGCAAAATAGCTTCGTACAACAGATGACGCTGACTCGCAGAAAACTTGACGCCAATCCAACATCCCACGAGCCAGATCACCCGACGGCGTATTATCCTGTAACTGAGTGAAACCGCAATTTCAACAAGAACGCCAACATCACAAACGCAAATTCTGAGATGATCACTGTGACACCAAGATTCCGATTGTTGTGAACAAATTCAGACTGCTGACGCGTTGACAGCTTACTTGGTGTGAGACACCTTCAGTTCTGCGAGCAAGTGACTCTGGAACCAATCGTCAAAGTTGATCTCGTCAAACAGATCGAACGACGCGAGTCCAACGGCGTTATATACTGCAAGATCACAGGGGGGTGAATTGTGCTGGTTGAAACAATCGTTCATTTGGTTGCGGAAGAGACCTTGGAGCATCTCGGAGTGAAAAACGGGCACATTTTCAGCGATATCCAAGACTCCCTTTCTGAGGATTCAGGAAGTGAACACTTACCAGCGTCCTTCTGCAGCAGAGCCTGAAGGTCGTCAGGGTTGCTCGAACCCTCAACGTGTTGAACGAGATTCACAACAACTGGAGTCAGATTTTCACGAAACTCTCTGAACAGAGTCAGGTACAGCTGCTCCGTGCACGGCTGCAAAACAAACCACTGTCCATTCAATTTCGTGCATTCAATCTCACGCTAACTTTGACAACAAGATTTTTTTTATCTGCAAACAGCGGCAAAAATAGTTCCGCACCCTGATCGAAAATTTCCAAGAATCTCCTCCTTCATCACCAACTGCAACAGAAATGAGGCAAAGCATCTCAAATCAATCAAGAAAAGGACAAAAACTCGTTGAAACGCAAATAGCAAACAAGAGAAGAGACTATTTTTGTGTGAAGTCCAAAATCTGTTTCTTGTGGGCAAATCCGAATGGTCATTGTGACCACAAATTGGTGCAAGCTTTGACGCAACAAAGCTTCTTACTGAATTCTTCTGGGTCAGAATCCCAGCTGTGCAGCTCTTCCTGCGTCAAGAGGAAGTAATGAGCGACCAGTCTTCTGCAGATTTCCGTCAGTGTGTCCACTGTGAAAAACTTCATCTTCGCCTCGTGCGCCTCAAGTGTGCGAGGATTCTTGGTTTCTGAGATGAAGAGCAGACACCAGTCACCCCGGAAACAAAACAGCATCTCTGTGATCAGCAAATTTGAATCACCATTTATTTCTTGGGAAAAATTCTGATTCAGTGCTTGAGTCAACACAACAAACCTTCCACACTTCTCGCTGGCCTGTACGATTCACATTTGAGAATACCTCGGATCAGATTGAACGTGTTTACGGTGAACCGTTCAAACAGCAAACCTGTCAAAACAAACACAAAGCGTGAAGAGGCATTGATCAACACCACAGGTCACACTTGGACAACCGAGTGTTTGGCTTTCAAATGAGTGGACACAACTTGTTTTACCCGTCCCAGAATCAGTAAAATTGTATGTCACAGCCAGGTGCAAGGAAGACTGAATGAACTGGACGTAAAAGTCTGGGTGAGTCTCCAAAACGTCCAACAGCTGAAACAAAATAACACGTTTCATTGCACGTGACAAATTTTGGTGGTACAGCAAAAAGAAGGCAATGAAAATCACTGCTCTTACCACTTTTGTCAGCAAATTTATCATCTTCTCTCTTCTTGTCACCAGTTCTAAACAACGGGATTGCATCTGATGTTCTGAAAGAGCAGGACATGACGAAACACTGGTGGGTGTATTCTGGCTCAACCATCTGCCTTGTCGTACAAACACACACTCACTGGCTTTGACGAACTGCTCGATGCTTTGGAAAACTTGACTGATGAACGTCACAGACCATTCAGTTTGTTCAAGATCCTTGAAACCGTGAACAACCAATTTCCGTAACACTGAAAATGAACCACATGGCTCAGTGACGCGTCAGAGAAACTCACAAAAACGGCAGCACCTCAAGCAAGACGATCTGGAATCAAATACCTTTCAGGGCAAGAATACTTTTGTCCAGACTCGACACAGTTACGGCTGGATCACCCGAGCTGTTCAGCAGATTTTGTTGAAATGCTTGTGTGTGGCCGTTCCACAGATTCATCATGTACTCAAACACGTTGAGTGCAAGCTGTCAAAAAACAACGTGTGTTCAGTTCTTGCTTTACAGTACTGCCCGCAACAATATGTCAAAATTTGGGACATTCATCTGCAAACACAATCTTTTTTCATGAAAGAAAATGTGTGCACAAACCCACCTCCTCGAAAAGTTTCCTGTCGTGCATGAGCCTTTTCGACGCCAGAACTTTGGTCACATGGTAAAAAGTAAGAAGCGCGCGCTGCTGGCACAGCGCGTCCTCCACTCGCACAGCTTCCGCCAGAATGGGAATCAACTGAGGCCAGCTCCTGGGACAATCGTACCGCGCAATTTTGGATATCAAAACTGCGATTTGTGTCGCCACCTGGATTGAACACCAAAACGGAATTTGACCAAGAACTGGAGATTGAGGTCTGATCATTGAGACCAGGCTGACGACAAGCACAATCACACACTGATGTTGCTCACGCACTTGGCCGACTGGTTCGTTGAAAGTAGCAACGAGCTTGCTTCGCAATGTTTCTTTTTCTTCTTCTGGTATGGCACTGAAAGACGAATGAAATAAAATCAGATTCTTGAAGCAAAACCCATCTCAGGACAACATAGTGATTGAAACTTTTGACCAATTTCCTTGAAACTCACTGAGGAGCATTCTTGCGCCAGAATCGGTCGACACCATTCTTGAAAAGCACCACAGCCAACCAACGAACATTGACATCAATCGAGTGGTCAGCAAATATGGCCTGCAACGAAAAGACAACAAAAAATGCAGAAACTTTCAGCAAAACTACCCCTCAACATTATCGCAGTTCACTGCCGAATTTTGATCGTCCCTGTGTCTTTGTCTAATTTCAGCCACCTGAAGAATGGTGTAGAAACCCGGCTGTGTTTCCCAACTGTGAAGTCTTTGTTCTGCAGGTTTGAGAATCGTGGCATCTTGACTACACGCCTGAGTCAACGTGGCTAAAACGTCAGGCCCTGACACACGAATGGCTGCCATGTTTGGGTCAGAGTTTCCTCCTGGTTCCATGGCTCTGATAAAACAAAAAAAGGAACATGGCATTTGGAGAATGCTGTCAAAACCCAAAAATTCAAATTACGCTTTCAAGGATGAAAGACAACTGTCAGTTGGTCAAACTGCACAAGTTCTGTCAGTCTGAGTTCAGCGACAGCAGTTGGATCTGCGACACATTGTGTTCTTTTCAGTGAATCCTGGGGAAAATGTGGCGTCAACATGTGGAGTGTACAACTATCAAAACAAGAATCGGCTCCAGGGTTCCCACTGCGGCTGACCAACAAAATTCCATGATTTTTCCAGGTTTTCAAAGTTTTTTCCAGGTGTTTTTAGGTGATTTGAACCATACATTGTATTATGTATGGTGGTGAAAATCACCTTTAGGCATCAAGAGGCTAAATGTGTCAATGCGAGTTTGAAAGTGTTCTATTTGTTCGATTTTAGTCATGTTTGGTTTTTTTGTTCACTTTTGGGCTGTAGTTGATGCATGAAGTGTCAAAAGAACAAATTTTTGACTTTACATGTTTTTACAGCCAAAAAAACAATATGGCTGACATGGTGAAAT
>JAAUXT010077976.1_pt1 | contig 25389 bp, 21 predicted proteins | sample 7278171 | NCBI WGS metagenome assembly JAAUXT01 (sample SAMN14350112, study PRJNA611818) | marine sediment metagenome | isolation source: surface marine sediment (1.8m) | place: French Polynesia: Moorea | collected 2018-08
CACATGTACACCGCCCTCCAACTGTGTAATAAAAAACAGAGAGAGTGTGTCCTATTGTGTGTGTTATATTTTTAGAGGTGTCTAGACACACACACACACACACACACACACACACACACACACACACACACACACACACACACACACACACTGCTCTCAATAAAGGGCAGCTCTGTGCACCATCAGCCCACCCAAACGAACTGTGGTTATATCCCGTGGAATGAATTTGGCAGAGGGTCAGAGAAGGTCCCAGAGAACAAATGCAGCAGAATGCCCTCAGACTCCAACATCCATGATTGTCCCCCCAAACACAGGAACTTAACTGCCTTTCCCTCTCTATGATTGGCTGGAGCCCCATGACCTCGGCCAATCAGAGAGCAAAGCGTGTTGCCCATTGATAATGTGTTCATATCCCTCAGCCCACGTGCCTTCATGTACTCACTACTCACCCGGGTGATGATCGCATTGGACGTGGTGTTGAGTCCGCAGCCAATGAGCCAGCTGAGCGCCATCACGAGGTACACCCACGTGGGAGTCACGTGAGCCATGTGCCAGAGGGGGGAGACCAGCTCAATACACCTGCAGAGAGACAGAGGGAGAGAGAGAGAGAGAGAGAGAGAGAGATAGGGGGAGGGGGAGGGAGGGAGACAGACAGAGAGTCAGAGACAGAGAGTGAGAGAGATATGATACAGAGACTAACAGGCAGAAACAAAGATTCAAACAAGCAGACAGAAAGAGACAGACACAGAAAGAAATCGAGACAGGCTGGGGAGGTGAACCACCCAAAGAAACCAACCTGTCGACAGTGAGGAAGACGAGGTTCCAGGTGGAGGACAGCAGCCCTCCCCAGAGCAGCGCCTCCGAGTTCCAGAGCCGACACTCGAGGTGCGCGAGCCAGCCCGAACCGCGCGTCTCCTCACCGTCAAGCACGGAGACGGAGGTGAAGAGCAGGACCAGCGACGAGAAGAGATCCGTCAGGCTCTGCAGGGGAGGAGGAGGAGGAAGGTCTGAATGAGAGAAGGGGAGAGGGGAGGAGCAGGGAGGACAGAAAGGAAGAGTGAAGCAAGAAGAGAAATCCTAAGTTGTCTGAGGACGAGATGAGAGGAGTGGGGAGGGAAACAAAGAGACGAAGAGACAAAAACAAGGGAAGCAAAATTCGCTGATACCTAAAAGAATTTTTCCTGGGCCGTGTGTGACATAAGATAGACAAAGACACACAACAGACACAGAGTCAGAGAGACTAAGGAGAGACAAACAGAGAGATACGTACAGACACAGACACAATGAGAGAAAAGCAGAGGGTGAAAACAAGAAAGAGAAGAAAGAGAAGAGACACAGAGACAGAAAACAGAGAGACAGAGAAAAAGAGAGAAAGTGCAAATTAAACAGTAATGGACGACTCAGTGCAAACATTAGAGGTTCATATGGTGAGAGTTTCTCCATTTTCCCTGCCAATGTGAAGACTGATGTGCTGAACAAAGCCCTTTGATCATGGTTGTGCAGAATAACTGTCAGATGAAAGCCCTGACAATGGAACTTTGATCATTTTTGTGCAGAACAATAGAGAGACAAAAGATGTTAGAATATTGAAACTTGGCTTTCAGTTCCATTAATTTTTCAAGTGTCAAAATGGCATTTGTCTCTTTTATGGTGTCTTGGTCTGTTGTCTTTCAAGTTGAAACAATGAAAAGAAAACTTTTTGAAGGACTTCGAGTTTGACAAAATCCCAGTGCCCAAACATTGAAGCACGCCCACCTTGCATGCCCTTGACACAAAAACCCAACTCTTACGTACTTTGGAGCATACCCAAGCCTTCCATACCCTTTGAACATACCCACCTGGTTCATGATGAACTTGTTTTTGACCTTGCGACGGTACTTCCGGTTCATCGCGAACACGACGATGACGATCGCGTTGGCGACGCTTCCGGCAGCGCCGAGCGTCGTCAGGAGCGCCTGGTGCACGTCGTACGCATGCGCGGCGCCTGCGCAGTGACGCGACGTCGCGTTCTGTGACGTAGCGTTGCACGCGACGTCCGTAGTGGTGTCCAGGGTCGTGGTGTTGTTTGTTGTCACGGTGATATCACCTGGAGAGGCTCACTTGGTGTGCGTGTGTGCGTGAGTGCGTGTGTGCGTGTGTGAGCGCGCGTGTGTGTATGTGTGTGCATGTGTGCGTGTGTGTATTGTCGTTTCCACCTCAATCAGTTCTGATTCAATGTGGGTGAAGTGTGAGAGGTGTGTGTGAGTGTGTGTGTGAGGTGTGTGTGAGGTGTGTGTTTGTGTGAGGTGTGTGTCCTGGTATTCTACCTCCCCCACTGCACAAAAGTGGCTGTTGCGATGTTCAATGCAATGACGTCATGACGTTCACTGACGTCACGTAACCAGCGTCGTGTTCTGACGTCACGCCATCTTGACGCGGTCGCACTAACAAGCGTTTCCCACGAGTGTCATCATCAGGTGCACCCACACGAGTGCTTACAGTTGTCTCCATTGAACTTTTTTGCGTCTGAACTTTTAGCAAATATGTGCGTTGCCAAGGAGAAGAAGACACACAAAATACTTGTGCATATTCTCTGTCATCTGGTCATGTTTTGTCTTCGTCAAAACGTTTTCTGCTGACGTGTCACCAACAGCTGAATGGCAGCTCTTCCTGCTGTAACAGACACATCAGATCACCTTGCAAAAAGTCCTGTTGGATGCAAAACTGACGTAAAACACAACAACGTGGAGACTGCAGAAAATTATTTTTTTTTCATGCGGCTCAAAAGGTATTTCCACTTGTTTTTGTCACAGACACTCAGCCAGAAAAGTTGATGTGACACACAACAAGATTCCCTTCCATTCCTTTCTCTAAGATGTCAGTGTCTCTTCAAAACAGCTGCACAAGAGTCTGAAATTTCCCACACGCAAAGTCCAATTTTCTTACCTGAAAACAAATCCTTTTCAAAGTCAATTGACCAAATGGTATCTGCTCGTACCAATAGAGAGCACCAAAAAAATGGTCTGGTCCGTTCCTGGCCTCCCGTCCAAATTTTGACGCCGCGTCATCTGTATAAAAATCCTAATTCCTGGCCTCCCATGAAAATTTTTGAGGTGGTATCAATGTGTGAAAACCCAACTCTAACAACATAAACACGCTGCCTCACCTGGTTGTCATGGTAACGCTTGTGGCAGTGACATCTCCCTGATGATCTCCTTGGTAACGCACTCACTCACACACAGGAAGTGGCCTGGAGGAACACTGCTCATGCGCGGTGATCAAAGTGGCGCAATCTCCCACCCCGAGGGCCTCAGGGCCTTATCCGGTGCAGGGGGAGAGCAGCCTGGGGCCAACCATCTCATCTCAACAAAATACCTCCATGGGGTGATTTGAGGACTCAAAATGCATAGCGACCGAGATGCAAAAACATACACAACTTGCTGAATATCAGGGCCAGTGTTCAGGCAGAATTACCGTAAAATCCCACGTATAAGACCCCCTTTTGTTGCTCAACAATTCATGCCAAAAGGGGGGGGGTCTTATATATGTAAGGATTTGACTTAGAATATCATTGATCAATAATAAGGAAGTAAGACATGAAATGAAAGAAAGATTAGTGAAGGGAGTGTAAAAGTTGAGTCAAAATAAATAAATTATCGAAAGGTTTATTTGAGGAGTAAGCTTTTGGAGCAAGAATTGATATTATTTGTACCTTTGGATAGGAAATATATTGATTTTAAAGAGGAATTTCCTTTGTTTTATTCTTAGAAATCCTAAAATTTGCAAATTTCTTGAAAATGTATAAATAGCTTTGTACTGATTTTGTGGCTGAAAAAAGGGGGTGGTCTTATACGCATAGGGGTCTTATACGCGGGATTTTACTGTACCTTGTTGTATTGGGGAGTTTTAGCGTGCAAGTTTGGTGTCGTGTCTGATGCAATGCTGGTGACATGACCAGTTGAGTCACTACTGAGTGAGCAATCATGTAGATTCCGTTGAAAGTCCTCACTGTTCAACAGTGTTCCATCGCATGGGGCGCACAGGGGAAATGAGATGAAATGCTGAGAGAGAAAGAGAGAACAGAGAGAGGCAGAGAGAGAGAGAGAGAGAGAGAGAGAAAACAGAGAGAGGCAGAGAGAGAGAGAGACTACGAACTGTACGAACAGTTGAGATGCCTCACTGTTCAACAGTTTTTCATGGGACGGTGCCCACGGCGGAGAAGAGATGAAATGCACAAAGAAAAGGGCACAAAGTGCCGTATAATGATCAAAGCGAGTACGAAATGTGAAACTGGTGTCTGTTGATACTGCACCAAGGTAACCAGGGGTGGATCCTGGAAGTGTCAGGTTGATCCAAACAGGATTGAGACAAGTTCAAGAAGGAACAAGAGGAGGACCAGGCTGGACCAGGATACAGTACAGGAGCAATCCTTTCACAGATATATTGCAAGACATCATCATTTTGAAAAACTAACAACTAACATATCAACGTGTTCAGGAAATTTATTGTTGTTCAATTTGGTTTACATTTTTCATGGATTTATCCCTCTGCAGTTTTCGCAAGCAGTACAGGACAAGACTCAGACATTTCTCTTGTCTTTTCATCCATTTCAATCTCCTCCCCTTGATGTTGCTTGGACCTGACCTTGGCCCATAATTTGTTTCCTAACATGGCAAAAGCAACAATCCCTGCCACTGAGAGGGGTGCCCACAGCAGAATGACATCCAAAACTGTTTCACACACTTTGATAGTAATTTTGATGTTTACCAGCAGTGTGAGACCTTCAACATAGCCTGCTTTCACCAGATTAATCAAACCAACAAAAATGGAGAGAAGTAGAGACAGAGTGAAGAGTTGGTTTGCCCTTCTGTCCTGATAAGGACTGATGACAAGATGCAGAACAAGGAATAGGAAAGTGAAACTGATCATTGTTATCAGTCTGATTGTACAATTGGTGATGAAAGTGAAACAGAAGACAAGAAATAGTCTTCTCCACTTTATGACTCCATTCCATGATATCATATCAATATGTTTGATTGAAATTTCTTTGAATGTTTTCTGCATTGAGTCAATTATTTCCACATGCCATACACTGATATTTCTGTACTTTGTTTTCCATTTTCCTTTCCATCTTTTCCATGCCCTAAGTAGCAGAAGTGGAAGTGGTAAGAAGCAAGACAGAAAAAATTCAGAAACATCAATCTTCCTTTTGGATAGAAGTATTGGGCCTGCTGCTAACACAATCACAAAAGGGATCACCCATGACAAGATAAAGAGAAATACAGGAATATGCCATAGCTGGAAGCATTCTACTGTTCCTTCCATCAGCAAAACATAATTGTCTCCCACTTGCACACAGTGTATCAGAGACAGTGCTGAGCTGGCAAGTTTCTGGTAAAAGAGGAGAAGCACAGTTATTGTTGCTGATGACAAGTTTGTGAGTACATGTTCCTTGTGTTTTGAAACATTGGAACAAAAGTGTCCAACAATTTGAAATATGGCAAACATGATGACATAATTAGCAACCAGCAGTGGACCCATTGTGGCTTTCAGTACAATTTTGGTGATGGGAGTCATTGTGAATGAAAGACAAACACTTTTCCCCCAATTAAAGGTTTCAATTGCAAGTGAACTAATTTGGAACAGGAATGGGTAACTAGCAAGGCTGCTCTCTGTGTCACTGATTGGCAGGTCTATCTGGAGCAGTGATGCATCTTGAAGATAAAACACAACAATTTGTGCATACTTCAGAATGTTTCCACCACCAGTTTCTGTATCTGTGAACAGTTTTGTTACTGTAAAGAACCCCACAGATTTTGGTTGGTTTGGATTGGACTGAAGAGAGTAAAACTCTTTCTGAGTAGCATCCTCACTGTCAGATGTTGTACATTTCAACTTGACTTTCACATGATTCTTCACATCATTGAAAAACAGAATGATAAGTGAAACAGAAAATAACCAGACAAAGTAAATAGGAATGATCCATCTGTGCTGACATTCTGTTTTGAGAATACATTTGGGAGAAAACAATGCTTCAGTATAGCCTGGGAGACATTTTCCACAAAGAACCCCTGTTCTGTTTTCCACACAAGAGTTAAATTCAGCACATGGATCTTTGTCACAGCAGTAGCCATGAGGGCATCTGGCAAAAGTAAGCAGCTTGTTGGCTTGTTTGGTTCCCCAAAAGTTTGGTAAAGCTGTTACTCCTGAAGAACAGTTTGCTCCATGGGGGCAAGCAATGCATTGGGCTTCCTCTTCTTTGGAAACACACAATGAGTACAAATTTATTGTCTCTGTTTGCCAGCTCGTCATAAATTTAATGAGTTTCTGCATCCTGCAGACAGATGAAGTGTTCTGTTGTGGGGGGCTGGTGGCAGGTATCACAGTTGTGACAACTATATTGTTCCCAAGATAATAGCTCTGTACACAGGGTGTGCATTGCAGTCTCACTCCACTAATCCCATCATCCATCAGAGAAGAGGACAATGACTCTGGCTTGACAAAGTGTGGACACAAAAGGAGAATAATACTGTCACCAGAAGTTTTGTTCCAGTACAGCTGGGAAATTCTTGCAATATCTGTCATTGAACCTGCTTGAAGTTTGAATGATAAGAAAGATGCATGGACCTGAGAGGATGAAAACAGACTTGTAGTACCAGAAAAACTCCATGTTTTACTGATTGAGACATTATGGAGGATTGTTGGATTCATCAGGGATAAGTCTTCTGCAGTGAGAGAATTTGGGTGAAAGTTGTTGAAAAACAGACATTCTGTAAATCTTGACCAATAGGATTCCTGACTTGTTGCCTTTTCTAACACAATGACTGACCCATTGTTGTCAACAAATTTAGACTCTCTGATAGACACTCTACTTTTTCCAGTGTGAATTATTCCAATTTGTTGGGCTGTGTTTCTTTCAAAATGACATAAGACCACATTGAGGGAAGACTCTACCAGAAGCAATACTCCTCCCTTTTCAGCTGAATTTTCATGGAAGCTGCAGGATCTGATCATGAGTACAATTTCTTTCCTGGCCCAGATCACTCCACCTGTGGAAGTGGTACTTTCTGACAAGACTGCAAAGGGGAATGTCAGACCAGTATGGTGTGGTGAACATCCAGGGGGAGAACCTGCTGAATTACACATGAAACTGCAGAAGCTCAAGGACAGACTAATGTTTTCAGCAGCCCAGATCACCCCACCATTTTTATCAGCACTGTTGTTGTGGAAAGTAGAGGAAACTATGGTGATAGCTGTGTGGTCACCCCACCAGATCACCCCACCATTCAGATTAGCTCTGTTTTCAGTGAAACTGGAGGATTCAACAGAAACATTCATATTTCGCCAGCCCAATAACACCCCTCCAAGTCGTGAAGCACTGTTGTTGTGGAAAGTGGAGGAAATTATGGTGAAAGCCGTGTGGTCTTGTGCCCGGATCACGCCACCCTCACTCTCAGCTCTGTTTTCAGTGAAACTGGAGGATTCTACAGAAACATTCACATTTTGCCAGCCTGACAACACCCCTGCATGCCGTGCAGCACTATTGTTGTGGAATTTGGAGGAAACTATGGTGACAGTTGCCTGATTTTGTCCATTGATCACCCCACCATCACCACTTGCACTGTTATCAACAAAAGAACAGTTTTGAAATGAAAGAAGAATACCTGATACAGCAAATACAACTCCCCCTCCATCTGTCCAAACTGTCCTTAGAGCCATGTTCCCTTGAAAGTCAGAAGAACAAATCAGGATTGAGATTTGGTTCTCAGTATAAATGACTCCCCCTTTCAGTTCAGCCTTGTTGTTGTTGAATGTGGAAGAGGTGATTGTTAATTTGGAATTTGAGGTTGCATAGATTACCCCTCCACTTGTTTTTGCATGGTTACCTGTGAAGCTTGATTTTATGACAGTTAGAGAGGAGTTTCCTTTCATGGCAATTGCCCCACCAATCTCAGCCTTGTTGTTTAGGAACAAGCAAGAATGTATACTGACAGAAACACTGTGCCTCCCAAAGATCACACTCTCTTCATTGCTGGCACTGTTGTTCTCAAATGTACAATTCAACAATGTCATCAGAACACCATTTATTGCATTCACAATCCCCCCTTTGTTTGATATAAATTGGCTTTCCTCAAGGGTAACACTACTCTGCTGCAACTTTATCAACCCATGAGGTGAGGATGCATTTTGGAAATTGTGAGACACAATTAATCTGCTGAGAAATATGTTACAACCATAACAGCAAATCAGACCAAAACACCATGATACCTGGGAGCTCTTTTCTGTGGCAAAAGTGGAGTTTGTGATGGAAAGCGAACATCTTTGAGTGACATGGTGAAGACAATTCACATGAATAGCAGAGTTCATGAAAGTGCAATTGTCAATGCTGAGTTGAATACCTGTTATAGAAATAACTGTGAACAAAATGTTGGAATTCTGCAGAGAGATTGTTTGATGTTCAATCTTGTTTCCTGTAAAGTGAATTTCATACAACTTTGTCCTGCTGCTCAGCAGGTTGTCTGGTTTAAATCTCAGGTTAAATGACTTGGTCACTGTTGCTTGTTGAATATTTTGATTTGTGACATCTGTAATAGAAACTAAATGACAAAGGTTTGCAGACATAATGTAACCTGGGTTTTGGGCAACCTGTGCTGAAATGTGTGCAAGTGTTTACCAAATGACAACTGACCTGACTCTGGTTGCTGGTTTACTGGTGCCATCAGGAACAAAGTATCTGCATCCCAAATTTGTTGCATAACAGATGAAGCAAACAAGCAAGACTGAACTCTGGTCCCACAATCCTTCCCTTCCTGGCCAGAGTCTGGATGGTCTTTGTATATTGCCACAAACCAGTCTCTAGGTTTACTTTTATCCATAGCATGAGTACCAGATTGAATGCTTCTTTTTTCTACAAGTTTTGCTGTTTTGACTGCATTGGTGTTTAAATTATTTTGCTTTGTGTTGACTTCAGCAAACCTTGGAGCCTCATTATCCTTTGCTGCATGTGTTTGCCTTTGTGATGGAGTTTTGTTTAAGTATGAATGGTTCTGATGAGGCAAAGCTGCACACAGTAGCAGTGCAGCCAAACTGAAGAAAAGCACCTCCATTGTGGTAAATGAAGAGCTCTTTTTTACTCACCAATCTCTGCTCAAGGCCAGAAGCAAAGTCCTTTCCCCTGTTTTGTTACATTGTTTGGTTTGTTGTTGACTTTTGTACAAAAAGAACTCCTTCAATTTTTTTTGGTCAGATGAATTGTTTCTTGGGAAGCACTTTTGATTCTCTCACATTTTGGTCACATTCCAAGAGAACACTGCAGATACTTGATAATTTTTGCATTCAGCACAAAAATGGTTTGTGTGTTACGTAGATGTAGCGGCATCTTCTGGCAGCGTGGATGTGTCTCGTTTTCAGTTCGGTGGTAAAAAGAGCGAAATGACCACAATTCAGTATTTAAATACCGAAACATCAAAGTCAGATCAATGGATTTTTAAACAACCTTTATGTCCTTTGTTGTACACTGTTTCTGCAGTATTTGATCTCTGGTGGGGAACTGTGTGTTGGTGTGTGTATGTGTGTCTGCTTGCTCCAGAATTTAGTCAAGGAAACCTTTTAAAATACCCTTGTGATGTTCTCTTTGTATTTGCCGTGAACTAATCTTGTAAAATCTCAGCCTTTTGTGTTCATTTTTGCTAGTTCTTCCTCCCTGGGTGACACATAGGAGATTCTTCCCAATACTTTCCATAACATGGTCATAAAAAAGTTGATGCCATATGAGCTTCATTCCAAAAGGCTCTGCTGTTGCCCCCATTCACACACAACTCTTCAATACACCCTGAACAGTCCATAGTGAGTCTACAAAAGGAGAAATTCACTGGTCCAGGCCACTGCAGCTGTGAAGACTTGGGATGATTACAACCAATGTTGGCAGAAGATTTTAGTCAAAGGACAGATTATTTTGAAGAGAGAAGAAAGCTTGCTTGCCCTTGTCAGGCTTTTCCTTGCCACATTTGCACCATTTTATGTGTGAAGTTTGCAGTTTTGCACCAGTTGTTTTGTAAGATTAGAAGCTAGCATTTGTGTGTGTGTGTCTTGATCAGTCCACTACAAGTGTTTCCTTGATGTTTTTGACCACTTCACAGGTTATCCCAAAAAAGAGTCCTTAAAAAGCTCAAATCAGTGGTCAAAAATTCTGTAAATATCCCATTGAGGCCATTTTTCTTAATATTGCATTTTTGTTATTTTGCCTCTTCCACCAATATAAATGAAAATAGCTTTGGGATTTTATTGGCTTCTTTGGACAAAACTGTTGCCAATTTGTGTTTTCATTCAGTTGGCCCTCTGAAATAAAACTCTTTTTTTGTCGACAGACCAAACTTCTGATTTGCCACAAAGGCCAGAAGATTGGTTCAGGGTGGGAGGCTTGGAGTGGCTCTGTTGGTTTTCTTGCCTGCCTCTCAAGAAAGAAAACAATATTTCTCCTGTCTCAACAAACTGAGGCAAAACACAGCCACACCTGAAGAAAAATCATGATTTAGAGGCCAGAAAGAGCAAAGTGAGAAAAATGTTGTGTAGTGGTTTCCCAATACACAAGGAAAATGACTTCACAACATTATTCACTGTCTTGTACCTCATATACAAAAGAATTTATGGTTTGCAGTCATTGTCTGGGTAGATTTTATTGAAGGTTTGGAGCTCTTACTCCTTATATGATGGTTCTGTGGCCACAATTCCTATTGTCACCAAAGTGTGTGTGACACCTGGCCAAGTTGAACTGTCAACAGAAAAGAAGCAAACATTCAGATGCATTTCTAAAGACTGCCCTAACACGACTCCCACCCCAACCCTTGTGGAAATGTAGGAAACAATGGTGGTAAACAAAAACATGATGTCATGAGCTGTGACCCCAAAGAGGGATGACATCTGCAAGTCAGAATGTTGTCAGAAAATCTCCAGCGAAACTTTGTGGCATGATCATTGACCCCCATGTTTCACAGCTTGAGGATGATGCAGGGTATACCAAAGCCACACTTGAATAAACGCAGCCTTTTTTCAGTTTAGAATATCTGGGATACTACTTGATTCTCCTCCTGCATCTGCTGAACAGGAGAACATTTTGTTCCCCATCAAGTGTTCTCCAAGAGCTTGGGGTCTGGAAAACCTAGCTCAGGATGGGCCTGTGTCTGTACTGCTCTCATTGCCATGAGATATGGTACTGTTTGCAGACTTTGCCTTGCACAATATTTCTCATTGGAAAACAGATTTGTTGTGGGCAATGGTAGGACTTATAACAAGAAAGAATGTCTCTCAACTGAAGCAGTGGGAGTGTATCCAACACAAAAATCCTGTAATTGTCTAGAACAGCCCAAAGGCACAATCGAGCTGGGCACAATCTTGGGAAGTTTATTACATTGCCAAATTTTGGTATGGGAAAAGGGTGAGTTGGGCCTGAGTATTGTGCATAATTTCTGGGAGCTGTAGGTTACTGACAGTTTCTGGATGATCATGTTGATACTCAAACCATGAACATTGAGAACAAAGCAGCAATTGTGCCTGTAATTCTGAAGCCTCAAAGGCTGCCCCCAAAATAGTATTTGTGAGTGTATTTATGTTCTTATTAAAAATTCAATTTATCTTCATAAACCAATGTTTCTAGTTTTTGTACTTGCCAAAATCAGAAAATGATACCCTGGACGTTTGGGGTGATAAAGTTGGTCCACTCATGTAGAGTCCCTGCTGAAAATCAAGTTATGATTTTTCCTTTCTCTGCCAGGACAAGCCAAACCAAAAGAGGCACCTCTGCACACAAATGCAGGGCACAGCACCCAAGTAGATCTTTAGCTCCCCAGAACCTCTCCTGAGCTTCAATCCAAAAGGCTCTGCTATTGCTCCCATTCGCACAAAACATAACCACATACAACACACCCATAACACACCACAGTTAGTCCACAAAAGGAGGAATTCACTGGTCCAGGCCACTGGAGTGATCAAGATTTGGGATGATTTGCAGAAGATGTTTGTCAAAGAACACATTGTGTTGAATAGAAAGAAAGCTTGTTTGCCCTTGTCAGTCTTTTTCTTGCTACTTTTGCACCATGTTGTGTCCTGTGTTTCCTTTCTTATCACCAGTTGTTTTTAGGATGAGAAACCAGCATTTGTGTGTGTGTGTGTGTGTGTGCCTCCCCTTTATTTTTTCAAGTGTTTCTCTCTTTTTTTGTTCCTTTTGGAAAAAAGAGACTGACACAAGCTAGAAATGTATCTTTGGCCCTGACAAGGGTGACATTTTTGTGTCAGTGTATACAATGAAACTCAAATCAAACACAATTGAGAATGAAACCAGATTCTTCTGTTGAAAGTGAAATTGTTAGCAGGTGCAACAAGGGAGATTCTACTTGGCAGCAAGGCAAGTACTTCTGGAACATCATGGCCATCAACTGAAAATGAACTCATTTACAACAGTTCTTTGTTTTGTCATTGGTGTTGGGTGATTTTTACAGTGTGAATTGTGTTGAAGGGTGGGCACAATCATCACATGAGGAACAAAAAACAAAAAACCTTCTTTGTCAGCTCCACTTCAAACCTCTCTCAGTGACACTGTGGGAATGCTGCTGGCACTTTGATCACTATGTGCAACTCTGTTGCCTTTCCACAAAAAAGGAAATCTTCTTTTGAGAGCCCTTTGGAAATCCTGGTAACAGGCCCAGTAAATGAAGGGGTTGATTGTACAATTTGACAAGGCCATCAAGACTGTCAGCTTTGGGTAAAAACTGCCCCAATTCACTGCAACACCAATGTTTTGCATGAAGTAAAGAATTTCAACTTGAGCCCAACAAAAGACAAAACAATATGCCACAATAAACAAAGTTTTAACAGTGTTTCTTTTGGCCACCTTCAGCCTATTAGCTTGCGCAGAGTTAGTGTTTGAAATGGTACTTGGCTGAGAATGGGAGATGTTATGCTCAATGTTCCTGGAAACTGATAAAATTATTTTCACAGAACAAAACAGTATGATCGATACTGGAAATATAAAATCAATAAAAATAAACAGAATTCCAACTATGCTGCCCCACATCTCACTTGGCCACAAGTGCAGAATACACTTCCCATCAACAACCTAAAAGTATCAAAAATATTTGTGTGGTGTTTGACTTTTTTCAGAAACAATAAATGAGTACCATACATTATGGTTTTCATAAAGACCAATGAATTGCATCATTTGAAATCTTGCTGACTGACCTGGGAGGGAATCAGGGCAGCAAACATGGCAACTCCCCATCCAAGTATCCAGGTGCAGATTATCATTGTTGTTACCCACATGTTTTTAAAGTGAGCCCTGTGCCATAGAGGGTACACCAGTTCTAGGTACCTGAGAAACAAAGTGCAGCATGTCATCAAATATTAGTATTTCTAATTTGACAATAATAAGAGGTGTATAGAAAATAAAGAATCACCTTTCTACAGTCAGGCAGACCAGGCTGAAAGTAGAAGAATACATAGAAGCCAGAATTAGAAAATTACTCTTCCAGAATTTGCATTCCAACTCTTTGAGCCAGCCTTTAGTGAACAAATTAGGTGATGGATCCAAAGCCAAGGTGATGATTGGAATCACAAAGGAACCAAATAGGTCCACTGCACTCTGTAAACAACACATAGTATTTTTCTATGTTGTCATCTGTGATGAAGAGAAAATCAAAACAAAATCTTGATTCAATTTGCAAATGACCAGCTTGCTCACCTGATTTATTATTAATTTGTTCTGGATCTTTCTTCTGCCTTTTTTGTAACTTCCCAAAACAACAAGCACAACACAATTTGACACAATGCCAACAAAGCCTAAAATAATTCTGACTATTTTGTCCACGGTGGGGTCAAATTTAGGAGAATCTGAAACTGATTCCATGGATTTTACTGATGAATTCATAAACAACAATGTTGTGTTTTCCTCAGTGGTATGAGCCATTGTTTTGTTCATCAATATGTTGAAACACTTTTTTCCAACTTTATACTCAGGTGCAGAACTGGTGTGACAGTCTCTGAATACCAGCTACATTCTTGTTTTGCTACAATTGGCTGCTGCTGTTGTTGTTGTTCTCATTCTTGCTCATTTGAGATGCTTGATGTTCAGTCTCAACATTTATCTTCACTCCCATTCTCTTGCTTTATTCCACAAAAAGACGTTTGTTTTAAAAGCTGAAAATGCATTGGAAATGTTCTTCTTGGGAGAAAAACAATAGACCGACTGCACAACTTTCAAGGAGATTGACTTGAGAATCCAATCTTGCAACTTTGGGGTTTTGTCTCAGTTGCCGAGCCCGCAATATGTACATCAAACTTGAGAACATTTTGAAACTTTTATGGAAAGACAAATGCCAACATTCGGCAGGGTGGTTTTCATGTCCTCACAAAACTTTTCTTGGAAAAGAGGATCAGTTATGAAATCACAAACTGTGCATATTTCTCAGATTGGCCACAAACTTTGTGACATTAAATGTAAACAAAACATTGACACTGAGAACCCAGTGTGCAAAGTAAAATGTGAATGGTTTGCAAGCTACTTATGACATCATCACACAAAAGAGAAGGAGTGTGGAGAATTTATGTTTTCCCATCCAAGTGTCTGAGCAAAATTGCCCTGTTGTGTGTTATGTTACACTCCAACCAAATTTGTTGGAATTGGCCACACATTCATATTTGGGTGGATGTCCCCTCTTCTGTTTCCTGTTCATGTGACATACAAGTATTGCTCTTCCACCAATTTGGTTGTTGAGCGAAGTCCCTTTGGGCAAGCACCTAGTGGTAGTGCGGTATAGGCAGCCGGGACCAGATGTCCCCACTTTTTTCCCCTGAGGGTTTGTCCCCCCACCCCAGGTTTGCCCCCCCCCCACCCGGGTTTGTCCCCTTGCCCGCAAATCACTTCTACTGAATGTAGAGCAAAGATCTTGGGCTCATATGAAAGGTCTTTGAAAACACTTTAAAAAAATGGTTGCTATGGTAAGCCTTTGCTAGCAACCATCAGGGCAAAAATGTCAAAAAGTTAAGAAATAGCTGTTTTTTAAACCTGTCATTCAAGTCAAAGTAGGGGTATCAGTATGAGAACAGCATACCAAAGTGAAACAGTGCTCATGATAAAAATTGTATCCAAAGGCAAAACTTCTAAATTGGTTTCCATGGCAACCACCCCAGCAACCTGATAAAAATTGCTGAATTTCAGCTTCTAATCTCAGCTTCTAAGTGAGATAGAGCTTTGATGTTGGGTTCATATGAAAGGTATTCGAGAGCACTTTCAAGTCCATAATATTTGGTCACTTTGCTCAGTTTTCCCCAGCAACCATCAGAGCAAAAATGTCAAAATGCAGAAAAATGTTGTTTGAAGTACGATATTGAAGTCAGTATTGCTTTGTGAGCTTCAGAATGAAAGAAGAAATGATATTTGAGTCAAATCTTCCAAATTTCAGCCCCTAGCAACCACCATAGCAACGGACTGTATCTCAGCCTCTAATTGAGATGAAACAACGCTGCCCGAGACTTTGCACTGCAGCTGCCTTCAGCACTGCTTCTTGTTTCATTGTTCATCAACAAAAGTCATTGTCTCACTTGTGTCAGCCCACAGCAGGTGTTGTGGGGACCAACGAACTTTTCAGTTTGGCCTATTGCTTGGTTTCTTCCAAAGCCACTGCCACTAACTATTGTTGTTGTTCTTTATTAATTTCTGCATGTGCCTATGAATGTCATGTGAAACAGAAGACACTTTCAAAAACACGAGAATGCAACAAACCAGCGAGAGAGACACTTCAGGAAACTAAAGACAAGCTGGCATTGACACTGATGTTGTCATCAAGCTTCAAGATTCTTCCCCACATTCACATTGGGTCTTGTGTTAAAGATGAGTACAAATAGTGTACATAACAGGCACGAATCCACATAACAGAACAAACACAAGCGTCAGTACCATTTGGCATTGGAGTGTGATTTCAATTCCATATTTTTATTGTCTCTGATGTTTCTGATTTGCTGAAGTTGATCATTCTGAAATGAGACAACCATCATTCATAGATCAGTGCAGCTTTGCCACCAGATGGCTTCTTCCTCCTGTTCAGTGCCAATGCTATTGATATGTGTGCTTTTTGCATGTCTGTCCAGTGCTACCAAGGGGGCAGGGTGCAGCAGTTGTGCCCATGCTGTTCCGCACCTGAACACCTTTTTTTGTGAGTTTGTCAGTGTGTTCATGTGTTCTTGTTCTGAAAACCTGGGATGATCTCTTTCCAAACCTGAGTGTTGCAGAATCCTGATCCTCCAGGACTCACCAGCAGCCCCCATTACCTTGTTTGGCATGTTGTTTTTGTGATTTGCACCGGCCGGGTACTGGTCAAGCGCGAACACAACATGCAACCTCTTCCAAAAGTTTGTGTACATCAGTTTGTGCATGAAAATGGTGCTCAATGGTGTTCATATTTGGTCTACAGACTTGTTTTTGGTCAAGGATAAAGGTCCAGTAATGAATTTGGTCAAATAAATCTTCCAAGAATGTTCTAATTTGTGTTCCATTTTCCACTTGTCTGGTGATGTTGACCTTTGAACAACCCCAGGTGCAAATCACGTGACCTCCCTGGAGGTATTTTTTTCTTGTACTGTCTTCAGATGTTCAAAGACAGCATTGTGTCTTTGTGGTTGTTGTTCTCAATTCTCAGCTTGTCAAATCTGTTATGAAGTCAAGAGTTGGAATTTCTTGACTATTTTCTCATATTGGTAAAAAATATAGGCCGACCAGCAATTTGCGGTCAATAGTCTGGACAAGAGCACTTGGAACATTGTCAAGTTTCCAAGTGCTGTTTTCTTGTCAAGATTCCGTCCTGATACACCATGCTAGATATAGAACAAATCTATAGATTTATTATGAACAAATTTGTACATTATCTTCATAGTGAGAAAGTTTCCTGCACATACTTTTCGTCGCGGATGCTTGTAGTGCTTGGCGTTCGACTGGTAGCGGCGCAAATTACCAGAAACAAGGTTGCTCTTGTTTGAGCTGTCAATATTTCTTCAACAACATTGAAATGGTTCAAGGTTACTGTTTACAGTGGGCGTGTTCTCTTCGTGCAGCGGATTTCAGCAATGTTCAGAGTCCCGAGTCATCATACTTCACCCCTGAGATGAGGTGAAGTGTACAACTTGAACCTGAAATGAAGAGCATGTCACTGGCATTGGGCAAGTCCCTCCGCTCCATCTCACACCAGTCCGTTTGGATTCATTGTCCCAACCAGTGCCCTTGTTGAACTTGTTTGTTTGGAACATCTTTGGGAAGGGGGAAAGGGGTGGTTGAGTAAGTAGCAATAGATCAACCATCATCAACTGCACATGTTTCTGGATCTACATCCACATCTATAATCTGTACAACCACTGCTGACCAGACATATTGTTTACACATTTGCTTCAACATTGTCTCTGCAGCAATGACAGATGACACAATACCTCACAAGCTCCACATTGTTGAAATTGCAAATGTTCCCTTGAACGTATTGACCAAAATTTGTGTTTGATTATGAGCCTCTTGACCTTTCACCCAAAATTTGACTTCCATGTTCAAACCTGTTTTCCAGAAGTACCTTCTGCAATAGATTGCAATGAGGGTTCTCCTTGGGTGGAGGGTAACTCTGAAATGGAGTTTACATCAGTGGAACTTCCAGGAACATTGTTATGTTGATTTCTGCAAGGCATTAAATTTTTCAAAGCTCTTTGGAAATCATTATAACAGGCCCAGTAGATGAAAGGATTTACTGTACAATTCAAGAACACCATGAAAATTGTAAAATTGAAATAAACACTGTTCCAGTTGAGATTGTACCCAAGATTGAACATGAAATAGATTGTTTGATTTTGTGACCAGCACATAACAAAGCAACATGCTACAATGAAGAGAGTTTTTACAGTGTTTCTTCTGGCCACTTGCATTCTGTGAACAATGACATTATTCTTTTGTTTGTGGAATTGAGAACCTGTATGTGACAGATTCAGCTCAAGGCTGCTGGATAAAATCCACAGGATGTTTGCATAACAATAAAGGATTACAAATAGTGGAATAAAGAACTGGATAACAATGATAAGAACTCCAATTGTTCTGCCCCATGTCTCACTGGGCCACACACTAAGCACACATTTTCCCTCCAACACCTGTCAAAAGTCAAGAGGATCAAATTGAGCACGCCACACTTCATAAATGATGATACTTAAAGTTCAGCTGATGTGGTTATCACCAATGATTTGATTGCAAGGAAAGAAGAGACAAACAACCCACCTGGCAAGATGCCACATTGGCCGCAAAGTGAATTCCACATCCAAATAACCAGCTGAAGATTATCATTCTGAGTACCCATGAGTTTTTAAAATTGGCCCTGTGCCAAAGAGGGTGTACCAGCTCCAAGAATCTGTCATGCAAAATTGTGAAAATCGTTACTTTTACAAATTTATTGTTCTTCTCTTTGACCAACATGTTGATGAAAACATAAAGACAAGAGTACCCACCTTTCTACTGTAAGGCAAAGAAGATTCACTGTTGATGCAAACAGAGGGCCCCACAGCAAGAACCTAGACTTCCAGAGTTTACATTCCACCTGTCCAAGCCATCCTCCAGAGGACAGATCAGATCTACTCTTGAGAGTGAGGGAGATGATGGGCAACATCAGTGAACAGAACAGGTCCACTGCACTCTACAAATAAAGCTGTTTCTTCATTTTGTTTGTTCCTGAGCAAACTAAGAGCAATGGATTTTGAAATTTTGATCAAAGACAACAACAAAACTTGGTTTATATACCTGAGAGCTTCTGCAAAGAAATGCAACAAATGAACAATAGTTGCTCACCTGATTGATAATTAACTTGTTCTGAATTTTCTGTCTGGTTTTCCTGTGGCTCCCAAACACCAGAATCACCAGGCAGTTGGAGACTGTCCCCACAATGCCCACTACAGTCTGGATCTTCACCATGGTTTGGTTGTAGCTGGATGTTGTTGTTGTATTGGAGGATGAAGATGAGTTGACCAATGAGGTGCTGTTTTCTGGAGCCTCAGTCATCACTGTCAATTCCTGTGGAGCAGAAGCAAAAATACATTCAGATAACATTCACTGATCTGCTTATGGTTTCTTTCTGATAGACATGCTTGCTATTCCCTGTGTGAGTGTAGGTTGTGTTGGTGAGTGGAGCTGTTGCTGCTTTCCGAAACTATTTGTAAGTGTTGTTGTTGCAAATTGTTGTTGTTGTCGTCAGGCTTCTGTTCAATTTTCGGTTGCTGTTGTTCTTTTGCTGTTGTGGCTGTTGTTGTTGTAGTGTTGTTGCTGCTGACTGATATTATTGTTGCTGAGTATGTCCTTCCTGTTGTTGCTTCTGTTGCTTCTGTTGCTGTTGCCGATGTTGTCGTTTGTCTCCTGTTGTTTCAAAGTGAGTACATCTGACAGGTGTTTTTCACGAAACGCAGTTTGAGTGACTGTCTCAACATCACCAGCCAAAGATTCTTCACACAGTTTCAGTCGCGCACGTGATACGGCTCCAGCTGACACCAGGGGGCCCCACCCCTAAATCTCAGACTGTGTTCCTGCGAAACTGAAGCCCCACCCCAATCTGCATTGGCCCTGGGTCTATTGGGACAGTCCTGGGGTGTATTCGTTGTTTTAAGGGGCTCAGGTTGAGAAAATGCCCCCCCCCCCCCCACAAACACCTCAAGTTTTCTCCCAAAGGCACATTGAGCTCAATTGATGCTCGCATGGATGCAAGTGAGGCTCTGCTGAGCAGTATTGCGCCGGAGCGGATCCACGCACACGCACGCACACACACGCACACACACGCACACATGCAATCACGCACACACACGCACACACGCACAGACACACGCACACACATAAACTGACGTGGGTATCACACACACACACTCACACACACTTGTTTACGCACACTCACACACACTCACACACAGTTGCACACACACACTCACAAGCACGCAGACACACGCAAGCACACACTAAGGTGCATTTCATGCTGTGCTCCCAGAGAAGCACACATGTCAACACAAATACTTGCTCACACACACACATGCCCACCCACATTCACACACGCACACACAGAGAAAGACACGCACACGCACAAAAACATAGGAGCACATGCAGACACCAACACACAGGAACACATAGATGACACTGAATCACACACACACACACACACACACAGAAGAAGACGCACACACACGCACCCACACATGATGCACACACACTCAGACTTTGCGCCTTGTCACATTCCCAGAGACGAGAATGTCCATGAAATTCAGAATCCGCCCCCGCCAAATAAACTGAGCTTAAACATACCATTTGAAAGGAAAATTGACAGGGAGCCTGTGAAAGGCTTGAAAAGCCTCTGTGTGCGTGTGTGTGCGTGTGTGTGTTGGAGGCTTGATGAAGATACACTCATTAACCACCTGTTCATATTGTGCTGTATGAAAACGTGTTTTTCCCTTCAAAGCAGTCAATCTCAGCTGAGTAATTAGCTTCGTGTGCGTGCGTGCGTGCGTGTGTGTGTGTGTGTGTGGGCGCGTGTGTGCGTGTTTGTGCGTGTGTGCATGGTGTGTTCGGGGATGAATGCAGGGGTCAGGAATGACATCAAGAGAGTAGAGTTCACTGGCAGAGGGGTTGGGAAGAGCAGGCAGTATCTATCAGGAAAGGAACTGGGGAGGAAAGAAGATAGAGAAGTCTGAAGTTGAGCGATGCAGTTTGGTGAGTGACATACTCTGGGGTACGGTCAGTGGCGTTCTGCAGAAGAAGGGTTGGGCAGAGGCCTGAATGAGTGTGGGTAGTTCAGAGATAAGGCTCTTCCCTTCACCCGTTATCCAACACACACACGCACACGCACACACACGCACACACATGCACTTATACACTCACACACACTCACACACACTCACACACGCACACACGCACACACGCACACACACATACACACACACACACACACTCACACACGCACACAAACACACACACACCCTGTTGTATCTTCTTTCGCAAATCAAAGAGGCAGTATCTGAAAGGTGTTTTCTCTCTCTCTCTCTCTGTCAACACCGACACTTCAGAAAATTGCTATTTCCATCTGAAAGGCTGCAAACGTTCCTCAGAACAGGTTTTTACCCTCCGCCTTTGTCTTGGCGTGATGTTGTTGAATGTATTTGCAGCCATCGATAGAATTTAGAAACACAAAAAACCTATTGATGTCAGGTCTGTTCCAAATTGGAAATTCTGAAACCGAGGCTTGTGTGGAGGATCACAGAGCTCTACAACACAAAATTTGTGGGTGGCGTTTCCAAGGCGACAACTCAGTAAAATTGCCTTTTGAAGGAAGGCAGGAAAGACCAAAAAGAATCAACATTCTGAAGCACACAAATTTTGGACTCCAAAACAGGGGGGGGGGGTCTCGTCGAAAGCTACGTCTACGCGTACGTGCTCAGGGAGGTCATGCTGAAACTCCCTTGTCTGTCACACAGAACCTCCTGGACCTTTGAGTGACTCACAGAGAAAACCCACAAGGGGAGAGGGGGGGGATAGCCGTGCACTCAGGTCAAGAATCAGTTCAAACTAGACTCTCGTGTTGAACACGAACGCAGACCACTCTCCGCATTCACACAGACTGACACAAGACCCTGCCCTTTCCATGGCTTGAACCTAATAAGGGTATGTTTCCCGATGTTGTTGTTGAATCAGCATCAAGCCGAGCAAAACATTTTTTTTTCTGAAAACTTAGCTCCCCCCACCCCGATGCGGACAACACCACGTTTAAAATTGAAAACGTCAACCTCAAAATTTGTTTTGCATACCTCACTTCTTCTACATTTTGGAAGTGCTTCTGCCTTTGCAAAAACATTGTTGAACTAAACTGACCAAGAACCAGGGTTTCTCAATCAGAAATTTTCTGTGCAAGAGGGTTTGAAGTTGAAGCGACGATGAAGTTTCCTCTCCAAACGTCACTGTTTGAACTCCCTGTTGTCATTGTCCTTTGCGGCTGATAACCAAATTCTCAAGCGGACTCAATCTGGGCATGATAAAGCTTGCTTTGAGCCGTTGTCTGTTGAGTGTTGTCACTCAATGACATTGAAATAGCGTTCACCATGAGCCAAGAACCTTCCAAGTCCCGTGAAGCTGGATACAGCGAAGCTGCTTTCAGCTAATTTTGGGGTTGGTTGAAGGTCGTCCTGAACTGCATGACCAGGCATGTTTGCTGTGTACTGAAGTACAGTATGGGACGATTCTTACTCTGCTCATTTGCATTCCTTGTTGCTGTAGAAGACACTGCACTATCTTATGGAATCATGATTGCATAATTTATGCAGGCTGTGATTGGCTGCTGGCATTCAAACTGTGTGTCCAAAAATAGATTGGCCGGATTGGCCGCATGCAATTGTGGGCATCCTCCAGTATACGAGGATGTATCCAACGATTCTAAGAATCAGCATGGTTACGGTATTTGTCTGTGACCAAAGTGCTCTTGCTTTTGACTGTTGATGACCAATCAATTCCTGGAGTTATGCAATGTGAACAATACAAAGAGAATAACAAACCAGTCAGGTGACCATATTTGTTGTTGTCTGTACCCAAAATTGGTCAAAATGCTGTGGCCATGATGATTCTGAGAATTATTGGATACATCCTCCAGTATACACGAGCGCTTGCCACGCCGCGCAACTTCATTGCGATGGATGTGATTGTCGTACTTCCGTGCTCTACCTCCAGCAAGGTCCGCCCCCTCATTGTAGCGTTGCTCCACAACAGGACATGCCCCATCAACATGACAAAACAGGAACGGACGCATGAGTCTGCTGAAAAACACTGAAATAATCAAGTCATAATATCTCAATGTGTATTGTTGTCAAAATTAAAAATGCGAGTACACAAATACAAGTATTCCTCATGGGAGCCTCATGGAAAACCAAACAGAAGATTGAGAAAATGTGCTCAAAAACTGCTGGGTTCATCAAGTCTACTCTTTTTTCACAAGACGGGTGCTCTCAATGTCTCAAGGTACTTTTTTGTCAAAACTCAAATCTTGACAAAGCGATTCTCATGGAAACCGGACAGAAAATTTGCAAAATGTGCCCAAAAGCTGCTGCAAAGATTATTGTAACAAAGTAAACTCAGAAACTCAAACTGCTTCATCATAAAAAAACTCAACTTTCAGCAGAGACATCCACACATTCCTACATTTCACAAACAAAATGGTCACAAGCACTGGTTGGGAACTGAGCAAGACAAACTGTGCTCACACAAAAGGAACAAATCTTTGTCAGGGAAAACATCACCAAAAAATCTGGTCACACCAAAGACCCCATGACCACCTGTGAATAACTGGAGTGGAAAAGTGTCTTGAACTTAAAATTCATGTACAATTTTGTGTTCACAATTCAAGTTTACTTGGTGGCTGTTTGTTGGAGTTGAGGTGTGGAACTCAGGGTGAAACAGGACAACTTGTATGACCCTTCAATGGGATGGTAGGTGCGCATGAACAGCTGATCATTGTGCAGACTCAGCTCACACAGAACCCCCAGCTCCACAGGCACATGGCAGGTCTGAAGATGGGAACCACAACAGGGGTCCAACACCAAGATTCTGCTGCTGTCTCTATCAGCCAGAAGCAGAATCTGTAGCTTAGGACAGAAGGCCATCCCATACACACCAATCTTCTCACCATCAACAACCCCTTCCAATTCCCAATTTTTTTCACCTGTCTTGCAGGACACACACATACAAGAATCACCGCACCATTTGGTACCCACTACAGCACAGACAGGAGGTGGTAGGTAACACATACTGAAACACTCTTCCCACCTGACCCTCACCATCCTGCCAGTTGCAGCAAGTCTTGAGCTGCTCACCTTGAGTTCAATCAATTCCCCACCCCATGAACCAGACAGCCACATTTTCCCTGCTTCTCCTGCATAGACCAAAATTGGATCTCCAAGCTCAGTCTTGTAACCAACAGACACTTCACCACTCATCACATCCACAAGCTTCACATCTTGACACTCTTCACAGGCCAAAGCCAGCAGCTCCCTACCCCTGGACAAAATTCCTAGAAAATTCCTGAACTTGCCATGTTGACAAGAGGCTTTCAACTCCCTTACTTTCTGCAGTTGCCTTCCGACCAGAGCAAAAATATGAAGGACCCAGCATTCCTTACTTGTGGCTTTGCCCCCAATCACTACTTCTCCAGTCAGAGGCATGACTGCCAAGCCAAATGTCTCGAACAAGCCAATGTCACAGGAGGCAGATAACTCCAGTTTCACCTTCTGCAAAATGGGACAAAGTGTCTTTCTGGTGATCAAAGTTGTATTTCCGGTCTGTTGTAACATGCTAAAATCTAACGTTGAGATTTATGAGTCCAGTTTGTGAAACTCAAAACCATTCTTTTATGACAAGTGATTGAAATGCCTTTTGCTCAAGCCAGATGAGACACAGCGCCTGTGGCTTCCTTTCATCTACCAGGCTCAGGTCTCTGTTTCTGTGGTTTGGTTTTTGTGGTGTTTGTGTGTTGCACTCACCTCTTCCATTTTGCCTTCAGCTATTTCTCTCTTCTGTTGCATCTTAGCCTGCTCTTGGTGCTTCTCAATTTCCTGTGAGGAACATACACAACATCAGCAAAAAGTTGATACTCTGGTAAATTTGAAGACTTGTGGATTGAAATCTTCCCTTGGGTTCCGCAGTTGGGTGGCTTTGACATCTGCGGAAGCCACTAACTTTTCAGAAGAATTTTCCTGTGAATACCACCTTTTGGTGTAGTTTCCTGTGTGTGTGTGTGTGTGTGTGTGTGTGTGTGTGTGTGTGTGGATACATGCTGGTGTATGCATGTGTACCTGCTAAGTGAGGGTGCGCGTTTGTGTTTGTGTCTGTGCGTGTGAATGAGTGTGTGTGCATACCGGAGCTGTCAGAGCCCCACCCCCGGACCCATACTCCTTGACACACATTCGTGTCATCATTTCTGTTTTCTCACCTCCTGACTCGCGTGGGAGTCACTCAGGTGCCAGGATCCCCAGGTTGCCATGGTAACGACCAAAGTGACGCCTCTTCACCCCTGAAACGTCTTGATTATTCTTTCAACCGAACCAAGCTCAAAGTGACATGTTTGTTTCCTTGCCTTCCTTTCAAAATATGTTTAGTTTGCACCATTTTGCTCAGAATAAGAAAAAAGCAGAAGTATACTGAATAACAAATGAGTTCTGCACCCTCAGGGTGAGATTCTACGCCAACGCTCACGTCTACGCTCGCGTCTACGCTCAAGTCACCTCTACGTCTACACTCACATCTACGCTCATGTCTACGCTCACGTCACCTCTACGTCTACACTCACATCTACGCTCATGTCTACGCTCACGTCACCTCTACGTCTACGCTCA
>JAAUXT010089838.1_pt1 | contig 25388 bp, 26 predicted proteins | sample 7278171 | NCBI WGS metagenome assembly JAAUXT01 (sample SAMN14350112, study PRJNA611818) | marine sediment metagenome | isolation source: surface marine sediment (1.8m) | place: French Polynesia: Moorea | collected 2018-08
ATTGCCCAGACATTGCAGAACACAAAAAACATCATTACAAGGTTAATAGAGGCAGGAGTGAGTCAATACAAATTACGTGACATCTGATTAACGTTTTTGAACCGGGTATCCACGGACTTGCTTGGGTAGGTAACTGAGGAACAATGGCAGAAGCGTGAACTTGTTGCTGATGGTCCTTTTGTGTTTCAACGCTGGTCACTGTGCTCCGTGTTTCTGCTTCAGTGCAGCGAGGGTGAAATTGGGCCTTTCTCCACTGTGAAGCTGGAAATCCAGTGGAAACCGACTGTCCCTGGAGTCGCTGACTCAGACTTTGTCGTCAGTTTTGGTGACACTGATTCGACGGAGGTAAGAATGCCTGCTTTCACTTCTGTTTGTTCTTTCATTCCAAATGCTGTCATTGATGGAATCGGAAAACTCTGTGTGAAATGTCCAATTGGAACGACTGGCATGGCTTGCAGATTCCTCTTCGTGCGGTGGCGAATGCGAAGGATGTTCCGGTCTGGATCGAGAGACAAGACGTGGACCTCAAGATCTGCATGTTCGACCGACTGTATCAGGACACCGTCGTCGTGAACAACCGGTGAGCTGAGCTGGATGGAAGAATGAGTGTTGGCTGCCCTCAACTTCAACCTTCCTCTTGACAGTCCAGGGGGACCCGTGGCTTTGGACCAAGGAAAAATGCACAAGATTGATTTTCGCGCCATGTTTCTTGCCAGGCACAAAATTTTTCTCAGCTTGCGAAAATTTTTACTTGACAAGGCACAATCTATTTGAGCGCTCACTTCCAACGCTCAATTCGTGGGGCCCTTTGGATCTATCGTGGCAGTATTTTTCCCAAAGGGCGACGAGCGCACTGCGGCTGAAGTTTGAGGTCTGCAAGGAGCTGCGGAACCACATGGAGCTGCTCCCCAAGACGGGATACGTCCAGGCGCAAAGCAGCTTCTCCGCGCAGCTCAAGTTCCTGCCAAGGTACGGGTGCGTGGGTACATGGGTATGTAGGCATGTGGGTACAAGGGTAGTAGGCATGTGGGTACATGGGTATGTAGGCATGTGGGTACATGGGTATGTAGGCATGTGGGTACATGTGTATGTGGGTGCACCGGATATGTGGGTGCATCAGCATGTGGGTACATGGGTATGTGGGATCGTGGGTGTTTTTGTGGCATGTGGGTACCTGGGTTTTTGTGTACATGGGTACAAGAATGCACGGGGATGTGGGTGCATGGGTACGCGGTTGCGTGGGTACATTGAACCAGGACGCTTTGTGTTTGCAAGAGTGTAAGATGTACTGGTCAAACCGTATTTTTGAGCAGTTTTGAAACTTGGAAGACACAGCAATGCAGTTTGCTTGTTGGGTTGTCCGCAGGAAGGGTTTGTCAGCAGAAGCTGCTCGCTACTTTGACGCGGAGACGGGAGTACTGCAGGCTCCGATGATCGTCACTGTGGCCGACCAGGTGTGGCATCGATTGGAAGGCTCAAGCTGATCGTGCAAAAAGTTGAATAGTGTAGAAACAGTCGGTTGCCTGGACGTGAGCACGTTTCGTGTCGTGTTCCCGCAGACTCAACCCGTCCCGTTCACCGTGCACGCCGTCGTCACCGGCTCCGACCTCGAGTTCGACGTCAACAACATCGACCTGGGGCACTGCACGATTTACGAGACGGTGAAGAACACAGTGCGACTGACCAACAAGTCCATTCTGCCGCAGAAATTTGGATTCGTGGGTCTTCCTGAGGTGAGTCTCCCCTCAATGAGGTGTTTTGGCAGAATATTATGCCGGTGCAATGGTCCACAATTTCTTGGTTCCAACGGAACCAGGATCCAGAGGATCCCAAAACAAGGAACGATCTCCAATCCGACATTGCTTGCCACAAAGCATGTGGGCTTGATCTCAGAAAAATGGCGATATTTCCCCACCTGGGGTCAGACCCCTTGTCGCAGTTCGGTGCTTGCTCGTTGCACACCCCAAACAAATGGAGTCTTTTTCTCAGTGCATCGACGTACAGCCGAACGACGGGTTCGGAACACTGCTTCCGCTGGAGACCATCGAGGTGGACGTCCTCTTCAAACCAGACAAGGCCAAGGAGTACAACTTCGAAGTGACCTGCAAGTCTTTGATCAACAGGTGAAAACTGACCGCAGGAACTTTGCACATTGCAAGAAGCCGAGAAACTGAGCCACACAGTATCAGCAGATGAAACCATGTCCACCGAGATCATTTAGCTTTGTGAGGAACCCACCAAGTAGGAAGAGCTCCCAACTTTGGCTGGGAACAACCGGAGAAGAGTTTCATGTGTTTTTTTCGCACTGAATATCTGCAGTTCTGTTGTCCCATTTCAGAGAATTCAAGCTGTACTGTAAGGGAGTGGGTGTTCACCCTCCTCTGCAGCTGTCGCAGCAGGTGGTGCACTTCGCCTCCACAGCCATCAACGACTCGACCACGGCCTCCGTGTTCGTTGTAAACTCGCACACGGACAAGAACGAGTTCAGCCACCCCGTGCCTCGAATCGGCAGAGGTGAATATTAGGTTCGACGTTTGAAATTGAAAATGTCAACATTGCCTCAACTTTAGACACCCTTACACAGAAAGATTCTGCTTGAGAAACCCTAGTTTTTGGTTAATTTTGTTCAATAATACTTTGAAAATATAGAATTACTTCTGAAATGTAGAAAAGTCAAGGTATGCAAAACGATATTAACATTGATGTTTTCAATTTCAAACGTCGAACTTGAACTCGCTATTGCTTGCGCTTGCCCACGCAGGTATGGAACTTTTTTGGAAGCTTTTGGATTGTCAGGTTTGGGTATTATTTCCTGATTTCACGAGTTCCGACGTGCGTTATTCAGACTGACAAGTGAAATCTCGCTTCAGGCGAAATTGCTCCAGTTGGACCGACATCGTTCGAGTTCATCGTTCCCGAAGACGCACCGATCACAATTTCTCCCTCCGTTGGAACTGTTCTTCCCGGACAGGTCAGTTTTATTGTCCTCAATTCTGTCAAACGCAGTCTGGAGAGCAGTTGGGTGATGGTGAATTGCTGAAGGGACCAGCAGTTTGATGAGCAGAACGTGTTTCAGTCAATGAGTCTGGATCTCGAAATTCTCAAGATTCATTCGGTTGAAAGTTTTGGGCACAAAAACAGGTGCAGAAGAGAACCTTGGGTCCTCTTCCTTTTTGGCTGCTCGTGCATGCAGGCGTGTTTTCCGCCCGATTTTGGGTCTCGCGTGTAACGGGGACTTGGTTCCTTCAGGCATCTCGCCTTCTGTTGACAGAAATGCCGGGTGTCGGTGCGGTTCGCGCCCACGTTGGGCGCGGCGGCGGTGCGGCGCGAGGCGGCGAGGGTCGCTACCCGGGCGGCAGAGGCGCGTGCACGCGCCGACCACGAGGCGGCGCTGCGGCGGGAGCGCGAGGCGCAGGAGCAGGCGCAGGTACGCATGCGCAGAACCATGAGCGGCCCCCTAGTGGGAGTGTTTCTCCACAAAATCACACTGAATTCGTGTTGTGTCGATCACGATGAATGTGCACATCACTGTGAAACAAACACGGTTGTGTTTTTGGCAGAGTTTGGTTTGAAACATGGGACACTTTGTGTACTCTTGTTTGGTGCACTTTTTCTTGCAGAAAAAGAGGGGAAAGGTATCACGGTTTGAAAGTTCACATCATTTTGCTTGGTCCACCTGTCGGAATGACTTTCAAGCATGTTTTTTTTCCTGTGCGATTCATTTGTTTTTCTCAACTGTTCTTTCTTCCTGCCTGACTGACTCCTTGCAGCGTAACCTCTCTCTTCTGTCCTAAACCGCATGTTCAAGTTTTCTGTTGTGCCACGGCTGAATTTTGAAAACACCAACCCCCCCCCCCCAAAAAAAAACAAAACCAGCTGTTGTCTTTGGTCATAGAGTAAAAGCCGTCAGAAAGTAGAAAGTCTTTTGTTTCCAGTGCAGCCCGTACATGATGTTCCTGACAATCTGGACAATGTCCTGCTCGTTTTCGAACAAAAAGTTCGCGCGCAAGCTGTCAAAGGAGAAAAATGTTGTGAAATGCGCTGAGAAAAGGTTGTATTTTTTGGCGTCACGAGAACCAGATGTGCTGCCACTAATTCACGGACAAAAGTAAGCACGTCCCCTGATTTATATGCGCAGCGAGCTGCGGCTGCCGCGGCGGCGAAGAAGGCTGGCGGCAAAGGCGGCAAAGCGGGGTCTCCCGGGCCGAAGGCGAAGAAACCCGACAGCGCCCGAGCGGGTTCGGCGACGACGCCTCCCGAGGTCGAAGTGGTGAACGAGGAAGAAATTGTGAAAGAGTGAGTTCACATTTCGACTGAGGTTGGGCACATTTCAAAGTACGCTTGACCGCTGAAATTTCAAGGATGTGACGAGCCTTGTCTGAAGACCTGAAAGCAACAAAACGTCAGTGTTTTGTTTGCGCATGCGTGCAGTTCTGACGCGTACGCGGCGGCGCACGCGGCGCTGCTGCGCCAACACAAGTCGCGCCTGCGCACCGTGATCGTCCCGTGCTACGTGGCATCGGGGAGGTGCGGCGACGCGGGAGACCTGCCCTACAGGTGCGTGATCCGTTCACTCAGCAGCACCGTGCAAAAAGGCCCTTGTGCCGCCATCTCGATTTTTGTGTTTGTGTCCTCTTTTACAAGATCTGCAGTTCAAGGACCAAGCATTACTTTGTCTTTGCTTGTCCAACCTTCACAACAATAGTGCTTCTTTTTCCTTTCCAACGAAGAAAACTGAAGCAGTTGAGACCTGTTGTACTTCAGTGTTCACAACACGCTGTACCTGGAGGTTCACTGTCCTGAGATGAAGCCGGAACTGGTCGTCGTGTCCGACCAGGGACGTCAGCTGAGCGACTTCCGCGACGTCTCCATTGGACAGAGCGTCACAAAGTCCATCACCATCCAGAACATCTCCAGCAAAACTGTCGACGTATCCTTGGCAACATGCTGTCTGACCAGGGATTCAAAGTTGGAAAAAACACAAAAGCCTCTTTGAGAATCAACTGGCTTTCAAGTGCGTCACGTTTGTGAATTCCAGCATGTGCACGCTGCCCTTCTGGTGAGAACAGACCCGGTTGTTTCTTGACGGGGACAAGTTGAGCTCATCCCTGCTGGACGTGTCGGGCCCCTTCTTGCTGCTGAACGCCACGAGGTCGCTTCCTCCGGACGGGACCCACACCCTCCTCGTCTGCTTCACTCCCACCAACGAGAACATCGTAGGTTCCGACAAGATCATTGACAATTTGAACGTTGGGTTGTAAAAACAACTAGAGGCTTGACAATGTGGTGGAGAGGAGTGGGTAGGACCTACTGGTGCCCTGCCCTCAGGGGGTAGTACCTTCCCAAGTGTGCGCTTGCGACGCGCGTGTGTTCAAAGCTCTTTCTTGTTCGAGTTCGATTGCCATGGTTCTGCAAGATGCAGACCAAGTACTTGTTCGATGATGAATGCGTCATTTCATCCTTTCAGTTCCAAGAGATTCTCGAGCTCCAGACCGGAACCACGTGTCTCCAGCTGACGCTGAAAGGCAGGGGTGTCAGTCCTCTCGTCAGTGTGTCGGTGGAGGGAGACTGTCTGGACATGGGAACTGTGCTCGCCGAAGACTTCAAGGATGAAACCTTCAAGGTTGGCAGGATCACCTTTGGTTGTGCGTACGAAGCCTTGGCCACTGTGCTGCATGCCGAGATTCCGAACCGTTTCTTATTCACAGATTGTGAACACATCGACCCTGTCGGTGCAATACTGCATCAAACTGGACAGCAACTCCCTGTTTCACTTCAAAGACACGCACGAACTTCCGGCCTTTGTGAAAAGAGACTCTTCAGCCCGGTCATGTGTAGGTGAGCCGTATTCTGCACTCTTTAAGAGTGTTCTTCTCATCTTAGTTCCTTCTCTGATCCAAAGAAATCTTCCATGGACGATTCCCTTGAGCCAAGGTGTACCCGTTCTTTCTATGATCAAAAGAACACTTCAGGAAAACCCAATGCGTGGGGAAAAGATGAGAAATTTCGATGGGGCAGCATGTTCTGCAGCGAGATTTCAAACTTTGAGAGATTTCATGTGTTTTCTTGAGGAATACGCTCGATCTGCCCCGGATTCGGTAAACTTCAACGATTCCCTTGGTGCAGGTCCCCAGAACCACAGCGGGCAGTGCGTGTTCGACTGCGTCCCGGCAGAGGGCGTGATTCCGGCGGGCAGCGCGCGGGACGTGACCGTCACGTTCGCGCCCGACCACCCGAGCGATCGCGTTTCCGACCGAGTCCGCATCGAGCTCTTCGGCCAGGTCAGACCGACCTGTGGCTCCCCACCTCTTGAGCAGTTCGTCGTTCCACAGGAGGAAACCTTTCTTGGTTCTTTGGGGTCCTGAATCCGAAACAACATTGTTTCCAAGCGATGCGGGAAAGTTTATCTGGGCGCACCATTGTTGTAGCAATGGAAACAGACCTGTAGCACAGGAAGGGCTTGGAAAAGTTTGACATCACAACTTGACCTTTTTCACACAATTGAAAAGTTTTCCCACCAGATCAAGACTTCCATTGCGATCCACGGTGTTCGGAGACGTGTGTATCTTTACCGCATCGCCTGCTTTGGTTCGTGCACTGATTGAGGTTCGATTCTCTTTCAGAACGAGAGCCACACGTTCCAGTTGAAGGGGCAGGCCAAGGCGCACCTGGTCTACCTGACCGGGGGAGACGACCTGACGTGCGAGGTCGAGTCTCTCTCCGTCGTGCCTCAACCGGACGACGAAGAAGGTGAAAACGCGTCGCGTTGCATATCAGTGCGTGGGGAATGACACGAGCAGGAGACAGCAACGCGTTGTGGGCTCTTTATCAGCCGCGGTAGCGAGCTGATATTGGTTTGGCCAGGTATCAGCGTCCGTGTGTCTGTCGTAGTAACTCGGACATTGTCTGGGTTACCCCCCCCCTACCCACAGAAAAATTTCAACTTAGACATTGTCTGGCTTGGACATTGTCCAGCTTGGATATTGTCTGGGTTACCCCCTCCCCACCCACAGAACTTTTTTAACTCGGACATTGTCTGGCTTGGACATTAGGCACATTAAGCGCAATGTTTGAAATCACCTGTCAGAGCCCCGTCACGTCAACGTTGCGTGAAAATTGCTGTTTTGACATTCATGCGTCGTGTTGTTTTGCAGCTGTCAACATCGTGCTTCATCTGCCCAGTGTCTGGGTTATCCCCCCCTGCTGGTGACAAAATTTTTCAACTTGGACATTGTCCAGCTCAAACATTGTCTAGCTCAGACATTGTCTGGGTTACCCCCCCCCCCACCAGTGAAAAAAATTTTCAATGCAGATATTGTCTGGCTCAGACATTATCTGGCTTAGATATTGTCTAGGTCAGACATTGTCTGGCTCAGATATTGTCTAGGTCAGACATTGTCTGGCTCAGACATTGTCTGGGCTACTTGTCTAACTCAGACATTGTTTGGCTCAGACATTATCCAGCTCAGACATTGTCCGGGTTACTTATCTTAGACATTGTCCAGCTCAGACATTGTCCAGGTTACCCCCCCCCCACCAGTGAAAAAAATTTATTGTCTGGCTTAGACATTGGCCAGCTCAGACATTGTCCAGCTCAGACATTGTCCAGGTTACTTGTCCAACTCAGACATTATCTGGCTCAGACATTGTCTGGGTTACTTGTCTGACTCAGACATTGTCTGGCTTGGACATTGTCTGGGTTACCCCCCACCCCCCATGAAGAAAATTTTCAACTCAGACATTGTCTGACTTGGACATTTGCTAACTGAGGCATTGGCAGATTGGGACAAGTGCTTCCTGCCAATGTACGCTGCCCGCGGCTGATTATCCATTTGAAAGTCTAGTTTTGCCCATATTTTGGATTGAAAGCTACAGGGTCCAACAGAGAAGAACCAGCTTCTCGTATTTCTCTTGCACCAAGGTTGGGCAATCATGTTTATGTGATTGAAGTGTGGCTGAGGATCAAGGCAGAAGCAGAATCTGTCTGCTGGTCCTCATCCCATTTGGTGCGCAGTTTGATCAAAGCAGCTTTTCTTGCTTTCAGACGTGAAGACCCCGGTGATTCCACTTCTGGTGACGCTGCGCAGTGTCATGCAGGAGTCCGGCTTTTCCACCGCATCCAGACAGATTTTCGTTGGGTGCATCAAGACCGTCGCCATCAACCAAAAGAGGGTGAGAAGACATGAATGCCAAATGGTCGAATTGTCTTTGTGCTGGTTGCAAGTTGTTGTCAGACGAAAAGCGAAAATCGGTTGTTGTTTTTTTTCTCGCACCAAATTCTCTCAATTGGTGACGACAGATGGTGAGAATTTTCTGGACAATAGCGCACACAATTGTTTGATCTTCTCTGCAACTTTCTACATTGTCTTTGTCTCTTTTCCTATTTTGGGAGTCTTTCTGCACAAGGAAAACAATTTTCTTGTTTGGAAATTTTCATCTTGATTTGTTGCTAAAAAGTGGGCACGTGCTGATGTTCATTTCATAACACATGAAGCATTGCACCACCATAGCGCGCACACACGCGTTCACACGCACACGCACACACACACGCACGCGCGCGTGCGAATGGGAGATGGACTTGCACACAAAAAGCTGTCAAATGGTCCAAACACACACCTTAATTGCGTTCAATTGCTGCACTCTTCTATTGTTTATCCGTTTCACGTTTGGTTTTGTCCTGAGATTCTATATTTTTGCAGAATGGGGAATGGACGTTCGACAACACCAGTGCTGCATCTGGGCTCGGGTTCAGCATCGACCCACCAAAGGTCAGGTCCAAATCCTCAAATCTCACGATTCTCTTCTGAAGACAGGGTTCTCACACAGTACAAAAATGGTTCCTGTGAAATCACACAACTCTAGTTGTATGATTGAATAGGAGTCCTTTTTTGTAAGGTGAGAACCCATTTCAGGATGTGAGGCACATACAGCAGGTTTTGTGATCGCAGAGTTGTAGAATCAAAGTTGACTCTGTGTCAAGGTCCAATTGTGAAGGCCGTCGTGCTTGTGCATTCAGGGTTCGATCGAAGCGAACAGCAAGAAGCCCATCACCATCACCTGGACCCCGGCTGCTGGCTACGACGTAAGTTCCAGGTTTCTTCAAATCCGTGCGTTTTGATTCTTTCTGTCATTGATCGTCGGTTCCATTTTGACAGGTCGTCGTTTTGAACCCCGGACACAAGCGCAGTTCTGATAAACTTGACAACTTTGTTTGACAAGATCGATGTTGATCGTCTCATGTGAAACGAAATGTGTCACCTCCACCTGTTTCTAAGTTTCAGTTTCAGTTTAGTCTTGAGCCCTTTGTTCTTCGGGTGCAACGTACCCAGCTCTTCAGCTGTGACCTGGGGTGCACCTGAAGTGCTGGTTATGGAGCGCAGCCAAAGTCCCAGTTGTCAACGCAAAGAGCCAAGGACTGAACTGAGAGATCCCCATACGAGGCCCCTCTCTCTGAAACGAACCGCTCGTTTGCAGCCGAATGTCCCGGTGGAGGTCAACATCAACTGTACCGTCAAGGGAGACGTGGCCGTCGTCTACAAAGTGATGCTGCGCGCCATGGTCGTCGGCGAAGACTTCGCGACTTCAGAAGGCGAGACTGCAGTCCCAGTTTTGTGATAATAGGTTCTGATTTGTTGCCTGATCTGGAAGGCAAAGTTGTCTTTCCTGTTTTGTTTCTCTGGGGTATGTTGAAGGCTTTCACGAATTGAGAGTGTTATCTCTTACTCCACAACAGAACACCTTGTTTTTTGATAATCCCAATGTTTAATGTCTTCATGTGTTCAAAATAACAAGTCTACATTGTACACTTAGTGATGTAATGTTGACGCGAAGAACACGATTTTCTTTTTGTCGTTTTGAATCGAAATTCCCGACAAGGCCACGCTTGCTGTAAAATTCAGACAGATCCACGAAGTTCGATCATTCTGTTGTGACTTTTGGGGTGTGGTAAAGTATCCCTCAAACAGGAGGATTATGATCCGTGTCGATGAGAAACAACGGATTGCGGAGAGTACTGCACATCATAATTGCAACTTTTTGATGACTGAACCCGAACCTCCTGTCAGAACAAAATTGAGTGTGGTGGCCAAAACATGCTCTTGCGCACTTTCGTATTGTGGGCAAAACAAAGATTAATTTCAGAACCGTTGTCAAGTTGACAGCATACGTCAGTGTGCTGAGAAACCCATTGAACATGTGGTTGCGAAAGATCGAAAATACAGTGAGTTGAGCGCACAACGGCTTGTCGCCTTCATCGATTAATTTCCGTGATTCATCAAGGAGGAGCAGCCAGTCACAACGTCATGATCGAACCTCACACGTACGTTCAAGTGAATTGACAACTTCATCAAAACGAAACGATATGACTCGGAGATGCAGGTCTGACAGAATGAACCAATAAATTTTGTTTTCAAATGAATATCTGAAGAGTTGAACTGGTCGAGTTGAAGAGGCACAGCGAGAAACAATGATCACAGGTCACAGGAAATTGTGAAGTAGCACCGAACAAGATGTACACATTTACACCAGAAGAGACGCCAGCCGTCCGCACTTGGCGCGCGCACATGACGGTCACAGTTGATTTTGAACGACATAAATACGTTTGCTCTCAAGATAGACTACAGGGCCATATCAAAATGCAATGCACTGGTGACAGGAAGCTTGAAGTGTTTTACAGTTTCCGTAAAATACCAAGTGATATGTAGCACGGTATGTTGGCACTGAGTCGTGAAATTTCAGAGAAAACTTCGGAAAGTTTTCACCGGCGCACGTGGTGTTCGTGCGCAGATTAACTTCCGGTGAATGTTCGTGCCGACGCGCAGCAGCTACACTTCCCTGAAAGGGAAAGAAAACAATTGTGACCACGTGTTTTTTGGTTTGACAGGCAAAAATTGTCTGGCCAATTCATTGCGGTGAAAAAGCTGCAGCGAAATCGTGAGATTACCTCCAAAATACTTGTCATTGTCACAAGCCAAAAATAGCTGCCCCATTCTCTTTGGATGCGAGAAAAAAAACCGGAAAAACTCGAGGCCGGAAATAGTACATACGAAGCTTCCAGTGTGGAGTTGAGCAGCAGCGCGGTCATCTTCCAGATCTGCGCCTGCGTCATTTTGCGCCTCTGTCCGGCGGGAGACGTCGACTCCGGACTGGACAGCTGGATCGACCCGATACCGTCCCGCACCTCCGACTTCAACATGGCGGACAGGTCCGGCAGCGACTTGGACATGCTGCGATCCTGCGTCCCGCCCAGCGGCGTCGTGGACGACGCGTCGGCGTCGCCGGGAATGATGGCGTCATCCTCGTCAAACGACTGTTTCATAAGGGCGTGACCGAGTAGCACCTGGTTCTCAGGCACAGGGGGTGGGAGGTCCGGCAGGGCCGGCGGCGGACCGTGCTCAGAGAACTCCAGTTCAGGCGTCTCGTACTCCTCACAAATCTCGCTCTCGGGGCTGAGGTGGAGGGAACCGGTGGAGCTGACGCCGCTGGAACTGGGCATGCTCCGGAGAGAGTCATTACTGAACGCCTTGTTCTTCAATATACCCTGTCGCTCCCCGTCAATGCTGATCTCCACCGCGTGCCCCAGATTCCACGACAAACGCTTGTGGATACTCGCGTCCTTGTCCTTGCGCAGTTCCTGAATGGCGTCCGCGGTGTGATATCGCCTGTTTCCCAAAATGCGGCGATGTGCGAGTTTTACTTTGACACTTTCGTCCAAATTTGGGTCCATGCAGTTGGATAGCGCGAGGTTTTGTCCATGAGGTGGCGCCTGTGCCAGAACAGGATGCTGCTGCGAGCTGCTTCCAGAACTCTCGCCACTCGACTGAGAGTCACTCCTGATGATGGGTTTGGTTTTGGGTCGCACAAGACCTGACTTGAAGTCTTCCGCAATGTTCACCTCGTTGGTTCCAGGGCTCGTGGATGGAGACAGATACTGAGTTTCATCAATGCTGCCCTCTTGCGAATGCGACACTGATAAATTTCTGGGAGACCCTTTCTCAGACCCCCTCTCTCCTCCTCCATTCGCCCCATACGCGCCCACAGTCACTGATCTGAGCCTCTTTGGTGTGTTCAGTGTGGCCCTGTCATCAAGACTCAGCGTCCTATCCAGCGCATAGGGGTCGCCACCGGCCTGCGCGGCGGCGGCTGCGCGGTGGATCATGTCCTGACTGCTGGAGCGCGGCATCATGCTCAGGTTCGGGAGGAACGAGTCCACGGAGCTGTTGGAGTCTATGCGCTGCATGAGGGAGTAGTCCGGGCTGTGCTCGGGCCGCGGCGTAGCGCCCGACGACACGCTGTTGAAATCGGCTGAGTACTCGTCGTCGTCGTCGCCCAAGACGCTGTTGAGGTACGCGATGCGCGACTCTGAGTGGTCGAGAGCAGCGCGACGCATCTCCCGGTACGCCTCCTGCGAAACGCAACGTAAATGACGCAAATGACATCGGACGTTCAGCAACATATCACAGCCTCCATCACCGCCATTTGACGGTCAACTTTGCCGCGACAGATCGCTGGATCTGAAGAATCGAGTTCCTCTCAGCTGGTTGGAAATGTTTTTTTTTTCTGGACTCTGAGACAAGAACACGAACACCACCAAGCGCACGGTTAAACATTCCGGATCGTGCGCTCAATTTCAGTAGAGTTGCAACGTCAAAATCGTTGAGGTCATTCTGCATGTGTGGAATCGCAAACGCAGACATGTCGTAAACATTCTCACCTGAGCCTTTCTGATTTCCTCGGCCCAGAGCCTGGCGTGATCCCCGTGGAGCGTGTAGGCGGCCGACGCCAGGTGATACTCGTTCAAGTGGATCAGCAGAAAGCTCGCTGGATGAAACAAACACATTTTCATCAGGCACGAGTGCCAATTCAATTTTGTACTTTCCTGTCACGATATAATTTCCCAATTTAGTTCTGTGCAAAAACAAGACAATGTTTCTTCCGATTTCAAACAAAAAATTGTTTTTCGAAGTTAAAAAGAGAAAATTACACCGGAAGTTGTCGACTCCGCCTCCCCCCCCCCCTCCAATAAAAAAAAGTTTCCTGCTAGCAAACAATCTCACTTTGGTCATTGAGCGGTTGCACGACGATCTTGTCGAGTCGCATGGGCGGCTTGATGACGCGCACCTTGTCGCTGCCTTTCTTCGTGTTGTGCTTCGTGATGAGCAGCAGATCCGTGAACAGGAAGCAGTGAACGTCCGTCTGCAATTCACATCGAGGCTCTGATTGGTGCGGACGACACCCAATCAAAAACAAGTTTCACTGGGCAGAAAGTTTGGTCTGCAGAACAGCACAAGAATCAGCCATTTAATGCTCTGGGCTGTGGTCTCACACATTCAGTTCAACCTTCCTGGATAGATGAGTGACTCACTTTACTGGCGGTGGTTTCCTTGAGCCGGAACGAGCACTCCTTAAGTAGATGGCGCTTCTGATGCGGGCCGCATCCGGGTACAGGGCGCGTCAGGTCCAACCGGTTCAGATCCTTGATCAACTGAAGAACAAAACACCCATCAACATTCAGCTTTTCAGTGATACACTGTACAAGAGAACTGTAGCTACATGAAGGGTGGGGAATCAATGGAAACCTCCTCGGATAAACCTCAAATCGATGCTTCTGTTCTCGTCCGCGGTGGATGAAGCTGCGCGCATGCGCGTTACCTTAGCGCACTCGTCGTTGGGCACCTCGACGGCCTGGTAGTCCTCGATGCGGTCGATGATGCGGGAGAGGCGCGCGCGCTCCTGCTCCTGGTGCATGAAGGTGTTCACCTGCAGCACGAACCGCTCCACCGCAGAGATCTGAGAAACACAAACAGCGTTGGTGTCATTGAACAAGAACGCAGAGAAAAGAACACATGCGCAACGCAAGCTCATTCGCGAGGCAGTGGTGGTCACCCTGTCACCACCACTAAATTGTCAGTTGGGACGAAAGCGGGTGATCACAACTGTTTATCTTTTTAATGGCTCACTCCCGTCCCCATGCAGGGCCACGTGGTTCTGACAAAAGGCAACCACCCCAGCCCTCACGTCGTGGTCACCCAGAAGGCCGCGTCTCTGTTTCTTTCACGGATTTGCGCAGCAACTGCTGATGAGCAAGTAATTGTTTGAATTGATCAGGCTTTTCAGGCACACGCAATTGTACATCAGGCCAAAAAATTTTTGGGAGAAAAACGGCTGCATTCAGACTTCAATTAATGAAGTGACAACCTGCGCAATGTCCGTAGCGACTCCCAGCTTGTTTTGGCGCGAGCGATCAGTGGCATGACTGACAAACACCAAACCCAACACGTGAAGCGCTGTTTGTCTGTTGCGGCTGTCACCAGCTGATACAGGCGTGGACGGAACGTTTCGTTTTTGCCGCAATTTTTGTCACGCAACAAAAACAAATTCTGAGCTGACCCAGTCTCTGATTTGGGACCTCGGAAACAAACTGTGTGAACATTTACCATGTGGAGAACGTCCTTCTTCTGAGTATCGTCCGTGGTTTCCTTGTGAATGGCCGCGAGCAGCAGTTTGTAGCGTGTGAGGCGGTGCATGGGCGTTACCAGCAGATCCGCCAGTTTGAGCCGGTTGCACTGTTTTTGAGCCTCCGCCCACTGTCAAATACACCAAAGGTGGAGAATAAACGTCATGTCAATGTCTCATCAAAAGGACAAAACATTTCAACATTTTCTTGCAAAGTCGTTCGGTGACAACTCACGGCGACGTAGATCCTGAAGAGATCGTTGTCTCTGTAGCGTTGCTTGATGTACTCCTGGCACGGGTTTTGTTCGAAGCAGTATTTGGTGTAGGACTTGAAGATCTCCTCGAACTACAATGAACAAATGAGAGCAGTTGTGTCACCCATTCTTCTAGACGTCATATGCTTCTCAACAAATCAGAAATCTTCTGTGAGAGTGATGTGTGACACGCCCAGTGCATTTTGTGTCCTCACAGAGGTCAAACGGACAACAGGTTTTCACCAAATCCCAAACTCTGACTTGGATTTGTGACAAAACACGACAGTTCAGCAGATAAAGTTGAAAAACATTGACGCATTTGCACCTTGGAGAAGCCGTCCTTGAGGAACGAAGGGTCGAGCGCTTGGCCCGTCTTGCGCGAGTGTTTGAGCATGCCGCCCATGTGCTCCACCCAGAAGCGACGGTTCGCGTTGTACACGGCCGTGATGTTGCTGAAGATTTTGTCCGTGTCGATATCATTGAGCAGAATCTCTTTCTGCAGGTTCAGGAGCACGCACATGAAGAGCTGAAATCCAACGAGAAGGATGTCTCAGAGACGCACACGCATGCGCACGACAGAAAGAAAGGACGCTTTGTCCTGCACGGAACGAGTGTGTGCACTAATTTTCTTGAACATAGCAAGAGTTAAGATCGGTTTTGCCTGTATTTGCAGATGCTTCTCACTCACATCTATGATGACTTTGAGTTTCTGGATGTACTCCACTTCTGTGTGCAGGAGTTCCCAAATGCGAGTTTGTTGGTTTCGCTGTTTTTTACTCAAACCCTGAAACGAGGAAACATTTGCACAATCCACAAAAAAACGTACAAGCGCACACATGCGCAACAAGCAGTGCGGCCCCCAATTTCCTCGATTTCAGCTTTTTGGAAACGACTGGCTTTCACGTGTGCAGATACACTTCTCCAAACACACAAAATGTTCAACATTAATATGTACCCCTGGAACATAAATAAAAACCGCGGCTTTTTTCCCTACCTCAGCATTAGCGACGATCTCGGACCAGTGTTTCTCCACGTGGAACGCATCCTCGCTGTACGACTCCACCCCGACGTTCACGATCGAGTCGAGAGACGGCAGCCCGTTACTCGAGTAACTGTTGAGCAGCTCCGTCAACTGATCCTGTTTGTCCGAACTCTCCCCACTCTGCAAGGGCACAATTGTTGGACTTTGTATTGACCAACTGGTGGGTCTTTAGAAACAAACACAAATGTGCAAAAAAACGCAGGGGGTATGACTGCCACAAAGTGATCAGGAAGGGAGACACCAAGAAGTTCAGAAAAACACGAAAACTCACCTTGACGAAGCCAGACCAGATGTCGGATAACTTCTTGCCCGGCCGGTTCATCTTGAGCGCGCGGACATCGCGCTCCGTCAGCGTGTTGTGCGGCGACGTCGTGTCCTGCAGCGACGCCGCGTCGTCCAGCGACGGCGTCAGCGCCGACGACGCCCGGTGCGCTTTTCCTTTCTGACTCTGTAACCATAGAAACGGCGCCAAGTGAATTTGCAGTTTGTTCATCGACGCCTGCGGATTTAGACCCCAAATTCAGTCTGTCACACGTGAAAGAACATGCGGGACCTAAAACCATTTTCCAAAAAAAACATCACACAACCATGAAGAAACGGAGTGAAGAAAACACACGTGGAATCTCGTCGGTTTCTGTAGAAGCTCGTGTGAGGTCCGGCGCAGTCAGTAAAACTGATACTTCTGACCCGACATCGATAGATTCAAACTCCTCGTGAGCACTCGGTGTTTATCTGGTTGTGTCACTTCGAGCGCACAAAGCAACAGAGAAAGCCTGAAGGGGAGCGCAGCTTTGGAAACAACAATTGACGTTTCAGGTAAAAACAACCACCACTTGTCCCCAGCTTCTGTGAGCAAATTTCTTTGATAATCTGCTGATTTGTCTCGGTAACAGATCTTCAAGAAGAAACTTTGTAAGGTGCATCAAAGTTTAAAAGTGTTTTTGTGGTTTTTTAATCGTGTTGACATTGGGGTGCTGGACTTTCTGTGCAAAAATTTCTCGTCAACAAGAAGAAATTGGCCGAGTGGGACCTTGAAAAGTTCGCCTCACAAATTCCCCAGGTGACTTGTTTCAGTTTCGGACCCAGGCCCCGAGGGACCTCGCTGGGATTTCAACACACACTGCAAAGTTCGAATCCGTGTACCGAACGAACTTTCGCTGAGCAACTATTCCAGATTTTCCCATCTGTAAGACTTGCTGTCAAACACGAGGTGAGTCTGTGTAACACTGACATATCATCATCATCGGTGGAATGAACCGTTTCACACGGTGGGGGGGGGGGGTGGAATTGAAAACGTCGCCGAGGTATTTGTGTCATGCGAATTCTCAAGGCGTTTCTCTGTACAATACACCGAATCCGTCCCTTTTATCGACCTCGTTTCCTGCGAAACGACATCGGTTTTTTTGCGTTGAACGCCTCGTGTACAGATTAACATCTGCTTCCACAATACTCACCTCGCGTGATGCGATTCATCATTCTCTCACTCGGTATTAGTTGCGACTCCTCACAACGCGCACCATGTCGGTTCACGCGAGTACAACAATTCAACTTGATATGTGTTTGATTGAACGATTTCGCTCCGGACGCTCGTTTTCACGTTCGCAGATGTCGGACTCCAAGGGAAAACACGAAAACGAGTTCAGGTACCAGTCGAGCACAATTTCCAAGAACTGCTCTCCCAGCAGTTACAATGGGATCGTGATGAAAGGTGATACAATTTCCCATGGATCTGCATCAAGATTGTTTTGTTTCAAGCTGTTTACCAAATGTTCTTGTGTTATAAATGTGATCACATCAAGTTTGACCTGACGTGTCACACGAAATGATTTCTCAAAGGACACGCAATTTGAGTCCCAACCTGGTGATCCCACCATGCAGAAAGTTTCCGAATGAAAGAAATGCGTCGTCATTGCTACAAAAAGATCCCCTGGATACAATCCACTTCGTTAGCGTGTTTGTCGTAGTGCATGGAAATCCGTGGTTTTTTTCGGTTCACGCAGCAAAACTTTTGTCTTTTCCTTCGCACCATTGGACACGCATGTTCTGATGCATAAAGTCAAGTTTCACATCCACGAGGTTTTGTTGTGGTTCGCCTGCGAAGTCGTCAGCGTCAAAACCTGACTCACAGGAGTGCAGGCATGCACGGTTCAAGACTTGTCCTGTAGGGCTCGTTTCTCGGAGTGGAAAACTGTTTCACTATCTCTTCCGCTCCATGCACCCCACCTTCCTTGTCACACAAGACAGGTAAAGGGACAGTTGGTCTCTTCGAGACCCTGGGCGGCTCACCTCACAAAGAATTGTGTTTGACTTTGTGGTTGCACAATATGCTTGTTCATGAGGGCTGGTTTGAGTTCGGATCTTTCCATTGTGACGCATATCATCATGGTCACTGCTGGATCTGACGCTGCCGAACGTGAAAATAGTACAATTGTGTTTCATGTTGTGTTCACTGGCTCAACACAAAAAAAGCTTGCTCACTGTTGAGGAACGCACTTCAAGAGAAAAACATGAGTCTGCGGAATTTACGATGGAACGCAGGCAATTGCAAGAATGCAATGCGAAAGTGGACACAAATGCATGCAGACGCAACACCAGAACCCACAGGGACAACACACACTGCAGGCAATTATAAATCGCGCAGCTTCTGCAACAAAAACTGCACCAACATCACAAGTTTCAAGAAAGGCAAGTGCAGGGGAAAATACCGATATCACTGACGCGGACATGAGACAGACTCCACCCTTGTGAGTTCCACCCAAAGACACCATGCCGTCATGTTCCTTATCTGACGCCACTTTCAACAGGTATTTGATCAATACAGCGATGTTGGAATGTCAAGTGACGCACCGAGGCTACTTTTAGCAAAATCACGCGGAATGAGAAATCGTTCATCACGACCCCAGACGAACCAAGAACACAAGTTACGAAACTTTTTCCTCTTCCATTCTTTGGTTCAAAAAGAAAGGACAGGCAGAGTTCCTTACCCAGCTTCCCAGGCTCAGGGACCTGTGATGAGACGGTCTCGGCCTCGTCGTCTGGTATCCCATCATTATGAAGCCATCAACATCAAACCTCTCCACAATCGCGCAACAAAGTACTGTGCGGGAGCGAAGGACTGCTGCTGTTGGTGCAGTCTCCAGTTGGCAGAAGCTACAGGTGAAGATCCACTATCACTGTGATATTACTGCAGCAGATTTCGCTGCATCACGGCCCAAGCTGTGTGTAACGCTTAGTCAGATACGAGCGCTCGGGAAGAAGCTGCCAATGGATCATCTGGCTGCTCCACGCAGCCCACCGGATGATACTAACTTGCCAGATTATGACTTCCCTTGTATATCAGCCAGAAGACAATAGTAAATATACAAATCACACGTCTACTCAGCTGGTGCGCTGCTTTTTCAGCTTCCGCTATCCAGGAACAACTGCAGCGTGCGTATCTCGCTCAACTGACAATGTCGGTTTCCCGAAATGACAACTGCCCTCAGAGGATGTAAAAAGTGTGTGAACCAAATCGGTCTGCATTCCTTCTGATCCAAACAAGACCTCGTTTTCCATTTGAACACACAACACTGCCTATTCCGCTGCGAGCCAACTGAACACGGATCCGTGTTGTTAATTCATTCCGCACTGAAACGCCTTCGAACATCGTTGATTGCTTCACTATCAGCACGATACGTGTGAACTGAAATTGGCTGGGATAATTCTCGTGGTTGAATCACCTCTTCTTCACAGCACCGTTGTGAGGAACAGTGTTCCTGAACGGGAGGTCAACATCCCTTCACTCGCAAGGATTTCAGAAAGTAACAAAAGCACAATATTTTGTCGCACAGAAAGACTTTTCACTTGCTTTCAATCTGGCGTGACCACAACCAAACCACATCACCCGAAAAACATCGTTTTTCAGCCGAATGTCCATACATGCTCCAGTCTCCGGTGAGAAAAACAAAAACCTGTTTCCTCCCACAGCATTGTTCTGGGATCGTCGTGTTCGATAACACAGTGACCGCAACGAGCGCGCACACACACACACACACACACACACACATCTGGCGCACGAACATGCGTGCAAACCTAAACGTAGATTTTCACCTGAATGTTATTGACGCAACACGAGGTTAAGCTACAGGTTTGCTGTCGCAATTTCCAATTAAAACTATATTCCGTTGAAATATGAACCAGGTTTAGAATTTCTGGTTTATAAAGCCGGAATCGCTTGCATAAAATGCTGCCGCAGGTTCATGAAAGGATACGAGTGTTGCGTTTCCACAACGCCGAAAGGGAAGGAATTTGAGCGTTGATTGCCAGGGATACCGATACCTTTAGTTGGAGAAAAACAATAATTTTTGTTCACATTTGTCACCTGTCTATTGTGGCCTTGACATTTGAATCTCAACTCGCAACACCAGGGCATTGTTCGAGCTGTGTTTGGCTGACGCAAATTCACTTCGCACTGTGTCGTCTATTTGTGGCCGATCACAAAGTCCGTGTCTTCCCACACATCGCCCGGCGCTGCTGCCTGGCATTCCAGGTATGCCAATAACTTATTTACGGCGCAGGGCGACAAGCATACTGATCCGATCCGGAGATGGTGATCGACTTGGCGTCTGGATGAAAGTTCAAAAGCAGATCTCTAAATCATGCAGTGGTCCAAACCAGATCAATACTCCGTGTACTTTCAAGCTTCTGATCGCATCGAAAAGGAGACACGAAGTAGTGCGCAAGGCAACTGCGAGCGCGGTGTCCAAGGGCGGGGGGGGGGGGCTTCCCTTCACACACCCCCTCATCGCATGTCCCTTGGGACACAACGGAGTGTAGCAGGTCGTGTGCCTTGGCCGATCGCCACTTTTGTTTCACATTGTGCTCTTGCCATGAAAGGACATCGCACAGTGAGACCAGGAGTGTTTCCAGAACCACAACAGAACGAACATCGAGACCCGTGGGAGGGGGGCGAAGTAAACCCTCAATTCGGAATTAAAGCTTGGTTAAAACTTCCACAGGAGTCTGCATGGTTGCCGACATGGATTCTTTTCAAGTTAAAGAACAAGTTTTTTGCCTTGAAATATATGAGTTGGGCACAGCCCGCAGACCAGCAGTGTTTGCTGCCAGACTCGACTCGACGCGCCTTTGAAAATGTTTAATTTAACACTTTGGCGCTTGTTTGAGAGGAATCTCGGCAAGAGACCAGCATCGGAGCCTGAAACACAATGGTCACTGTTGGACGCAAAAGGCGTTTCGCCGTCTCTGTGGGCTTTTGTCGGCGACAGACAAAACTGAAGAATGTGAAGCTTCTTGTCGATGCGGTTTTGAGAACGTCAAACGGTGCTCACTGTGAAATGCTTGCTTTGTAGAGTCCACAATCCTTGAAGTTCCTCGAAGGTAAAAGCGACGAGCGGCAAGTTTAGCAGATTCGGCACGAGATTGAAGGGGGGGGGGGGTTCCTTGTTCTGAAGTTGCGCGTCTCATGTGTTTTCATTCGTCGTGTTTGTTTTTTCATGAATTTCAATTGATTCCAAGGGAACTTTGGTCGCTGTGAACACATCCGAAATTCTGCACCCTCACGTCTGTCTCTTGAACATCGTGTCTGAGTGAGAGACTGAATGGATGACTTGCCAGTTTTTCAAGCTCAAACAAAGTCCACTGGACTCGGACAATGCCGCGTTGTACTCACCTGCGCTCGCTCCACGCAGTAGGATCCTCTTCTGGAGACCATCCTGACTCAGTCTCAGTCCACGGAGTGCAATCCCAGATTTTGTTGTTGTGACGCAATCCTGAAGCTCAGTTCGCATTTGGTGAAAATCACGAGGCAGCAGCAACAGCAACCACAGCCGCGAGTTCATCAGATCCTACAACCACGCACGGCACAAAAGCTCAATCCACGATGCGTCTTCAACTGCTCTTCTCATCTCCCACAAGCACCATCCACAGCGGAGGCAGGTACGATTCCACAAGATGCATTCTTCACCTTGTTTTATCAAACACAACAGTCCGCTTCGTGTTGTGTGTGCTGTTCAATTGGCAAATCCACACAAAAACATACCTTGGCGCACCCACCCAATGTGCGCTGCAGAATAGAACGCACTCAATAATGCAGCACACACATGTGGCTGCATACAAAGAGCCTTGGTTCGTCAGGATCAGCTCTGGATGGAGACGGCAGCGAATTGTTACGTGAACAACACCCGCCCCATTGATTCGCGCTGCACTTGACGCATCCAGACCCTCTTTCTGCGGTGCAAAAGCAACGAGGTCGATGTCAAGGAAACACAGTTATCCACATTCTTCAAATTAAGGTCCCCGAAAATCGATGTGTTTCGGCATGACGAGGCGTGTTCCAGGTGAACGCGTGTACACGCCTCAAAATCGCGATGCGAGCGACGTTTGTTCAGCTCGTTTGAACACCTGTGTTGAGAAACACGCACTCCACCGAACGCGAACATCACGCTATCCAACCACTGTACCCGCGGTGATGCAAAAAATCAATCGAAACCGGCCTAATACACGCTTTGTGTCGACTTGCACACCGATACACGAGCAGCTTCTGTTTCATGATCATGTGGTAGAAACAAGTCTTTGTGTGTGCAAGGATAAACACACCATAACCGGACACGGTGCGTGCAGCTCCCGTCACTTTAGCACACGTAGATCTCCTGACAGGGAGTCTTTGAGTTCCGTGCCGTGAGACGTGATCCTCACGACAGCATGTAGCACAAACTGACGGTCTTTTTGATTCCTCTCAAGTCTCCATCACCCGAGTCTGATGTGACGACAGCAATCAACAAGAGTTTTGAATGACTCAGAGCACTTGTAAATGGTTCACACTGTTGGTCAAAAATCACTGACGGACGTGGGGTTGGGGAGCTTTCGTGAGGCGGCGGTTGCGTGGTTCCTCTCTTCACGCACAGCTTCGTGATTGTCCTTCTGTTGTCTCTCACGGCTCACGAGACCAACGGGATCGATTCATTGACGTATTGGCATTTGACAAGACCGTGCTCGTCGTAGTGCGTTCAAACTGCGCAAGAATTTGATCGCACTTGCTTTGCGTGACCGCTGGGAAAATCCGCAAAATGCGTGATCGCGAGAGAAAGGACGGTCCACCCAGCTCGATCTGAACTTCAAACCCAAACTTTCCACACCAAACAAGAAAAGTACAATCGCCCCTTTTCTTCGAGAACAAAAGACTTTCACAGTTCCATGCCACAAAAGGTGAAAATATCTGAACTGGAATCAATTCCTTTCACAAAACAGCACCGCGCATTGCGTGACCTCAAGCAAAGGACGAAGCCTCCTCTCCAAGGCGAGAGGGAACCAATTCCAGAACTGCACTTCTCCATTTTCACACACAAAAGAAATGTATGTGTCGCAAACAATCACCGAGATGAAAGTCAGTGCGCACATGGCCAACATGACGTTTAAAAGCTGCTCCAAGGACAAACGCATCAAGAAAACAGCCCAAAGAAAACTTCACTTCAGGTGACGAATCTTTGCACTGCAGCTTTCTCGGTGGACTGCTTTTCCAGACATCTGCCCGTGACTTATGCCCCTCGCTCTTGTTATTTTGTTGTCTCTACAGAGATCTTCACCAGAAACTCCAACCTGGACCTGACCTTTGGTGCAAATGTTGCAGGTTTTCTCCAAGGAAACAAAACTTTTGGTTTGGAAGCGTGCACTTTCTCAAACGGACCCTGGACAAGTCGGAGTGGTGAGGCATCGTTCGGCACAGCTGTGGAAACCATTTTGTCGTGCATTGCTCGCAGCCAGGGTTTTGCACGTGTGCATGCAGGGTACCTTTGACACAATTTTCCCGTTCCTTTTTCCCCAAATCACCGTCATGCAAACGAGAGTCCTGCTGTTGAAGTGACTTGCCTCTGCGCCCCCGCTGCCCGCGCCAACGCCGCCCGGGTGCTTCATGAGCGGGTGCGCCTCGTTCCTCAGCGCCGCCGGCACTTTGTTGTGCGGGCGCAGCGACGAGCGGCGTTGCATGACGGGCGGCTCGCTACCCGCGCCGCCACCGCCACCGCCGGCGCCGGCGCTACCGCCGTGCAGACGCCAAGACTGGTCGCGCTTTATGTACATCTACAAATGATCAACGTTCGACATTCACACGCGAAACCTCCAAGGCGCCGAACGACATCTGTAGAGACTCTGAGATGTCCATGTGCATGCACACTTTGCGTGAAGATGCAACAAATATAGATCCATAAAATCCGCGCGGTTAAATTCCGTTCATTCCCGCAGCGCATGTCCATTCTAATCACGTGCACACCACGACACTTCACTTTCAACGTCGCCCTTGAAACAACGACGAAGTTGGATCAAACGGAATCGAGGCTCTTAGACAAATTGGTCCAATTAGGGTGGAGAGGAAGGTGTCGGGAAGTGCTCCCTACCCGCGAGGCCGCATTAGAACCACCAGCAGCAGCACCGCCACCGGCGGCACTCATGCCTCGATGTGTGTCTCCTGCAGATGAGATCCACCCAGCCGCAGCTCACTCTTCCTTCCGCCGGGTAGAGGAGAAAGCGTTCGTCGCCTACATCCGAAGTGCGATTCTCCACAGGGAGGAATTTGAAGGTAAACGACTCGCAGTCTCAGTGACTACAGCGCATCTCTGCAGCGGGAACCGCGACACGCGCCAACACTCTCCACAACGACGTCATTTCTAGCGCAACCACGACGTCAAATTTGACACGACGCTTCAGATCTGGTGACGTTTTGGCCTCGCGCAACGTGGACAACGCGTTTTCAGTGTGAAGCCAGAAATCCAGAATGGGACGGACGGCATCCGTGCGTGGATCGAACCAACTATACATTCCTCATCAGGTAACAACTGCCACCAGCAATTAGGGGATCCAGGCCCGTGCGCGCTGCGTCCCTCTCCCCGCGTCGCCGTGGATTCTAATTGCGACGGCGCTCGCGCGGCCAGAGCGCCTGACGCCAGCCAGTGCGACCCGCGAGTGTTCTGCGTTCGCTATCAAGACCAGCTGTGCTGCGTGCGCGCCTGCGCGACCAGCCCCGTGTACGCACGCACGGACGGGAGGCATGCACAAGGTCCTTCACATACAACAATAACACGCGACCCGTGGACATTCAACAACATCAAATGTCGGTGCGATGATGACGACTTTGGAATGTCAAACGACCAAAGTGTCGCGTTTCTGAAGATGACAAACAAGGCCACTTTCCACGTTATTGGCAAGTTTTTGTTCTCGTAAACAAAAGTTTCAGCGCATGGATCTGCTTTCTCATGCAAAGCTGCGTCAGGTTGTCCTGGGAACACTGACGGAATTCGTGTCTGCGAGCCTCCAGCTGTGGCTTCCCTTTCAGGCTGGGAAAACCGCAATGGGCAATTGCCCATTAAAAATTGAAATATTTCAACTCGCCTCATGCGTCACTGAATGGCACACTCCCATCTGTTGCCATGGTTTTCCACTGGTATCAGCGAACAGTCTGCGACACATATGAACATCAGACACACAACACACGCCATGGCGACTGAACATACATCGTGCACCAGCCGGTCCGTTTGTGGTGTACGAGGATCTATCATTTAATTCGTGGATTCGGCATGGTCGAGCAGAGCCTCGCGTCCCCAATTGGAACCGACTGACTCTGCGCAAGACTACCTTCATTATGCAACATG
>JAAUXT010113060.1_pt1 | contig 25380 bp, 32 predicted proteins | sample 7278171 | NCBI WGS metagenome assembly JAAUXT01 (sample SAMN14350112, study PRJNA611818) | marine sediment metagenome | isolation source: surface marine sediment (1.8m) | place: French Polynesia: Moorea | collected 2018-08
GGTTAGTGGGGGAGGGGGTGGTTAATGGGGGAGGGGGTGGTTAGTAGTGGGGGGGTGGTTAGTGGGGGAGGGGGTGGTTAGTGGGGAGGGGGGGTGGTTACATTCCAAAGTGTGGACAGACGCACACATGAATACTAAGGGTTTTTAAGCCGACAGCGGCACCTAGATGGCCGGCTACGCGACCATCAAAAATTTTCACTGCAAAACAAGTGCGTTGACTGTTTCTTCCCTTCTTGACGCCGCGCACGTATCCAGATGATCGCCCTGAGGAACGGGTGCGCCGAGTTCATGATGCAGCACGTCACCATGTCCAACTGCATCGGAATCTACTTCTTCGCCAAGGCGCACCACTGCGAACCGCTCGCCACCAAGGCCAACGAAATCATCCACAGGAACTTCCAGGTGACAGGAAACACACATTTGCGAAGCTCTCTCAGGCGTGACGCCTGAACAAAGAAAACAAATTCCGTATTTTGTTGAACTCCGCTGCCGTGGTTTTCAAGTACACGCGACAACACTTTTTGTGAGAGTTCAGCGGACTGAACGCAATGCCTCAATTTTCTTTTGCAGAGTCTGTGCAGAGAACAGGAATTCCTGCTGCTTCCAGCCGAACAACTGAAGGAAGTGCTGAGGGTGGGTATCAATTTGCAGCGTTTCAAAAATTATTTCTTTGGCACAAAGCCTTACGAACGGGCATAGAAGAACTTCTCCAACGTTCAGCTGTTACTCGCATACCAAAACACGACACGAACAGACAAAACCAACTCTTCGCTCCTGAAAACGAAGGCCGTCGACAGAAAAATCCCACGCGAACTTAATCATTCTCAAGGACGACTGAAATCAAGCAGGGCCCTCATGTTGTTCTCTGTGACTGACCTTCGCCTCTGCTGCAGGACGACAGTCTGAACGTGTCCCGGGAGGAGGTGGTGTACGAGGCGAGCCTCGCCTGGCTCGGTTACAACATGTTCGAGCGGCGCCGCCACCTCATCGACATCCTCAAGTGCGTCCGCTTCGCCAACATCAGCTCCTACTACTTCTGTGACAAGGTCAGTCTCGTGCCAGAAACGAGCTCAGCTCTTCTCACTCGCTCGGAAAGAATGTCCGTTTCCGCAACAGACGAGTCAATGTAGGAGCGTATAGCATCGTCATTTGTGAGACGATGCCCAAGAACGCGAGATTGAAACAGGCCCGAAACTCGTTGGGAATTGCAACGAACTGCGCGTATCTTCACACGCGAGCGTACGTCGTGCGTGAATGAGGTGCACTTTGGCTTTCAATCCCACATGTGCTCTTCAGGTGGACTGCAATCCTCTACTGCGAGACAACAAAGTCCTGAAGCGACTGCTGGACCACGTCAAATATTTCCACATGTTGAAAAACCGTCAACACGAAATCGACTTGAATTTTGTTCCTCGGCGCGGAATGGGTTTTGAAAGAGGTGAGAGTTAAGGTTCACGCTCCAGTCGGTCCAGCTGGATGTACAGTCAACTCAATGCGCACAAAACGACCGGCGCAACACATATTTCTGTCCAACCGTCACGTCTGAAGTTGACACAAACATTGCAGGCATCATAATCATGGCGAATCCGTACAGCGAAGACACCACGAAGAAGTTCAACAGCATGGAGCTGCTGGTCCCCAGAACAGGAACCATCCACCACCTGTGCAAATTACCCCAGAGTCTCTACATGCCAGGTCAGGCGACACACACAGAGGCGTTTTCGCGTTTTGGGGAGGGTCTGCTGATTGAAAACGATGCGTGAAGTGGATCCCACCCAGATTCGTTCCAGTCTGATGCAGAAACTCCCTTCGTAAGAGAAACCACAATAGAACTGACCATTCTCGTTGCCAGGTGCCTGTATAACTGGTGACAATCAGCTGTACATGGCCGGTGGCGCCATCAGGAAGATCAACTATCGCGGCCCCTTCTCGGCAGAGGGCGTCTCCTCCAACCTCTTCATGTACGACAAGACGTTCGGCTCGTGGCAGGTCAAGGCCAAGATGAACAACGGGCGATCTCAGTTCTCCCTCGTCGTCGTTGACGGGTACGGAGAACACTGTTCGGCTCACGGCGGCGCTTAGAACGGAACGTCGTGTTCTGACCGCCGCCGGTGCGCCACATTACAGCGTACAACAAATGCCTCCAAAATCTGAGCCCAGTTCGATTGACTCAGGCGATGCAGGTGCAGCACGAACAGCCATCGCGCAAATTGGTGCAACCAGCTCGCTTCGTTTTGCACAGAGACCACTGCGGACATTTTGATTTCCTTCACCCCTACCCACAAGTTCAAACGTCTCGCCCGTTCCACCAGGTCGATTGTGGCGGTCGGAGGCCAGAACGAGTCGACCATCATCGACTCGGTCGAGGTGTACGACCCGCTGAGCAACGCGTGGACGGTGCGCACCCCGATGCCTCAGCCCGTCAGGTGCATGACCTCCGTCGCGTACAAAGGCTCCCTCTACGTCTTCGGAGGAGAATCCGAAAAAGAAATCACCAGGGCCGCTTACAGGTACACATATCTTCATTGTTGACGGAACTCCAGACCAGCGGTGGAGGCAGCGCCGTGTGGTCGGGACGCACGCTCGTACATTCGAATAGTTGTACCAAACACAGCCGAGCTTTCAGTGAGAACCAGCAGATTAACATCATTCCATGCAAGTAACTTTGACTGAAATGAAAACAAGGTGTTCAAACTGCAACTACCCACATTCGCACAGGTACGACTTGGCCGAGGACAGCTGGCTGGAGCTGCCCCCGATGCAGACTGCGCGCGCCCTGGCGGGAAGCGTCGTCTACAAGAACCAGATCTACGTCATCGGAGGCAACTCGTCCATCAGCACAAAGTGGCGCAAAGAGCTGCTGCCCGAGCACTGCGTCAGCTCCGTCGAGATCTTCGACCCGGACGAGGGCAGCTGGAGCACGGGGCCCGAGCTGCCCAACGCGCTCTGCGGCGCAGGTCAGTCAGGGCTGCAGAGACGCCAGTGTCGGCAGCACGTCATTGCAATGGGTTGTTCCGCGTTTCTTTCTGTTGCACAAAAGTACAAATGGTAGCATGACCGTGCCCAAGTTTATTTTGTCCCGTTCTCAAGCAAACTGCTCCGTGTTTACAACGACCCAGTTGCATTCCTTGCAGGATGCTTGAAGTACGGCGACACCATCATGGTGGTCGGGGGCGAGGACGACAAGTCGTGGATGGCGGGGCTGTTTGAGCTCAAGGAGCGTGCCGACGGCACCGAGTACTGGGTCGAGGGCAAAGAGCTGCCGACCGTCATGAGCACCTTCGGCTGCGTTGTCGCCAACATCTCAAAGGAGCAAATCAGACAAGACCTCTGACTCCGTCCAAGGGGACAAGACGACATGAACTGTTGCTCTGATCAGACCGGACCAACAGCTCCGATCAGACGGGATCTCCAGCTCTGATTTGAGCACAATCTCACTTGTTCGACGAAAGACTGTGGCGTGAATCGCCAGCTTTGCCGACCGTCGTTTATTGTGGATTACGAAATTCCAGTCAGTTACGTTGTTTCCGCCAATATTTTGGGAGTTTTTGAAGGACTGCCCTCACTTCAATGCAGGCTAATATCCACGGAACTCAGATCAAATTCTCTGCCCTTTTCCCTTTCAAAGGCTTCAGTGTTTGAGTCAACACTTGTACCAACTTCCCGCCATGCAATTTTCAGATATCTTTTCTCTTTCTGAGGTCATAAAGACTTTCCACGTTTGGGGAAAATCTGCCAAATTTGTGGAAAGTTGTCCTCAAGAGAAAAAAGTGTTTCAATGCTTTTGTCCCGCGAACACGTGATAGCAAATTCTTGTGATAGCTTCTTGTTGGCTTCGTAACAAGTAGATGTGGTGTCAGAGAAACTTGCGCCGAACACAGAGAAATCCAAACCAACTAGCAAAACAACGAGGATCGACTTGCGGTGCAGCAGTGCTGCCTTTGCGTTTGGAATGAGCGTCCCTGTCGTCTCAGCTTCAGGGCAGGAACGGACTCCGGCGAGAAGTTCGCTCAAAATTGAGATGTCGCACTTTTGTGGCAGCCTCTTCTCGTGGAGACTGCCTGTCGGTCCACGTTTTCAAATTCGACGCCAATGCGCTCGGCATTTTGCCGCGGCCATCAATGTGCCTGAGTGCTCGTATTGCTTCAAACTACTGGGACAAGACTTCACCACTGGTTTGTCTGGTGCCATGAAGAAACTGTGTTCATCTTCAATGTAATCACCCAACTGAAAAACTTTCAATGATAGTTATTGCGCGTTGATTTTTGACAGGCGCGCACGATACAGAACGAGGCACGAGTTCCCTGTGCCGACAACAATGCGCATGCATGTGCGCATGCTGCTCTTTCATAGCAACTCGAGGAAACACCAACAGAAATTTTCTGAATATACAGTATGTGCACATCCTAGTCACCAAGTTGACATTTTTATCCCACATTTATTGATGTACGCACTTGTCCATTCAATCGAACACACATGTACGCATTCCAAGAATAAATTTGAATGTTGAATGAGACCGAGTTTGACACCACCAGGATCAGAGATTTGTGACAGGACGAATTGGCGCAATTCGGTGCGCGCGAAAAGCATCCGATGTGACCACCACACGCAGGCAGAACTCCTCACCCGACACCTTTGTTTGTGGGCGGGGGGCAGAGGAATATCATATTTTCATTCAGCTGAAGAGAAGAACATTTGGTCGGCATCACGTTCGATGAATTCTGCCTGCGAATCGCGCAGTGTTCAAGAACTAGTTTGAAGCACCAAGCACCAGAGTGAACGTTGCACGTTTACCTCCTGTACGGTTTCCTGCTTGTTAGAGCACAGAGCTGCAGTCCGCTACGGCAGCGGGATCTTGGCGGCGTGCGCGTAATATCCATCACAGGCTGAAGAGTATCTCTGAGACAGGTGGATTTCTTCGATTCGGTAAACACCAAAGTCAAAGTCCCCAAATTTCTGCAACAGAAAGGTCACAATGAACTCACCAAGTTTTACTGGTTGCTCGAGGTCACCGAATTCACAAACGAATGACTTGATCTGTGGAATCGTTTCAGAAGTGTTTCTTTCCTGCTCTTGAGGCAAGCAGCGCGCGTGTGCGTGTACCTTTAGCACCCCCGAGGCGTCGAAGCTCTCCCGGTCTCTCGGCGGACGGCGCCCGTCGGGGTTGCGCGGCGGCGGCGCCACGCCTCCGGACGGGTCCTTCCGCATCAACGTGTTCATCAGAGTCACGTGCAGCTTGACGCGGTCGTACTCGCGCGACATGAGACCCGACGAGGCGAACTTGTCCACGATCCGGTCTGCCAGAATCTGTAGTCTGCAATCACCGGGCGAACAAACCGTATCGGAGACCTGCTTTCAAGCTATGCCGCGCAAATACAGCGGTGAACACAAGAACAGTACAAACGAAAGTTTCTAGTGACAAGTTTGCGACGAAGTTTGCAGTCTTTGGGAGTGGGACAGGACAGGCAATCCGAATTTTGTTGTTCCCCTTATGTGGCTTCATACCTGTCAGTTCCATCCTGAAGTTCCACCTTTCCGTACAAAACGTCCACCTCGGCAGGATCGTCGTTCATGTACTCCAGACCTCGGAAGGCTGCCACCAGAGGCTCCGACCCAACGATCGGTCTGTCACAATATGTCAAGCATTTTCATTCACAATTGAAAGGAGACTTTTCAAAATTGTTGAACCCACCACCAGGGCTGTTGTTGAAGAACCGCAGTGCCTGTGAGCCAGACAAGATGTGCCGGTATTTTCAGAGTTGAGATGAGTTTTCTTTACGTTTGGACAAACTGAAAATAAATTCAACGTACTCGATCAAATCTCTCTGGCAATCATTCAAGATGGACGTCGCCTCACTGATTTCAGAGTCACTCATCAAGGCCAACGTTCCCAGAGTCATATGTAGTTTACAAGGATTTTGAAAGATAGAAGCGTCAATGCCTCTGTCCTGCAAACAAAGGAAAACTGGAACTGCAGGTGTCAACACCATTCACTGGATCAACATGAGAACAGGGTGTGCTAGAACCAGATTCAGTGGAAACCCTACCCCTTTGCACCCTTTCAGAACTTGGTCTTTGAATTCGGCGAAATGTGTTTGAAGGTTCTCAAAATGAACTGGAAATGACAGGAAATGAGTGAATGGCTGTTTGGCCCTTGCAGAGTCGACGAGAATGTCAATGCGGGATTTTGCTGAAGCCACGCCCTTTCTGTCACGTCCGTTTATCACTGCAAAAAGACAAACGAACAACGAACATGAGCACCACAAACAGACAAAAAGGTCTTGTGAGTAGATCTGAATTTCAGAGAGAGAAAGAGAGAGAGAGAGAGAGAGAGAGAGGGAGAGAGATAGAGAGAGAGAGAGAGAGAGAGACAGACAGACAGACAGACAGACAGACAGAGAGAGAGAGAGAGAGAGAGAGAGAGTACTCTGTTCACTGTACCTATCTCTCCTTCTTCTCCCTGTCTGGGAATTTTGATTTGGGTTTTTGTTTCATTTTCCAGCCTTCGTTTCATCTCGCCTTTCTTGCCGATAATAAACTTGAAGTAAACACTAGGCAGTGGAACCTTCAGGCGGAAACCGTTTTCTGTTTCTTCGATGTCGTCGCCGTATTCGTCGTCGCCATCAAACTCATTGTCTGCAGAAGAGCAATTTCAGCTGAGAGTGCTCGTGTGTCCTATTCACCTCAGAAGACGTCAGTGTCGGGAACGAGGACAATACACGGACACCGATCATCAAGTCAGGGTGTGTAACGAAGTGCAAACGCTGCCTCTCGCAACTGAACAGATGTTCATTTCATTTGCCCCTGGTGTGCTTTTTCTTGTATGAAAAAAGATTTGGCTTTGCTCAGACCTGGGTCGAAGTAGTCATCCTCTTCCACGTACGGCTCTGATTCCTCCTGCTGCTTCGTAAAGTTCTTCCTGTAGCACCTCCCGTCTATGAAGATCAGGGGCGGTTGCAACACGTCCATTATCTCTGCAAACAGATTTGAGCCTTGATCCACACGATGAGTGATAGTGGATTCGACGGGAGGTGGTAGATCTATTTGTCGTTGTCGTGCGGAAATGTTTGCTTTCAAACTGAAGTCAACATTTCCCTGAGCTTGGCTTGGCACCTTCCACGGACCAACCCCACCCATGTGAAGATCTTGACATGCAGTCCAACCCCTCACTTTCCGACTCCCATCACATAGATGTGCACGGTATTGTAGGGAAATATAACAGGTTTAGGACTGTATCTGATAGCACAGCAGACACTCACTATCTCTGGAAATTCGCTGTATTTGATGATAACACGATGTTGTGCTTGGGAAAGTTGTCTGCTTTGCGAACACGTCCTGTATCGCCACACAACTTTTGACTGGCTTGGATTTGGCACCAATTTCTGTGATTCGGCATACAAATTGGGTCATAAATTTGCACATAATTACATTCTTTACGTAAATAATTAAAATGTGATATTTGGCCTCATTTGTGGCAAAATTTTGCTTTCCGTCAAGAGCTGTTGAGCGATACAAAATTGCGCATGCGCACTCAGAGATGTCAAGAAAGAAATTTTTGGACACCGAGGAAGTGAATGAAGTGAAATAGAACGGTTTGCTGGGGCTGCACCAAGTGAGTAAACGCAAGGTATTGTTTACTCGGTGTTTTCATACGAAGATTTGGGGTTCTATGCAACCAGGGTTACCGGAAGTTGCTTTGAGGTGAACATATTGACTGCTGTTTTCCACGACGAAGTTCTGTCTACAAATCCATTGGGAGTTTCAAGTTCACGGTTTGGTCTCCGATGTTTCGGGTCCAGGTGAAATCTGAAGCCACATGCACACAGGTCTGGTCCGTTTGCAAGGAGCAAACACCAATGCTTCTCTGTCCTGGGTTTGTTTCGAGTCGGACTGTTCTGAAGTTGAAGCCCCTGACATGTCAACCTTGTTCACATGACAACAAAACAACCCAGTGCAAATGACGAAATCGGACGAAACTTTCAGTTTTATGGTGTCGAAATAGAGTCCAGTCTCTGGATCTACTTCATTTCCTCCTCACATGAAGCCTTGATTGAGGGTTTTAGCTGCTGGGGCTGTGCTCAGTGGGAAAACTTCGAAGTGAGGTGTGCCCTGTTCTCACACGTTCATTGTTCCACAGACCACAAGCAAAGATGAACATGAGACTGGTGGACCTGGACAACAAGACCGTCCACACCGAAATCGTCCCAGATGCTCAAGACGAACCAGTCGATCTTGTCACTTCGAGTTCAGGTAACGATGTTTCTGAAATTGATCATTCGTAAATTTGACACAAACAACTGACGGATCATCCACCAATTGCCAGCACTCGCGGCTCTTTGTTGACTGTACCGTTCGGTTGTGCATAACCCCAAAAGAGAAGTTGTTCTGTGGGGCAGGCGGGTCCTAGATTTCTTTGGGTGCTCTTGGGAAATCGGAAATATTCTGGTATTCCTTTGCTTGCACGGACACACCTCTTTTGGCCTGTCTCGCCGGGGTTGAACTTTGATTCTTTGTTTTGTGAGGCACTTGGGCAAATCTGTCAGTGCTCAAACGAGTCCCGCCTCTGCAAAATCACCAGGCTTGGGCGGACCTTCTTGTTCTAGTGGTCGACACGTTCGCAATGCTTTGTGGCAATCACGGGTCATCAAGACCTTGGTATTCTTGTTCAACAATCTCAACATTTTGCAGCAGGTGACGTGAAGGTCGACTCAACCATTGCTCAACACACAGAAATTACCTCACAGGAAGGGTGCGTGGACGTTGGTCTCAGTGAAGGTGAGAACCTGAGGGTCCAGTCCGGCCTGGCTGGGAATTTGAACAAAACAGTTGATGATGTTTCGTTTTGGACCAACAAACTTGCAATTGGTACAATATACTCGCACGTACATGTGTACAACTTGACCATTTTTGGACTTTTGGTGTCAAGGGACGCGCCGCTTTCGAGGCGTGTGTGTCTTCAACTTTGATTCGGTCCAGTCGATAGCTTGGGACCAGAGTTCGAACAAGGTGACAACCACTGCCCCTGAACCGAAATGTGAGAAGCCACTGCCAGTGTGTGGAGTGACATGGGTGGCTCCACCTGGGTCATTGAGGACAGAAGTTTGAACAGGGAATTGTGGATACACGGCATCGTGGAAGTGTTTCTGCTCGTTCCTGGCAAAAGTGTCACTTGACATCAAAAGTGCAATGCAGCACTCATGGAAATCGCGCGTCTTCCACTCGCTGTAATCTTGTCAGTTCAGACGGCGACCAATGAGTGACAGTGGCAGCGTCCTGTGCCCGTTCCTCTGACTGCACTGAAAACATTTCTCACAGGTGTACCTGGTGCATGCAGTTCGCTGGAGGACGAACCACTGCCAATGTACGGCCCAGTGGCCAGGCCCTCCGAATTTGAGGACACGCATTACGGAAAAGATATCGTCGGTAGGAAAATGTTGCATTTGAATGCCAAAATTGCTGTTTTGTTTCTGTTCACAAAGTAGACTGACGAGCGATCCGGCGACTTTCTTTTCAGACCTGTCCGCAGAACAAGGGGTTGTAGGAATGTACAACCTGGGCAACACTTGCTTCATGAACTCGGGTCTTCAGTGTCTGTTTTCAATTCCGAGATTGGTCCGCTTTTTCCACAGGGATTTTGACGGTTCGTTGTCAGAATGAATATCACAAGAAATTGACCGAAAAGTTCTCGCAAAATCTTGACTGTTTTCAATGGGTTCGTATTCGGTGGAAATTGCAGACAGTGACGTTCAATACGCTTCGTTGACGTATCAGTTCAACCAGATATTGTCGAAAGTGTGGACTGGGCAATACACAATACTCTATCCAAAGGAATTCAAAAACTTGCTCGGAGCATACCACCCTCAGTTCCAGGATTACAGACAGGTACGTTCACCTGACGTAGATGTGACATGAAGACGTACTGTTTCTGGAACTTCTCGGAATCCGTCATTTAAGTCAATTTTTGTTGAGCGTTGGTTTCTTTCTGCAGCACGACTGTCAGGAACTTCTTGCCCTCCTGCTGGACACTTTACACGAACAGCTCAATGAAGGGTCTGCCGGTTGCAAAGGGACCAAAGCCTTGGAAGAAGCGGGTGCCACGGATGCATCTTCGAGCGCAAGACAACAGAGCGTTCAGTCTGAAGACTCGGAGATGCCGGGCAGTGCGAGTCAGTCGGGCAGCCACACCCCGGCGGACCGGTCTGCGAGCCAGAGTCCAGTGGAGCCGGTCGTGGAGAACCCGGACAACAGCAACATCGTGCACAGCCTGAGCGGGACGGCGGGGGCCGAGCACACGGCAGGGGCGATGCAGAGCAAAGTGCAGTTTGTCTCCGAGGACAGCAACCAGTCCATAGCGACGCGGTCAGACACCAGTTGCCAGAGCTCCGAGTTGCTGGCTCCAGAGGATCACGAGCAGCGTATGAAGTCCATTCCGGAGGAGATGAAGGTCGCAAACTCCGCGATGTTTGAACCGATTGCGGCCGTCAGCTCAGTGTTCCCGGACCCTGGAGCGGACAGCGGCCGGAGTGAACAAACTGTGGATACACATCAAGTGCCAAAAGTGGAAATGGAACAAGACGGTTGTTCTCCAGAAAAGCGCTTGAACCTGGAAGATTTTTACATGAAAGACACCAAAACCTTGAACTTGAATGTCGTGGCCGAGGAGTACATGCACGAAGAAATCGCCACTGACAGCGAGAAATTCCACAAACACGACAACGTTGAACGACCAAGTGATCCGTTCGAGACTTTGTCCGACTTCATCATGAACGAGGTCAAGTCTCCCACCTCCAAGCCTCTCAAGGACAGCAACCTGCTGGCGAACTTCAGAGAAAAGTTTGACCCGCAGAACGAAGCCTTTCCCAAAAAGTGCCTCTTTTCGGACATCAAGAACTTGCGCGGCGATGAGGAGGCGGAGTGGGACGAGGCTGCGGGATCCACGACCGTCACCGGATTCTGCAGCATCAACAACATCAAGCGCCTCAAGGTGGACGAGGACGAGAAGAACGTGCGCATGCAGGCGCGACTCAAGGTCAACACCAACAAAATGCCCGCCGCCGGAAGTGACGACAGCAGCAACAACATCCGGCTGCTGTCGCCGGGAGACCAGGCGGGCCTGAGAGGCGAGGGCGACAACACTGTGAGAGTGCCGAACCCAAACACACTGAACCCCAGAACTGCTGATGTTGTAACTAGTCCACTTGAAGAACAAATGCGAGCTCAGAATCTTGCGGAGGCCGAGCGAGCGTGGAAGAAGTATCAGGAAGGGAACAGGAGCATAATCGTCGATACTTTTCAGGGACAGTTCAAAAGCACGGTGAGATTTGTTCTTGCGCTCGCCTGTCGTGATTCACAACACCGTTCAGCCTGAATATCTGGCGCAGCAACTTTGAACAGACCAGTGGCGAAACAACGAGTGTATTTGTTCTTTGTAGGTGATATGCTCAGAATGTGACCACGTTTCTGTCACTTACGAACCCTTCATGTATCTCTCCGTGCCGCTGCCTCACGCCACGGAACGCCAAATCAGTGAGTATGGTGCTGCGATTGTTTGGTATCCAGGCGGGAATTTGGAGCCTCGAAATCGTGCGTGCTTCATTCTGATTTATTTTTTTGCAGGTGTGATATTCATTCCAAGTGACAGCAAACAGCCTGTGCGGTATCTCATCACTCTGAACAAGACGAGCAGCGTCAAGAAGCTCAAGACGATGCTGCTCGAGCTCGTGGGGGAGGAGTCGGTCGACATCATCATCGCTGAGGTCTTCGACAACCACATCTCGAGAATACTGGTGAGTGACGAGCATGCAGTGGGCGTATTCGTTTGGTGGGGTCAGAACGCACAGTTGCCCTTTTGATTTGATGGAGAAGGGTGTTTCTCGAGCAAATGCAACACGTCCAGACATTTGCAGCCAGTTGATTGCTCAAGACTTCCGACGTCAAATTTTCGTGACCACGTCTCGTTCTCAGGATGAGGGGACTCTTTTACGATACATCAACGACTACAACAGAACCATCTACGCGTTCGAGATGTTGCCGCCACCTCTGCTGGACGAAGAAGTGTCTGGAAACATGAGTGACGACACGAGTACCATAACGACCAGTGATGCGACCAGTCATGGAAGTACAGGTACGTTTGTCGAAGCACAAAAATTCCCGTTTTGTCTGTCTGCTGACTGTGCATTTTGTCATTGTGAACATTTGTGACAGACACGCTGATCGGCGCGACGAACAACTGCACTGTGTCGTCGGGTTCCCTCGGGGTCATCGCCGACGACAGCGGCCCGTCGTGCATGGACGTGACTCAGTCGTCTGGTGAGAACTCTGGTTTTCGTCACCTGTGTGGTCACTATCGACAATCAGGGTGCAACAACACGGGAGTGTTGCGCTCTTGAACAAACAGGGTTCCTCTTCTTGTTTGACGGTTGTGGCAAATATATTTGTGCGAGCTGATGTCGCCGCTGTGTTGCAGAACCTTCAGTCAGTGCGAGCGACCTGCACCGAAGTGCGAGCGAACCGACCTTCGTCACCAACAACCACAAAGCGTCGACCGGAAGTGCTCCCGACAGCAAGGAACTGGACTCCGCCCAAATTCTGAACAACTTCCCTGGACAGACGGAACAGGCGTGGGACTCCGGTGAGTGGTAAACATCCAGCCGTTGTGATGAGGGAGACGGGCTGCAACAGGAGCAGAGTGGAGAATCTTCAAGTGCAACGCAGAGAATTGTTCTCTTCTTCTCATGATGCCCACATCACACTGAAATTTTCTGCGAGTATCTCTGAAGTCTTGCTGTCATTTTGCAGGCCTGGACACTTCAGAAAATTGTGTCCCCAGTATACTTGACAACTTCACGGACAACATGTGCACAAGTACCACAGGTAGGACATGCAGTTTCTACGCGCCGAGTGCGACAGTACAGGGTGTATAAGAAATAACAGCGGACTTTTGGAGGGAGAGGACCACTCCAAACGGCGTTGATGTTACAACGGGTAGGTGAGTTTGAACGATTGTTTCCTTGCAGATTTTGAGGGGAAGAAAGATGAGGAAGTCCCAATAGATTGGGAGACGGGACAGGACGCCGAAGCGACGAGCACCGGCGGAAACTACGGCAGCACCAGTGGAGGGACTCCGCTTCAGGTGAACCCCGCGTTAGCAGTTTTGACTTTCACTGGAGCCGCTGCAAAACGCGATGTTAAACGAAGCGTGACTTGAGAAAGTGCAAAGTAAGTTTTGTCGCCCGGCAGGACCCGCTGGAGGGGCTGGACCTGAGCTGCGGAGGCCCGTCGGTGACCGACTCGTGGAAGAGCTGCGCCATCTGCCTCGAGGAGATGTCCGACTCGGACCTCATGGTGCACACGGCGTGCGGCGGGACTCTCTGTCAGGCCTGCCTCGAGGTGAGCAGCGTGCTCGACTGAATCCGTCTCTCTTTCTCCGAAAATTGTCACCAGACACGGTTGGATCTGCGATATTTTTGGCGAGGACAAACAGATCCGTGCGCTCTTCCGCCTCCATGCGCCAATTATCGGATTACCGGTAGTTGCACGGTACCATTCGGTCCCTTGTCATTGGCTGTCAGTGCAAAGTTGGTTGTTTTCTATGCCGTTGATCTGATAATTGGGGCACCGTTAGGAATGAAAATAAGTGGTTGAATTTTAAACTTGCCATTCTGCGTGCTGTTTCCAGAGGTCGTACAAACATTACGGAGAGTCGTCATTCGTCTGTCCAGTTTGCTCATCGCCCGTCCATCCAGCCGACGATTTCGTGCAACTCAGTGATGCCGCGGGCTACAAGCCAAAAAATAGGTTCGTGTCCGCACTCAGTTTTGACGTGCGATGACAACGTGGAAACGAAAAATGTTGACGTCAGTTGAAATGGACTGTGCACACGACCCTTCGTACACGCGATTTCATGGCTTTTTACTGTGCTTCTTTTCGCAGAATATTATCTGTGCCAATCGTGTACCGAACGGTGCAGCCCGGGGACCCGAAGCCCGAAGCGCATCTGTTCGGCCACCCGAACATTCTGTATCTGTCCAGCAACACAACCGGAGAAACCTTGTATGACACCGTGGACCGCGTTGTGCCTTGTTTTGCGAACTACTCCATCGCTTTGACCGACGGTCAGGTAAAGGATCTTTTCTCAGTTCAAGTGTTTTTTTGTCAGTGCGAGAAGTGTAGTCCTCATTTCTTTCAAACTCGAACGGCTGGTTGCAGGGACTTCGTTGCTCAAGGTGCATGTTCACCGCTCACTGCGCGGGCTGCGAGGTGCCCCGGTTCGGGGACGTGCACCTGCAGCCGGGAGACCACCTGGCCGTGTGCTTCTCCGATCTCCTCCCCGAGCAGATGGAAGTCGCGCGCGCATTCATTGATCACAGGTCCATGCAGGAACTCAGGAAAAAGGACTACTTGACTTTGTTCGACTGTTTTCATGCCTTCACAGACTGGTGAGAACTTGATGCGTCTGGCTTTCACGATATGTTCGCGAATTCTTGTCGCAAATGCTTTGGAAAGGAATTGAGATGTTTCCCCTTGCAGTGAGACATTGGACGAACACAACCCGTGGTATTGTCCCCAGTGCAAACAAAATCAATGCGCGAGAAAAACGATCACTGTTTGGAGATACCCCGAGACTCTAGTCATTTACTTGAAGAGGTAACTTTCCCAATAACATTTCCATTCATTCGGTGAAGCTGCTCTGAATCCGCAAGTGATCAACAGGAACTGTTCGGTGCTGACTGTGTCGTTCTTTCCTGCAGATTTGTTTTCCACGAGCTGTCCAGCTCCAAGATTGATGACAAAGTGATATTTCCGTTGGAGAACTTGGATCTCTCGGAATTCATCTCTGGTCCCATCACCAACAAGATGCTGTACGACCTGCAGAGCTGCGTCTGTCACTTCGGAGGCGAGTCGCTCGTTGCTGTTCAGAATTCGAGTTGACCACATTTTTTCCCGAAAAAACAAACAAAACTGTTTTCGCGTCACGGTGAGATTGTTGTTGCGCAGGTGTGAACGCTGGGCACTACACGGCCTACACCAAACATCCCGTCACCAATCAGTGGCATTACTTCAATGATGAAAGCACGTCCGTTCGGAGTCTCCAGGACGACGATTACAGCAACGCGTACATCTTGTTCTATCGGAGACAGGGTGAGCATTCGTCGACAAACAGCTGTGAGCGCAGGCGAACAATGTCACACCATCGTGGGCGAATGCTCAACAAAACATGTTTTCTCAGCTATGTTCGACAAAATCTCCTGGGAAAAGACTGTTTTCAATTGGCACAGTTGGTTTACTCTTGGGGCTAATTATTTGTGCCCACATACTTTCCGAACCTGCCCCATGAAAGAGACTGTGCAAATCCTCACGTAGACGAAGCCCCCTGCGGCTTGACCGTCCTGTCCTTGATTATCCTGTGCTTGACTGCCCCGTACTCTCCAGTGACGAGCGTTTCTGTTTGAGCAGGTTCCAACATAGACTTGAACCTCCCTGAGAAGTGCAGCGTGGACCTGAAGCCGCGCTGCTCCGTGAGCGACGACTGCGCCTCGGACCCGTCAGGGGGCGCGCAGTTCGACACCGACGAGGTCACGTCGCAACTGCTCAAGGTGGGCAAGAGGCCATTGTTTTGTTGCTGCAAAGACATTGAAACTGTCCACGTCCCTGCTCCACCGCCATGCAGACAAAACTCAAACGCACACAACTCTTGAAATGCCACAGCACTTAAAAGTCGTTTCTATTACCAGGACAAAAGATGTACACTCGTGGTGCTTGTCAAGGCTGAAAACTGTTTTTGTTTTCAGATTTTGCAGAACAGTGAGAGAACGGAAATGTCGCAGGAAGAAGCCAACGCCGACTCGGCTGCGACGAACAGTGCGGTACACGCGTGGGACCAAACCAGCGAAGACGGGTGCAGGGAAGGGTTGGATTGTGTCGACAAAACCGACTCAGCCTTTGAATTTTACACTTAGTTCAGTTTATCCAAGATGTGTGCATTGTTTTATGTCGCGTGACACTTCACAGTCGTGAGTTCACTTTGAAAAGATGGAAAGTCAGAAAACTTGCTCGTTGTCAGGTTGGTTTGGTTGTCCGTTCCCACCAATTGCGGATTTGACGCGTCGCATCCAATCACTGGAGTGTGTGCGGGTGACGGGACAAAAGCACCGCAGGCGCGTCTTAACACTGATAGATACCCTTGTTTGCTGTTTTCACCTATGTTGTCAACACGCGGGCCAAATTTTTTGTGCAATTTGTAGAATTTGAAACGGGTTTCTTTTGTTACAAAGTTCTACAAGTCGGAGCAACTCCAAAGTGTAATGGGCGTTGGTGCAAGTGACAAGTTGTGCGCAGGCGAATCACCGGATGGCGTACACTTGTCCATTGTTTGACTTGTCACTGCGTTTGGTCTGTCAGAGCTTGATTCGCTTTGTGCGAAAGATCAGTTCGCTATGCCTCCTGAGAATCGTGCACTCGCCTTTGGAAGGCGTGCACTTGTTTGCCTTTCAGTTTGTAACCTGCTAAATTTTACTTTTCGTGAAGCCATTGCACAGTTCGTGTCGTGCCGGGCACATCCGTGCAGTTCTGTGAATGGTTCTGCCTCGTCTGTAAGATTTGGATCCAGTGAATGTTGCGCACCGACGTCAGGTACAGCCGGCCCTTTACTCGCCGGTTGAATGCCACCGCAGATCTCATTTTGTCGTCGTGCCTCCAGCTCACTATTTTTTGGGCACAGGACGTCGACAAAGAAATAAGGTGGAGCTGCCCCCGGCGAGCCTGGAACTGCCTTGGAGCGACTCGTTGTTGTGAGCACCACACGGACACAGGTCGGGCTTTGTTCACGTTGTACCAATTGAACAGCTTGATGACCGTTTTGTACTTGTGGTTTTTGTTGTCGACAGTAAAGTCAGGGAGAGGAGAGGAGGGAGAAGCACTGTCCACGCGGTAGAGAAAAGTGGGTTGATTTTTACTTGTGACGTCAATTAAATCACTGAAAGGTGCATCGGTTTTTGTGGTTCGGCCTGCCGATTTTCCGCAAACTAGAACCAACCACTTTACGAGAGAGTTCCGACATTTCCAACTCAATCACTGGTCTCCCTGACGTTTTTGTTCAGGTCGAATCAAGTCTTTGAGTTCATCGTCCGCGTCACTCGGAAGGCAGTCAAAGGGAGTTCGGTTCCGAGAGTCTAGTTTGTTCAGCGCCTCTGGTTCTTTCGTCCGCAGCAAGGACAACACTTCAAAGTGACCACGTTCCGCTGCCTGGAAGGGAAGCAAACTATCTTGTGAAGACTCGCGTGTCGTTCGTCTCAGACAGCTCCCTGATTCGTGACAAAAGCAACCGGTGACGAAATAGAAACTTTGACTCTACCTTGTGAAGAGCATTTTGCGCGTCGGCGTCGCACAGACCGGGCTGCGCCCCCGACTCGAGCAGCAGCTTGACGACGGCGTCGTGTCCGCAGAACGCCGCTCGGTGCAGCGGCGTCGTCCCCGATCGCGTCGCGCTGTTCACATTGGCTCCGGCTGAGATGAGTTTCGTGCAGACGAGAGTGTGTCCGTTCCGAGCTGCGTAATGCTGAAACCCGAGTGCAATACAAACTTCACTGGTCCGGAAATACAAACACAGCAAAACTGAGACAACGGCCGCTTCGATGCCCATTGGTGAGCGGAATGGAATGGCTCACTGGCCAGTCCCGGTGCACCACCAGAAAGCACCGGCGATCCAAGGCCGGTAGATGGCTTGGTGACGTTCCGGTAACGATCCGGTGGGTGTATCGAACACTACCATCAACTACTGTGATCAGGGGTGCTTACCAGTGCAGTGTAGCTTGCGGTATCCGGGGCATTGACATCACAAGACTGTGACAGGAGCTGTTGCACTCGATCCAGTTCTCCGTTGAGAGCCGCAGACCACAAACCTCTCTCGAACTCCATCTCATCCAGGGTTTGGTGCACTGACAGTGCAGCCTGTCCATGCTGACAACAACTGTGATGTTTCTTGTGCTCATGGGCCATAATATCGCTTCCTAACGAAACTGTCGCATTGATCTGCGAGCAAAAAAAGCAAACTTTGGCGACCAAAAGTTGATTGAGCGATAAATGGTGATCATTGTTTCTCCACCGGAAACTGCGGGGTTCTTCGATTTTCACCTTGATCGATTCTTCGCCTGCGCGAACTCACGGGCGCCTCCAGGAGGTGCTGCCTCTGGTGGTTCCAAAAAGTTTGAACCATCCCGCCGAGTTCAAAAGTGCGTCAAATCTGTGCTGGCGAATTGATCGCACCTGGGTTTGTCTCGACAACGTTTTGCTTGTACTTTTATCTGCACGAACATTCAGTCAACAGGAACATTTCTCAAAGACACGGGACACAAAACGACTTTTGCTATATGAGCGCAACAAACACAGTATTTCACAAAACACTGCTCCAATTGAGTCTTTGTGAGTTTTGTGGAAATTCCGCTGGGAAAGTTGTTCAAACCGTCTTGAAGTATCACACCCAGCGCAATCCTTGCCAGACCACAAACACCATGTCATACACTTCACTCCAAACAGTTTGCATATCCCAAGGCTAACTTTTCCCCTTTCACAAAAGGAACTGGTCTGCGCGCTCTTCTCCACCCACGGTGGGTTATTTCAAGCACAACCCGTAGCTTTTACGTAGCTTTCCCCACAGGACTTTGGAATTTCACGAAGGTTTACCCATATCCAAAATGCAACAAGAAAAATACCTTCTGAGATCAAATGCACATGTCTGTTCAGAGCAACACCCTCCACGTTTGGAATTACGGCGGGAAAGGGGTGGGCTTCAAGAAAAGAGTGTTTGCTCTGACACATGAGATTTTTCTCTCGAAGAACAGGCCTGGTGAAACAAAATCAAAAGCACTCTTTCTCCAAAAACAGCACATGCCCATGAACGGTAACTTCTGAGCCTGCTTCCAGAAGAATCAGTCAGTTCAAACAATTCCTGCAAATTTCATCGTGCCAAAGTGTGACAAAGACGGACAGGAAATTGTGATTTTTTCTCCTTCTTTCGGGAATCGCCTCTTTCCTGAGGTCGGACTCTTCCCAGGACTGGACGCCCCGCCTCCCCGATGCTGGATATGACGGAACAGTTGCGCAACTGTGTCGTTCATTCACGTCGCACCTCAAGTTTTTTTGTTTTTTTTTCTGAAGCAACTTCCAGAAGTTGCCTCTTTGAGGTCTGGCTCCGAACAGTGATCAGCATCAGAAACGCCACCCTCAAATGTCGTGCACCTCTCATCGCGTGTCGTCGGCGCTTCAACGTCCGATGTGCTTCGCCGTGTTCACCCGTCCGCCCGCGTTTCGAGCTGTTTACCAACGCTGTAAATCAATAGTTTTCACAACGGCTGCGTCTGCAGAAGCTGCAGGCGCTGCAGGTATAATAAGCTGCAGCGCGCAGGACATCAGCAGGCAGGACACTGCAGAAGGACAGGTCGGGGCTCCGCTCGCGCGCAGCTGGGCCTGTGTTTTATTTCCAACCCCAGTTGACCTGTTTGAGTTTCGCCATCCGGATTATCCAGCGTCCATGTGTTAACATCATCGGTAAGCCGAGCTTTGATTTCAATTCCTTTTGTGGAGAGGCATGGGCTTCGTTTCCGGGCAAATTCGATCTGCAGAGATTTCGATTGATCGTGATGCATGTGTTTGTAAATTGCACATAGTGACTGAGGATGCAGCAGCGCAGGGAAAGTCCAATGGGCAGCAACGTGAGTTGAAAATTTCTTGGACCATGTTCAGAAATTGAGAAAACATGACGGGTTGATTTCAAATAGTTTATGAACATTGAAAACAAAACCGATGTGACACAATCAACTCCAAGTTAATCCACGGGACTGTATCAGTCGTGGTGGAGCCTGTGTGACCTACTTTCTCTTTCTTATGGAATCAGTGGTTTGTCTGCATTCTCTGCAGTGACGAAGCAAACAGGGAGACAAAACTGCGTGAATTTGTGTGTGTGTGTGGGGGGGGGCGGAGCCGGGGCTTTCGCCATTGTAGGAACCTCTCTTGACATTCGCCATCAAAATGCCCCAAGTTTCGACCCTTTGTCTGTGTTTGACTTTTGAAAGGGTTCAGTCCACAAAGGTCCCCCGAGCAATTGTTAATGAGAACGCAGGTCCTTGAGAGCAGCGTGCCAATCCCCTCCTCGTATGGAGGGTCGTCGGACGCAACATTTTTTCAGACTTTGAGTCAGGCTCCCTAAAGGTCAGACCTTTATAGGGAACAAATTGAACCTCTGACCCCAACACCAGATCCACTGGACGTGCACGCGAAGGTGCAGGTTTGAGGTCTGGAGGTTTGAGTGTCCTTTGGCAAAACACAAACTTTTGCTGCACACATTGCTTGAACCTTTCAAAGTCTGGCGTTCGTCGGAACATGTACGATTTTGTTCAGGGTGAGCGTTCCAACGAGAATATGGACACATTGTCACGCGAAGACAAAAACCAAAACGGCACGGATGTTAGGCTGTTCCAAAATATTCGTGAGACTCTTTTGCGAAACTCGTGCAGTATCATGTTATTGTCTCCGGGATGTAACGAGGTCGTTGACACGAGTTGTCCTGTTGACGTCCAGATTCTTCACGTGGGCACGTCAAGCCGCAGGCACGTTTGTTCCACGTGTGTGGAGCTGATCCATGTCAGGTTCTCTCTTTCTGTGTGTCTCTCTCTCTTTCTCTTTCTCTCTCTCTGTCTTTCTCTCTCTCTTTCCCCTTCACCCTTGTTGTCAAGGCAGCCTCTTGGAGACAGCACCCGTGGCGACCAAGTTCTGGATCTACTCCTGCACAAATCAAATTCAGCTGTTGACACAAACAAGACATGACGGCCCAAATGGAAATGAAAATTGGACCTCTGAAAAGTTCTATCGTTGGGATTGGATAAAATATAGAAACTATGCTTTGTCTGGCTGGTCTTTCTTTTCAATCTTTTTTGACGGAGAAATTGGCCTCCTTGAGATTTCCGTCTGTCTCTCCCAATCACCCGAGATGCGCCGAGGAGGGGCTGGCTGTCACGCGGAACTCGTAATCAAATGGAGAAGCTGTCACAAACACGTGCGGCGCTTTGAACCACGTTCATTGCGCCCCGTCAAACATTCCCATTGAGCAGTGCTTGGATAATTTCAAAAGAATACATTTATCAGACCTCTCTGTCGATGCAGTTTTCTGCGTGCGCCACGCAGGAGTGCCGTTTGACTGGCACTGCAGCCTTGCAAGGCGGATACGTAATCTTGAGCAAATATTTGAGGAACCCACGCGGTTGCTGCTGCTGACTGAATCCACAATTAAAAACCACCAGCATCAAAGGGAAGGGGATTGTCTCGTTGGCAGGATTGCTCAGAGTTATGAAGGACTCGAGCGCAAAATGATCGTGAGCAGAGAGGCAGGATAACGAAGTGTCGGGCGCTTTATGATGTTGCGACATAAAGACACCACCGTATATATGGCAGAGACACGCAGCCTGCCGAGTTGAGGTTGTGTAAACCTGAGAGAACAGCTCAGAACAAAGGACCCGAGCTTCCTGAGCAAAACAACCAGTTTTGCTGACATTTGACAGTGAACAAAAGCCAGAGTTGAAACACATCCACGTCAACGCACAAGCGAGCACATGAGAGGCGTGGGTCTACAGCCCTCCTGTGGGATTCATTACAGCAAGGAAAAATAAAATTGTCCCATGTTGTGAATACTCGATTGTGCAAGTCTGACAGGAGACCTCATCAACCTTGGCTTTTCTAAATCCTGAGAAATCCTGATCCTTTGTTAGTTGAGCTCTTGTGGTCAGGGTCAGCAAACGTGATGGCGTGGGTCTGGCAAGGGTCTGCAACATCCCTGTAGGATTTATGCAGGAACACTCGCAACCCTAATTATCTCAAGCTTGGGAATATTGTTGTCTGATTGACAACCTCTTGGGCATTTACCTTACTGGAACACAAGGACAACCAAGAACCCCAGCATAGGTGGACAGTTCAAAAATCCCAGCTTAAAACCTTGTTAAACCCACATTAGCAAAGCCAATGGAAGCCAACGGTCATCAGACGGCTCATCCGACAAAATTAATTCCCACGCTTCAAGTTTTTTCAGTGTTTAAAACATAATGGATCCCGAAGGGATTTGTTCACCCACGCTTTCTCCCTGAGGAAGGTTGTTACCTCAATCTGCGTCGTCTTTGCCTTTCCTGAACCTGGCCACGAAAAGACAACAGCGGGTCAGAACAAGGCAGAAAAGCACACAAGACGACGGCTGTATGTGACCCAGCGGACAAGTGGACCAATCTGTTAGGAGCCCCAGACCCAGACCCTTGTCGGAGCCGCACCATGTGGGAGGAAGTTTCCGAGACAAACCTCGGCGTATTGATTCAACACGTGACATTTACACATGCAGTGGAGGGTAATTGCGTTAGAGATATTGACCAATTAGTCATTGGAGGGAGAGCAGTGAACCGAAATAGCGGCTGCTGAGCAGGGAATAAACGCAGCTAATGGATGTCGTATCGAACGCTGCTCCCACGTACGAACCCGGGTTGACGTCAAGCGAGCGCGAAGGCGGCGGCGGCGGCGCTGGGTCTGCGACTGAGATCCGCGTTGGTACAGGAGAAGCGCGGAGAATATTCAGCTGATCCAGAAGAATCTCGAGGGCGACAAGTTCTAGTTGTGTCACCAAGATAGATCCACATGTTCCTTCCCCAAGGATAACAAAAAGGTGTCTTGTACGAGTATGGGCTCCCGGTAGGCGCAACAACTCCATCCACATGTTTCTCAAGTGGGAGTTGAGGCCCCCTCGATCCTCAGCGTTGGATGTGAGTCGGGCCCTTGCGCCATGCACTCTGTTCTCGCTTGGGACGGACATGTGCAGCAAAAACCATGTTCATTGCTCCCATGGTGGCCTTTTACCTGATGCGAGTTGCAGTTTGCGCGCGCGCGCGTGTGTGTGTATGTATGTATGTATGTGTGTGTGTGTGTGTGTGTGTGTGTGTGTGTGTGTGTGTGTGTGTGTGTGGTGTATGTGTGTGTTCGATGAATTCCTTGATTGGCAAAATTTAAATGTCACGAAGACGAATCGCTAAATCTGCACATTCGTGCGAGACGTGTTGGTGTCGGATGAAGTCAATTAAAAATTTGACACTGAGGCATGATGATCTTCACGCCACAGCGGATGTCCACGCAGACTTCCGTTGAAAGCCTTTCTGTCAGAATTTGCCTTTGCTTGCAAGTGAATCAAAGGACGTTCGCACTGAGTGACTGCGGAGCCAAATGGGCTTCTGTCGTGCACGGTGCTCGAGGAAGGAAGTGACCCAGTCTGTTGATGTATTGCCTGAGGAGCGTCAGACCAAGATAATTCCATCTGTAATGCGCTGCTTTTTCACTGCCTTCCGCCAATATCTGCCGAAAGCAGCGTGGATCATCATTGTGTCTGACGAAGCGAAAAGGTACTCCACGTGAGCAGGGAAATGCTTTCAGCGCGGCGGGTGGCGGTCGGGCGGGGCGAAGTGGATCGCGTGAGCGCGGCGCGGGGCTCGCCTGTCCTCTCGTCACTGCCCACTTCAGCAGCCGTCCCCCTCCATTAAGACCAGGTGCGCTCGCCATTTGCGGCGCTCTCTGTGAATTAGCGCCTCACGGAAACGTACTCGCGTACTGCAAGACGAACACGTTGATAAAGACCCAGCCAGCTGGGTTGTTCTTTGACCATGCAGTGCACAGAACTTTCTGTTTTCATTCGGTCCCTGCCAGGGGAAACCAAGAATGTCGGTTAAGAGCTGGATAGCCTAGAAACAGCTGCCAGCACCACAAAGACACGTCTCTGCGGTTCTTACACCTTCAGTTGTGGCTGCAGGCTTTTTGTTTGCGCTCACGGAGAGACAGCCATGAAATAGACGCGCAGAGAATCCAATTATCCAGAGGTTCAACTCGTCCAACAGCAGCTCGTGACAATAAATGGAAGAAATTGAAAGCGCGCTGAAGCTGAGAAAAGATATTGATGACAGAAACTGATGCGAAGAGAAAACAGAATCTGCACGCCTGAGAAGTTGGTCCGTCCACCAAGAGCCGAGACTGAACTTGAAAGAAAACTGGTACTGCACGCGTACACTTTGTGGACTTTGGTCGTTTCTTCCTGCCTTGGTTGGTCAGGAGAAACAAGGGCAAACAGGCGGAAAAAATTACCCCATGCGTGGATTTTCTGACTGCATGGTCCTGCGTGTATTCCGAAGTCTTCGCAGTCGGGTGTGTCACTGCGGTTTCAATCACAGCCCGATAAACACTACAGATCAGTCCCAAGGTTTTGGATTGAACCAATCCAAACTCCAAAAACAGCTTTCAGAACAAGAGACATTTTGTGACCAAATTGAATGAAGAACAGGTACACGCATAACCGAATCTGCCTTGTTTGGCACTGTTGCTGAGATTCAGTGCTTGACGAGTGAGATACCGTGCCAGCTAACATGTCAGAGTTCAGCAGGAACGAGAGTCCACTTGATCCCTCACTTCTGGAAGGGGCTTCGTTAGCGATTACGCGTTGAACCCTGACTCTTACAATATTTGTGACAAACAGGGCCGCAACAATGCACGGGAAACACAATGGAGAATTGCCTTCAAAGTCGGGATCCTTTCCCGGTTGTTTGCGGTGCGTGCGTTGTGATCCTGCAGCTGCATTCAGCGCGACGAGGCTGAACACAACCTCTTCAAACATGATTGGTGGAGATACACAGCCGTCAAACATGTTTGCTCAGTGTGACAAGGCCTCTTTACTCTTTTTGAATAATTCAACGAGTGACTGTTGTGGATCTACACAGGTTCAACTCGGTTCTCGTGCACAAGAGTGTTGTGCACAAGATTACCGTTGTCATCCAAGTCAAGGTCGCGCTCAAGTAAAGTCGCACCCTGACATGTGCCTGAAAAGACGCACCCTGATGCCTTTGAAACGTGGGCAATTTGTTTCCCACATTTCACCTGTGTTGCGATGCACGCATTCTCGGATTTCGGGGCATGGATATACGACAGTGGTGCTCCTTGCCATGGGTGTTGAGACGTGATCTCAAGAGCGGCTTGGGCTTTATCAGCGGACTTCCTGCAGCTTCCTTCTCCCGATAGAACTGTCAGCTTCAGGATGAGAATCCTCCCACTCGAGACAAACACAGAAATCAATGGCGTCATTTCCCATTTTGACACAAAAGGAAATTGTTTTCTTTTCAAAGTGCAGATTGGGACACTTGACACCAAATTCCTCTTGTGTTGGTGGGAGTGTGTGGGGCATATGCAAGCTAATGCGCGAGCCTGAAATACGAGGCACGAAATTTATATAACCGATCCACCCTGATTTTTCACCAATTCGGAAAATTTTCATCACCACTCTTCTTACTTTCTCAATGTCAAACACAGGATCAACACAAC
>JAAUXT010047347.1_pt1 | contig 25369 bp, 19 predicted proteins | sample 7278171 | NCBI WGS metagenome assembly JAAUXT01 (sample SAMN14350112, study PRJNA611818) | marine sediment metagenome | isolation source: surface marine sediment (1.8m) | place: French Polynesia: Moorea | collected 2018-08
AGTGAGCCAAATCAGAGTGAGCCAAATCAGAGCAAGCCAAATCAGAGCAAGCCAAATCAGAGCAACTGAAATTTCCTCAAATCACCGCGAGCTCCATGGAGCTATTTTTTGTCATTTGTACTTAAATTTCACGTCAACCACTGTCAATTATTGGTTCTTTTTAAACTTCTAAATGACATTTCAACCTATTTCCGCCAGCGATATTGGATATTACCTTGTGACAACGTTTTTGAGCGCGCAGCCAAAGTGAGAATCACGCGCCATGTCGTCACCAGGTGTTGTTCTGCGTGTGTTGGTGCACATCTGCCTTGTTTCAATGAAGCTAGTGGGCGCATTTTCTGGCAGATGGTCAGAAATTATTGCTCAATTAGAACCCATTCTCAAATTAGTTTTGAGAAAAGGGTTTACGAAAAAAAGTGTCATTGTGCAGGGTAACTCATATTTTCATCAATGTCTGACCATTTTTGGAAAAGTCCTCCTTTCCCTCTGGGGAAACACATTATCTTCACAGACCAACCTTTTCGAAAAGGAAGGAAAAACTTTTCCAGCCACAAAAGATGTCGAGTGTCATGTGCCGCCGCCGCGCGCTCTCTGATCCCCAATCTCTTGTTGGCACACAAGTGTTTTTGCGGTGAAGAATATCCAGGGGAGTTTTCGTGCACACGTGCAATTACATTTCCTTTTGAAACAAACTTCACCTTCTGTGCACGTGAGACTCACTGGCCTTGTGACTCGTTTTGTGCAAAGACCTGCAGAGAACATTGTTGCAGAGAACAACAAAGTTTCTCGGCTCGCCGGAGTTTGCCAGACAAACGAACCGGCAAAAACACCGCAGGATTGTCAACTTCCCAGCGCTGTTTTCGCAGAGTTTGGACCTGAGCAACGTGGTCACGTCCGGAACGATTCAGTCCGATGCGTTCAAGGCGCTGGAGGACGTTCCGCTGAGGACGCTCACTCTCGCGAAGTCCAAGATCCACGTGCTGCCGGACAACGTCTTCAGGTGGGAAGGCAGGGTCCTCTCTGTCCATTTCGTCAAGTACAGTTTTGTAGCTGTTTACCGTATCCACCCATGTATAAGACGCACTTTTTTTGTCCCAAAATTGACACCAAAAGTAGGGATGCTTCATACATGTGGGTATGAGATTTCTATATTTTTAATGTGACTTGATACCAGAAAATCAAGGGAAAAGTTGGGGTGCGTCTCATGCATGGGTGCGACTTGTGCACGGGTGAATACGGTAGTTACCGAGGGAAACGTGAGGCAGTTCAATTGAGCAGAACTGCCCTCGGTCAATGAGACGCACCGAAATTGAGAGTGATTTTTGTCTTTCTTGCAGCCCTTTGAATCAGTTGATGTACCTCGACCTGCACGGTTCCCAAATCTCCACGACACAGACAAAGGCATTTGGTGGCTTGAACAACTTGATACAACTATATTTGCACGAAAATTCACTCCAAGCTCTTCCCAAAAACTTCCCACCCAACATTGAACGACTGAATCTGAACAAAAATCAATACATCGAAATTCTACCTGCCCGTGGTTTTATTACCATGAAAAGACTCAAATATCTGTATCTATATGACACTGGGCTGCACCAAATTCAGAGTCAAGCTTTCCTGGGGTTGTCTCAGTTGGAACATTTGGACATGAGTCGAAATAAGCTCGGGGGCACAAGTATTCCTAAAGAAGCCTTCCGAAGTTTAGGCAGTTTGAGAAAACTTCGGCTGGACCACAACGCTATGAGAGCTATCAAGACAAACGATTCATTTCTTTCCCATCTTAAAAGTTTGCAAGTGTTGGATTTGTCATCAAATGACTGTGGCCAGCTTCCAAATGACATCTTTACGGGCCTGGAGAATTTAAGAGGTCTTTATCTTCAGGAAAACAGATTAGGTGACAACGCATCAAATTTTAATAGTGAACTCTTTGCCAGCTTGGGTAATCTGACGTCCCTGCATTTGGACCGTAATGCCATTAAAGCCTTGCCAGATAGCCTCTTTAAAGGTCTCAAATCCGTGCAAAACATCAGCTTAAGTAATAACAGAATCACATCTTGGCCTGAGGGGGCTTCTCAATTCATCTCGAACATGACGTTTTTGGACTTGTCCGGTAACAAAATGTCCACCATCAAAGCAACGACTTTCTCTAGCTTCAAGCCAGGATTTGCTCTGAACCTCGCTGGGAACCCCTTTGACTGTTGGTGCGACTTGAGAGATTTTCGTCGCTGGATAAACCAGACGTCGGTCGTGTTAGTGGATCTGACACACTATCAGTGCGATTCGCCGGAGAGCATGGCAGGGAAAGCGCTGCTGTCTTTTGATGCGGCCTCCATCCAGCGCGAGTGCCAGCCCCCGCCTTGGAACCTTATCCTGCCGGCCGCGCTCGGCGGCTTCGCTGGATTAGTCACCGTCGTCGCGGGCCTCATGTACAGGTAAAACACCTGCAGCTGCCAATTAACAAGACACGGACCCCCAGCGGAAGTGAAGGTCACAATTTGTGAAATCGCCAATTCCTCGGACAGGCTTCCCAAATTGTGTCCTCCTTGACTATGCTCGTACGAGTGCAGGGTGGTTAGCGTTTGCGCACCAACACTCAAGCACAACAAATAGTCATGATATCTTCTCAAGCACAAAAAGTTGCGCAAAGTAGCTTTTTATGGAATCACGAAAACCTCTTCAGCAGTAATTTCCTGTTTTCTGATAAGTCAATTTCGAGAGCCCGAAAAGTTGTCCGGTCAATTATCACCAAGCCATCTTGGAAAAAAAGATTGTGTGTGGTCCACACATATTTTTACGGTTTATTTTTCTGAAAACTGAAATCTTTGTACAGAGAGATGTTCCACGTTTTTTGCTCTGCTTGTAGTTTCAAAGAGGCCGAAAAAAATTTTGACCTGTCTCTGGTCCTTTTTGATGGCCTGTTCGTCCGCCCTTCCTCGCAGCTCTGCTGTGTGGAGAAGTGACGGACAAAATTCCGGATACAAACTCCAGGATTGTTGCCTTTGTGTGCAAAATTATTCTTTCCTGCGGTCGGAAAATGTTCAGAAAATTGTTGAAGAAGCCGCCAACAGTCGGCCCTACATGTCGACCGCGTACATGCAGTGCATCCTTGTGCGCAGGTTCCGCTGGCCACTGCGGCTGCGCTGGTTCAACATGAAGCGGGCGATGCGGCGGCCCCGGGGCGGCGGAGCGCAGGGCGCCGGGGCGCCGCCCTACAGAGAACTGCCCGAGGACGAAGAGTTCGAGTTTGATGCCTACATCTCTGTTTGTGACGACAACAGGGACTGGGTTCTCTTCGTAAGTGTTGATGGCGTTCAGCCCTTGCTTCCTCGTGCCAAAACCCGAGTGGCAATCAACGGACAGAATTTGCTTTGTCGCACTCGCACAACGTTACCGTCGATGTGTCGTTCCCAGTTTCTTCTGCGAACGAACAACGGGATGTGAGAACGTGTGTTGTGCCGTTCCTTCTGAACTCAAACCATTTTGTTTCAGAACTTGTTGCCAAAGATGGACCAAGGTCACGATCAAATGGTAGAACAACAGTGTGAGGGCGAGTTCAAACTCTGCTACGATGAATTCGACATCCCACTTGGAGCTCAGAAGTATACTGAAGTTGGCAACTGCATGTTGCGGAGCAAAAAAATCATTCTGGTCCTCAGCAGCAACTACCTCAATTCCCCGAGGCACAAAAAGTGAGTGTTTCTCGTACCCGTTTGCTGACTTGTATCGGAATCGTGAGGTCCGAGTTGCGTGACAAAACTCCCCGGATTCTGCAAAGTTCTCGAACAACTCACTTTTTTGCTTTCTGCCGGTGTGCCTTGTAGTATGAATATGAACTGAGCGGTTTGTGACATTGTTGGTTTCCGCAGCTGGGACGTGGAGCTGGCGGCGAGTCTGGCGGCGCGGCGCGGGCTGCACTCGCTCATCATGGTGCGGCTCGAGCCGGGCGTCGAGGCCGATCTGCCCGCGGCGCTGCGACTCAAGCTCGAGCGCTTCGAGGACCGCATCGAGACGTGGAGCGACACGGACGGCACCATTCAGGAGCTCTTCTGGACCAAACTGCACCAGCATCTGAGTTACGACCGGCTTCACGAACACCAGACCCAGCCTTGAAACCTCTTTTTTGACTTTTCTTACAAGAGGTTTTCGTTGCCCAGAACACATTATCGTGCATGTGATTCAATATCCACCAGTATTTCTTGAAACTCACAACATAACAGTTGTCGTGCACAATTTATTTCGTACTACGTTGTGTTTTATCACAAATACCAGTGTACTGGAGTCAAAGTTAAATTTATAGCTACGTCTGTTTGCCTGACTGACAACGAAATCTTGATGCTGTCACCGAAAAGAAACGTGAAATGGCTTTGCCTCGGGTATGTCTGAGATTGTGTCCGTGACGCGCATAACTGATACGAATACAACGTGTTTTTTGTGAAGAGTATTTTGTACATCAAACTGCAGATTCCAATCAGCACAACAAAGGACAAACACGAACTTGTTCGCAGGAGACGAAAGTTTCAACGCGACACCAAGAATGTTCAACGCGACACCAAGAATGTACATCTCTGTGCGACACGCACTCCAACAGATACAAGATATTTGTAATCTTCAAATCAACGGAATTTCCTGGAGTTGGTCTCCACGGTCAGATATATATTACACTGGCGTGCTTGTAAAAATGTAAGTGTCAATTGAACAAAGAATACACGGAAACTTACAACTATCTAAAACAACTCAACAACGCTCTTTAGTCACACAAGTAGTATCAGGTTTCCTGCGCTAAAAAGCGAGCGAACAGGACTAGGGGGCTCTGCTCATGAGATCCTGTGCTCCAAAAAGGGATAACAAGTATAAAAAACATGCCTAATAAAGGAAAAGTATATTTGTACCTCTTGAGTCTTTGAAAGCGTCAGTGAGTTCAAGACATTTTTGTCGATTTGCTTTGCACTCAAAAGCGTGCAATTCTCAGGTGAAGGTCTCCACGTTCTTAAGTGTACACTTCTCCGCAGTGATTCGCATGGACCATGACGTTGCCCTGCCTTGGGTGGAAATCACCCGAATTATCTTGATAGCTGTTACAGTTGTACGCCATGAGCAGAGAACTATACATCTGGCTACTCAGACCTTGGGAGGCTGGGGTGGCCCTGTTGGGGTCTGGACTCTGTTGCGTTCCCTCTGTTGGGTGAGGTAACGGCTGCGTCAAAATCATTGTTTGCCCCAGAGAGTCCTCCGTTCTGTTCCCACGGTCGCAGAAATATCGCCAGCCTGAATCTTGCCTCGGTGGCAAAGACCCGTAGTTGGGATTGTGGATTGGTTGTTTCGCAAGACATCTGTTTGGTTCCACAGTGTAAATATTTGGATTGAAGCTGCTGTCGTCGTCAGATGACGACCAGCTCTCCGCTTGCGAGTTGCAGGGACAATACATCTCTTTGGCCTGCTCTATGGAGGTCAGAATAACGTCCAGATCATCCTCGACATCGTAGGACGAATCAGAACCGTGGGTGCCAGTGACAGAATCGTGGGAGCCTGAACCTTCTCGGGGACTGTTGGAACCAGACTCGAAGCCCGGGACGGAAGTCCAATTCTCTTTGGACGCCCACTTGTTCAGTGGAATCATCTTTCCGTTGGAAATTGTGAACTGTGGAACAAGGTCAAAAACCTGGGGCCTACTTTGATATTCATAGCACGCTCTGGGCAATTGTTCTCTGCTACATTGCAAGTGGCTGATATCCTGGTTGGGACTCACAGCTGAATTGACAGTGTAGGCGGGTCTTGATTCTGGGAAATAGGAACCTTTATTGTTCGGGTAGTTGTGGGGATATGGACTGTAGTATGCAGTGGTAGGACCTGAGCGTAAATTCTCGGTTTCTCTGTGCGGCTGCCTCGCAACATAAGTCGGCGAATAAGGATTGTAAGTGGACCCTTCATCAGGACAGTACTCTCTGAAGTGATGCTCAACCGTACTCGGATACATTTTGTTACAATTGCCCAAACCATTGACAGCTGCAGGCGGAAGGGTTCTTCGGTTCCAAGGCAGTGTTTCTTTGTCAACGTCCTTCGGCTGCCCTCTGAACGATCTCTTTCCTGATTTCAAGATGACTTTCTTCGGCCTGCCCATTCTGATAGCTGAAACGCAAAAAGCACATTTCAAAGTCCGAAGGAAGCGAAAGGTGATATGTAACAGATATTGAACGAATCCGAACACACTAAACGAATCCCCGTTGAGGGGTGAGTTGCATCCAGAATAGTGTGTGAGGATGAGTCAAATATCTGTCACACAGCACAAGTGTGATAGTTGAGTAGTTTTCAAGGAATCAACGAGAAACGCCCCTCAAATATCGCACTAGTGCTGTATTTTTGTGTATTTATCTCGAACAAAAAAATGATCAGGAAAAGCTGATGTGTTTTAGTACAATCAGGTAAACTTTCATTCAGTTTCGAGAACATGTCGCAAGAAACTTGATTCACCATTTCTGGACATGCCAACGTCCAAACACTTCTTGTATCTGCAGAAGCGGCAGGAGTTCCTGTTGCGTGGGTTCAATTTGCACCTCTGCTGTTGTTTGCAAAAGTACGAGTCAAATTCTTTGAGGGCCCGCCTGAAGAACTTCTGCAAAAAGACAGAACATCAGAACAGGAAACAGGAAGGTCGAGACAAATGAAATCTAACAATTCTGCGCGACCAGGTGAAATGATTTCCTTGGGGACTCGGCTGTGGGGAATTTGTGAAAGATGTTCATGTCGGTTCCAACATTGCTTCATGAAATCAGATGCGAGTGTGAATTAATTGAGCCATCGGGGAATGTAGCGATGCTAAATACGAAAGTCCCCATTGAAATTGAAATGCGCACCAAAGCCCAGTGAAGTGACGAACAATAAACCTTTGTCCAGCTTCTTTACCTTGCAACCTTCGCACGTAGGCACGCCAAAGTGAACGCCGTTTGCAATATCAGAGCACACTTCGCAAAGAACTTGCCCCTCTTGTGGTTCCACCGACTCTGGTTTTTCTGGAAAAGTATTTGTTAAGAAGCAAGAAGTCGCAAACCTGGTGTCCGTTTTCTTCTTGTTTTGTCGACGCAGGCTGTTTTGAAGCCTCGAAAAAAATTGTTCCCGCCAGCCTCTCAGACCGAATCCCAAATTCACTATTGTGTGTGTGTGTGTGTGTGTGTGTGTGTGTGTGTGTGTGGTGACAACAACGTGCTCGTGTTGTTCAAAAATGTTTCCAATAAAGACATTCTGTCATTTTGCGCAATCTCGGACAAACCAGGTGAGAGAAACTTTGCGTGGAGCAACAGTTGGTTCGTTGATTGAGTTCTAAAGATCTTCGGGGGTGGGGCAGGGTTGTTAGACTGTAGTACCTTTCCTGGTCATGCCGATGCGGAGGCACTTGTGGAAGCGACACGCCTGGCACCGGAGGCGGTTCGAGTGCGTCACGTCGCAGTGCCCGTCCGAGAGACACGTGAACGTCGGCGTCGTGTCCCGGGTGCATCGGATGAAAAAACTCTGCAACAAACTGCTGGATGAGAGGTCGACAATTTCAAACCGCCTGACCAAGCGTTGAGTGCCAATGTGTTGGCAACAGCTGAATTTGTTGAGTCTCAGAGAAGGTCATACTCGTACATACCTTGCACGGGAGGCAAACCAAAGCTCCAAAGTACATCCCGTGAGCCGTTTCTTCGCAAACAGCACAAACTCTCTTTTGAAAACTGGCGTTGTTTCCATCAGCTTTTCTTTGCTTTCTTCCAAAAGCTGGGGTGACCTGAAAACAATGGATATCAACTCGAATTGCTGTGACAGTCTCAAAAAAGTACACGCGGTAACCCAGAATACCGCAATTTATGCAGGGGACAGGTGCGGATGATTCCGTGACCTTGCGCAATGTTCCGTCTCAGGACAACCAAAGTTCGTGGTCGATCCATTCACGCAACAACTGTGCACAGGATGGGGCTGCATTGAGGGTCGCACCTCAAACCAATTCAAAAGACTTTTGTGATCACACAAGTCTCTTTCGGTGAGAAAGAAATGTCACACTCACAACATGTGGTGACACCGTGCAAACCACGGCAAAGTTCGATAAAAACATCAGTATCCTGTCCAGAGGTGGACACTTGGGGCCCGCATAAAAGGACGAGGTAAAGATACGACGGAAATCCAAAAAGTTCGGTTCTTTCCTACATCATTCCAAAATGGTTGGACAAAATGGAGCAGAAAAAAGTCTGCGGACACTTAACATCATACTCTTCAAGTCTGAATGGATAAACCAAAACAAAGACAATCAAATTTGAAGTCTGAACTTTGCTTAAGATTTAGGAATGGACAACCATTTCACCTGAGTACAAAGAAAGATAAAGAACCCTGGATGATAGTCCCTCGTCTACCGAAACAACCCGTCGGGTTGACCTGGGCAGGAAGTCATTGGCTCCCTTTTGTCCACAGCAATGGTGTACTTGAAGATAAGATCTCAATTAGACAGACGCATGCTTCCATTTTATATCCTTTGGCATTGCTAATGAAGAAAAATTGATCAAAACGGATGTTCCACAAGCCAAAGAGGGAACCTCATGAAGCAGGTACGAAAGACAATTGCCGCGCGCTTGACACCTAACCTTCTGGTTCAAATCCATTTTTTCACTCGATTGTGTCATGAAACTGAAGCAGAATGGCACGAAGAATGACACGACCACCTCACTCGTGCGAGCGATCAGAAAAGTAATTTTGTTTGGCTATTGCAAACAAATTACCACTTACTGCGTGAACGGTTTAAATTTCAAGCAGTGTTTGGTGTTCAGTTGTTCCCCACAAGCCACAATACGGACAAGTACTCCGCTGCGGTGAGAGAAGCACACCCACCTGAACACTTTCTTTGACTTGTGAGTACACATACTTGCAGACCATTTTGGTTTACACCACTTTTGGTGGTCACCGAATTTGACAAACCGAGACACACTCTGGTATCTTATGACATGAAATGTGTGTCGGGAGGCGTTATCAATGAATCGAACGAGTTTTAATTTGCACGTACGCATTGTGGTTTCAACAAAAAGATGGTCTCTTCTGACGGAAAGGCCGCAAGACTCAAAACACGCACCGTTTTTATGCAGCATTCCATTTTCTATTGGGCTGCCGAGAAACTCTGTCAAACCTCACAATAAATGCTCTTCGAGACTGGTCCCAGCAAAATTGAGTGGGAAACGTTGTGTGGGGTCTGTCGTCACTTTCCTGCTTCTCAAAAAGGGGAGAAAAGCCGAAGACGTTTGTGGCCGCGAGACTCGTTGGTTTGGTCCAAAACGGAGCGCGAACTTGGACATTCCAGTTGATCAGTTTATCCGTTGTGTGACCTTTTTATCCTGAGAATATTTCGCATGCGTGCGTGTGTACGCGTATACGAGAAGAGTTGAAGTTCCATGGTACTCACCTTCTGTTGGTTCGGTTTTCGCCGCGGAGAAATGTCTGGACTTGGCCTGTATTTTGGTACCATCAACGTCTGCCACTGATCGCCCATGCTCGCTGAAAACTCTGGCGTGATGTCTGAGATTTTTGGCCTGTTTCGTCTTTTTCGCTTCAAAAAATGAATTATTTTCTTTTTATTGTTTTGTTTTCACAAGCCAGTGATAGTTTGACAAGTGAATCAAAGCCAAAAGAGAATCGAATGGATCGGTCGTGATTTGGGTTCGTCGTCAGTAACTTAGTGCGTTTATGTTTCTTTTCCAACTTTAAATTCACGTGGATATGACAAAGCTGTCGTCAGATTGGCTCAAGAGGCGTTGACAATGATAATGCCGCTTCACCTGCAAATTGCGTTTTTGACGGGAAAGGAAGAGCGTTCTGGAAAGAACCTTTTCTTGTTTGTGTCCATCCACTGTGTCCTCTGGGCTACAACCAAAGAATTGGACGCAAAATCAGAACATCTCACACAGTCAGCCCAAAGAAAGAGTCCAGGAGTGTTCATGAGCGAGATCATCCAAGGTGCGAAGAAAGTGCCAGACATACAACGGCTATCAGTCAGGGTTGGGACAAAAAAGACCCCACAACTCCTGGTGTTTACATATTTTTCTCAAAAACAAGCCGATGTCATCTATTCTCTGCGAACATTTTTACATGAACCCGTCACTGGAAAGAACTGGCTTGGATGTCTGAAAAACGTCACACTGAAGATTGCTGAGGACAAAATACTTCCCAAGCAGATTGTCGTGTTTTGTACCTGTTTCATCTGGCTTTCAGAATGCGTGACGAAAAGGTCCGCAATGCAGAAGTCAGTGTGCTCGTAAGCGTTGAGATAGTCACCAGGGTCTTTTTCTTCCTCGATGGCATGTTCAGAATCGTGAAGAGATGTGCCCAACTTTTGGTGGCTGCAAATGTGTGTTCGAAAATCGAAATCCTGCAAGTTTGCATGGCCTCACTTGCTTTGAAGAACGTTTTTACAAACGGCCCTGCATACAGGCGAAGATTGTCGGCCGGTTCGCAAACGTGCAGGTTGATTTGATGTTTTTCATTCCATCTGGAACTTGTGTCGCAAAGACACAAGGGCCTCGGATGACGTGTCCCGAACCAAACCCGTGTGGCGCTGTGAGTACACGCTCTGAGGTGATGTAGAAAGCCACAGCGATATTTCTTGGTGCGATGTGGTTCGCAAACAACATTTTCTCATCGAGCTTTTCATCGCTCAATCTGTGTCAGACCTTCAGACCTGAAAACACCAGCAAAATGTTGGTCCCCATGCCTCAGGTGCCAATCCCGCATTCGTGACTCATCATCTCCACCTGGCGAGCTTCTCTGAAACAAACTCCGACACCTGAATCTGCAGGAGACAGCTCCCAACGTGGTGACATCTTCATGCGTCGCAAATGGGCAATTGCATTGAACCGGTCACGGACAATCTTTTGATCCCAAGACGATGCGGAGCCACGGATACACATTCACAAGAAAGTACGCGATGTGGATTTTGAGCACGCAAGGTGGAAACAACACAAAAACCTCGATGTGAAATTGGCATAGTTTGCTTTTTCTTCTTTGACTCCAACACACGTTTACAAGGCAGTCTTTGGCCGTTTTCGTCTCGCAGATCGAAGACGCTTTTTTGTTGCCACCACAGCCAAGCGGATTCGCTCTTCCTTCTCTTGTTCCGTCAAGACAGCGGTGTCTGGACGAGCTGTGGAGACCCCACTGTCTGCAGGTGTCACCGGACGTCTCACCACAATCCTTCTGCCCGTGGACGGACGATCTTGTACGCTTCGTGGAGAGTCCTTTAGTTGCTGTTTGGAAAGATCCACAACACCAAGTTTGGCGAACTCAGTCTCCAAAGTGGGGTTCCAATGGGATGACCATTGCCCGGATTTGATTGGCTCCCTGAATCGAAAAGAGCTGCTTTTGTAGATAGAATAGCTGGATTTCGGCCTCGTTCGCACTGATCGATTGTCTGCATTTAATATTCTGGAGTTTTGCCTCAGCAATTTCGGTTTGGCTTCATCATCACCAGTCACTTTTTCCGGCGCCTTTGCGGGTTCTGTGTGTGAATAGCTTTGGCAACTTCCTCTCGTACAGTTATTGTCTGAACAATACGAGCATTTTTCACTCAATGTTTGTCTCCTGCTGGGACAGTTTCCCGGACAAGCCGTTCGAAGGCAATCTGAACATCCTGCGACCTCAAGTCGAGTCCGAGATGCGTGCACTTTGGTGTGCACAGCTGACCTGGCCCTCGGGCCTCGAATCCCCAGCCTTTTGTCTCTTTCCATTTCAATGGTTCTCCGCTGAAGCCTCTCCAGTTCGATGAGCCGACTGATGATGGCATTTTCGGTGGCGTCGACAGGTTTCACGGACACGACTTCCCGCCAGTGTTTGTCGGTCCTGCTCAGCTCGGCCAAGTTCAGATTCACCACTTGCTGAGAGAGTGGAGCTTTGAACTGATACTTTGGTGGTTCCACTCTTCGAGCGTCAAACTCTGCGTGTTGTGCGCCTCTGTGTTGCCATGAAGATCCGGTACTCATGCGATCCCCTTGCAACTTGAATTTTTCACTTCTTGCCATGTCGTCGTCTCGTAAATTGGCCAGAAACAGATGTTGGGTCTCAAAATCTAATTCGTGTTCACAGTCCTCAGAATCTGTTTGGTCCAGGTCTGAGTCCTCTGCTGGTTCTTCCTGAACTGCGAGGGACTCATTGAAAATGCAGCCTCCCTTCACCTGGGAATGTTGTGAGTCTTCTTTTGCATCGCACGTGTGCAGCGAGACATTTGAAGGAGCCTGAGGCGTTGAAGCTGGTCTTCGCGACTCACCATGTCGTTTTCCACTGGGTGGTCTGTATGATCAAGAAAATGCTTGCATAAAAAGTTTCACAACAAAATATGAAGTGACCAAAGAGCAGCAGCGGATGGAGAAAGTGACAGATGAAGGTCCAGAGGCTCCGGTACTCGTGCTTTGGTCAACGAAGACAAGCCAGTATTCGGGGCTTCTCGATTTTCCAACACAGGATACGGACAAATTCATATGGATCTAACACAATCTTTGAAGCAGCCCAATCCCTTGTGCGAATAAACGTGAGCACAACACCTGAGATGTGCTGATGTTGCACTGAGTGGTCGGGATGCTGGGGCGTCTGTTTTCAGTTCCTCAAGGCTGGTCTGGAACTTGAAAGGATACCACAACCTCTCCTGAAAATGAGGGACAACACAGGCTTACAAACAGGAGAAACAGAGAAGCGCGGAGTATCCTGGCCTACATGGGACACAGCTCAAGTCTTACCTGGCATTTGTTTGCCTTGAGGTCCAGTTTCAACAAAATTTAGCTCTGAACGAAAACATTTTTCATCAGGCAGCCAAAAAAGCAAGATCGATTCACATGCATTGTTGATTCATGTTTTCGTAGGAAAACGTTTATGCACTCCGAGTGAAAGTCGATTTTTTTCAATTGCGGTGGTGTTTTTTGAGCGTAGGAGTTCGAATGACAAAGTCGCCCACACGGATTTGCGGCAAATGCACGCAATGCATTTCTGAAACATGCAGTGACACGGTGACACAGATCGTTGGTATCCTCGCGCATAAAGGGAACTATCCCGTCTTAACGCTTCCTGAAGTTTCAGTTGGATGCTCAAAATGTTCATGGTCGATGTACTCAAACACCAAGTTCCAACTTTCCACTGAGGTTGTTCGGCGCAGTTCAAGCTCTGATTGCAACAAAACACCTGCCGCTATCATCTTGAAATTGGCACTATTTTGCCAAAGGAACCACTGAGCACTGAGTGCGTACGGGAGTTACCTTGGACAGGAACAGGCCGTTACGACGTGGAGTTGAATTCCTTCTTGTTTCCGCATGGTCAGAACACCGTCGGTACCCATTCTGAAACAACACGTTTGTTTGTAGAACTGTGCTCAGTTGATGTTTCAAGATCGAAACAAACGTCTGATCAATGTAGACATTGGCTCCATCAAAGAGAAGTTTTTGTGCATGTCAAAACCTGCTTGTTGGCGGAAGCAACATGTTGGGCGAGAATGACTTGAATTCACTGCTCTTCCCTCATCCTTTCCAACTACACTCAGTTTCGCAAGATCACTGCAGTCTCGTACTAACTACCCGAACACTGACCTTTTCTGGACCTTTTCTCTCGTCACTATGGTACAACAAACTGACAGGTAGAGACCAACATCTGCAGTTTCTCTGGCCTGAAACAGCTTCTCATGCCGTTTCGGTTCAGTCGTTGACACTTTAACACATGCAGAGAAAATACTTCTTTGTCTTAGGCGTCCTTTGCACAAAGTATATGCTTAGTTTGAGGACTGCTTGATATTGAGCATCAATGGCCTCAAGCAGAAACTATTTTCCACATGTTTTGTTTTTGGAGCTTGAGTGGACATACAACTCTTTTTTGTCAACACTTCCTGTTTGGCCTTCGGCTTCGATGCCTTGCATCAACTCCCAGACTGAACTGTTCTGTTCCTTGACACAAACTCTCAAACATTCTGTGTTTGTGAGAAAACAAACAAAAACACAGCCCACCTGGAGTTTGTGACACTACAGCGCCAATCTCACTCCAGAATAAAACAAGGGATCTTGTGGTCAGTAGATGGGTTCCTTCAAGCCCCATGCTGGGACCTGGTGTGCAGGAATGCTGCACTGGAAGCAATGGTGCTGAAAGGGGTTTGTGGGTTTGTGGGTTTGTGGGTGTGTGACCCTCGGCCCTTTCCTGCTCTTGAAGACCAATGTGGTGAGTGGATGGAGCTTGTAAAATCTGTGCCATATCCAAACAAGTAAACTTGACTTGATCACCCTTGACACCAACCGCACATGGTGGACTCTCAGTACTCCGGGTCCAGCACTTGACGCTCGAGAACACGACGCCTGAGAACGAAACGAGTTCGACTGTCCGGGCCCAAACGCTCGGCTGTGGGCCAGTAACTCGCAGGACAACTTGTGTCATGCCTCTTGAGGCCCTTTCCAAATTCTTCGGACGAACTCACGTGTGCCCTTGGTCAGTCTGCTCAATTGTGCTGAAAGGATCCATGGTCCTGGTTCGACTTGAGCTGTCTCAGCAGGAGCGCGCCAAAATTTCACAACTTACCTTCTCTTTTCTTCCAAATGTTTCAAATTGTCAAACGAATGGTGTACTGGCACACATGTGGAGTCAGAAACACACGCGACTGAAGCTGCTCGTCACTGCGGCTGCTCATTCACGTGTGACCAGCACTGAGGCATCGATATCACCATAGAAGGAGACGACGCATAAATTTGTTCACTCTGTGGAACTCGACGACATTCAGATCTATTCTTGTGCAAGACTGTCAAAGCTCTCAAAATAGTTCGGTAACACAGACTCGACTTGTTGTGTTTTTCGTTCAATTGAAGCAATTCCCTGCAATGTGCCGGGTTGTGCCCTTGTGGAAGTTCTTCACCTGAATTAAAAAGAGATTTCTTCCTCAATTTGAGGTCGAATTCGTGGGCAAGTGTAACAGAGCGAGAGACAATTGCTTGTGCCAGAAGGAAGGTACAGTTTCTTCGTTGTGAACCCACGGGAACTTTGTCAACTTGCCCTAACTGTGCTGACACAATGGACAGTTCACTGCTTTATCGATTTCCGTCGGGACTATGCATCACATAAAGATTTCTGTCAATGCAATTACATTGTTGTCGTCTCTGTTGTTGGCAACGCAAACCTTGGATACCGGCCGATACTGCGCGGGTCGAGATTGCTACTCAGATTGTGAACAACGCGCACAGATTGAATTGAATCAAAAGGCGTCGTCTGATCTCCATCCTTGTGGTTTCAGACAGCTGATCTGCGACGTAACTGTGAGGCAAACTGAAGGAGTAAGCTGTTGAGTCGATGACGCCAACCACCTCCGTCAAGTTTTGTCATCGACAGAGCATTTCTACGATCAATACGTTCAAGCGCAACCGATTGGCTTTGCTTTGGCGCAATGACTTACGCACTCAATAGACCGACGACCAAAATCAAAAAAGTTCTTCCTCAAATCTGCTTTGGAGAAAAACAACAACTCACCCGACTCAGTCGTTCAGTTGCCCTCAGTGCATCTGTAACGGAAAACTTGATGTCAATGCGAGCGGCATGCATCGATGATTCTTTCTGCAGTTTTCTGACGTGTTTTGTGTTCGTATGTGCGTGTATGCACTGACTTGTTGCTTCATATACCTTTGGGGTGGAGAGATTTGTGGTGGTATTGTTTGCATGCAAAGTTTTTACGACTGCGTTCACAACTTTTCTGAGAACATACGAGTAGTTTGTCTTGGGCAGGTGGAATCACGTCAAACAACAAGAAACCTCTATTTTTCTGCTGCGTGGCACTTGGAGTGTCGTACGACCTCCGTATTGCTGGTTTGCAGTGACCCAACTTGCCCAGGCTCACAAAGAATTGTGAACTGTTGATTGAAATAGTTCGAGTGAATGTTGACCATTGTTCTTGCCTTAGAAGACGAAAAACCCAACTGTAACTCAGTGATCCAGGACCTTCTTGCGACATTTTCTGCTCCCTGATGTCTCTGTTGGTCTGTTTTGCGGGAGAGCAACGCATTGCCAACCGAAATACACAAGATACCGACTGGGCATGTGGGTCCAGTAACGAAAAATACCTTCTCGGGTTGTTTTCGATTTGCTGCCGACATGTTGAGGAGCGCTGCTTGGTCGCGGATCTGCTGGAGGCTTCTGCAACATTTCAAACGCAAATTTTTGAAAAAGGTTGCAAAACCACAGAATGGACCTGTGCAACTGACGTTGTCTTGAGGGGAGGCGATCTGCATCCAACGGAATCCTTGAATCTTTTATCTCTTCAATCGTTGTCCGTGTCCCGGACAGGTTGAGAGCACACCGCAGAAAGTACCGTTGTGAGGCAGAGTTGTTGATGGAAATGGCACAAAATGTGGATGTATGAGTGATCACTTGCATTGATTCAAACACGAGTGAACATTGATACAACAGACAGCGTGTGGTGTGTGAACAAGCACAAAACGATTCACCGGCACACACAAACAAAGAAGTGCGAGGAGGAACAGCGAAAGCGTTTCTCCACAGAATCGACACAGGTGTACGCACTCACCGTTCCGCAGACAACAAAGGACCCTTGGTGGGATAACAAAGTCCCGTGGCGGACACAAACGTCCAAGTCCTCGCCCTGAAGCGTTGAATTAGTTCTGTTTTAGGACCAGATTTCTTTCATACGTTGTGCGAAGCCCCCTTTTTTAGGCGATAGCATTCAGAGATGTACGTAGTTGAAACCTGGCATATCGGCCAGGATGGCCAGAATGTCCTGTGTCCTACATGTCCCTCACAAAAGGTGTGCTTCCTTTTGGTTTCTCTGCCCTCTGCCATGCGGAATCTCCTGTGTCCCTGTCACATCCCATCAGTCCTGTCCCAGGGGATGCGTGACGCCTTCATGCAAGGAGGCGTGCACTGGACATCGCACTCACAGAATTTTGCCCTTCACATTGTTTCTTGTTTTCTTGACAGTGTGGCACACGGACTGCTCCAGGAGCTGCAGTGTTCGTGCGAATCGAAACGTTTCCTTCTCTTTTTGTTTGAAGAACGTTGCCACTTGACTTTACAGAAAGTCGGTACAAACAGAAACTGACATCAATGCGGCAGAATTCCATCGAGAACAAACTTTATGTGAGAAACAACTGAACAGTCTCCCTCAGGCAGTATTCAGAACAACTAGCACGAAAACAAACTTGCACACAAAAATCCCAGGCCCTCACAGAAGTGAAGTTAACTTTTTCATTCAATGAGAATTTGTCATCGGCCTGACCACCTGGAGAACAATCTGCTAGTTTTTTTACGAGTGCAGCTGAAAGTGCAGGCTGTGCTCTCTGTGTCGTTGTGCGATAACTGGCATCACTTGTCCGTCTGTGTTCACAGGAGACGAGCGACAAGATTGCGACTCATGAAACTTTTGAAAACAACTCACATTTAGCAGCAGCTCTTGAGTTGTTTTGCGGTGGTGAACCTGGACATCAGCAAACCTGAGCTGAGCCACAATCCATTCACGATGGTCCTTCAGCGTGTGGCCAGGGTTCCTGAAAACAATCAAAGGGTCATGAAGAAGCAGTATCTTGGTGCACGATTCCATTGCTGTGTGGTCCTGGTTATGCTCAGGGAAAATTAAATGACGCTGCAAATGACCAAACTTTCATACCTGTTTGGTGGGGGCCAGGCCTGCCGGTAGATTTTCTGCAGAACAGAAGGGTCCGGCTTGGCGAAAACTCCAGTCATGCTGGACAGGTCTGTGTGAGCACAACTGAACAGAGAGTGGTGTTCACTCCCGTCTACGGTAACGAGGCAGAGATCAACAAAGAGTTACATGTCGTGGAATACGATAGCACCTGGCAATGGGACACGACAATTGAAACGGGCAGTCAATGCAAAGTTGTACGAGTGCTACATTTTGGATCCACAACACAGTTTTTGCAGGAAACTGTTTGGGTTCTTGTCGCGCGAAGTTAACCTGACGACATCAGAAACCAGCAGATCTGACTTGGTGTGGGCGGGCGTCTGATGATTCTCTGAGCGAGTTTCAAAAGCTTTGAACTGATGTTTCACTTGTGTATACATTCCTTTTCATGTGCTTTGCCATTTTTGCAAGAAGACATTAGCGAGATTGATTAGACTCTACCATGGCAAAACAGACCAGGGTACCGGGTGGGTTTTGAAAATTGTGTTGCAAACCAGTCTTGCCAATTCTGGACTCACCGGGATTGATCCTCTTGACCATCGACCCACAAACAAGTCAAAAGGATTTAACTCGAGCAAACGTGTTCGTGTTGTGGTGGTACCCGGCACACAAACCCCAGACAATCTGAGGGAAAATCTCCAACCTTGTTCGGCTGGTTCAGGACAAAGTGACTGAAAACAGCCGTGTTTGGTTTCACCAAATAAGCATTGTCTGAGACTCGGCAGAGGTTGCGGGTTTTCACAGTTTCGCTTTCAGAACAGTTTTGGGGCACGCGCGCCAACATCTCGAAAAATGCGAAGAATTACTCACCTTTCTTAACCAACAATCACAGTGCAACATGTCTCTTCTGACGGAAGTGCCATGCACATGTGATTTGCAATTTCATCTCCGGTCCTTACTTTATTATCTGGTTATTAATTTCAATGCTAACCGTCCCACGTACATCAAACAATCTTATCTTCTCGACCACTGCTGACGGAGTTTATTGATGCAATTTGTAAATTTTTGTCCGTGCAACGAATCCTGATTGCTTATCGGCGTGCAGAACTTCCAATGTCCATTCAATAAGTCCATTCATTCTTGCTTGTCTGGTGCAGGGCACACTCCATCAAATTCTCTTACAAAGAATCACTTTTCAAAAAACTTTTGCAGGAATTTCAACAAATGAAAGTAAACGACGTGTTTAAATTCATTTGTGCAAGTATACTGGTACGAGTAGAACTTAAACTGGAAATGCCTGCGTGTTTTTTAAGCATTTGTGTGTGGTAATTGAATTCGGAGGTCTGTTTTGCCATTGGTGACAACCAGACAGGTCTTGGGTGTGCTCTCTCACCCCTGCAGTGGTAACCGTGATATAGCAATCTGAAAAAACATAAAGGGTGAAAATGGACCAAAGGCATGAGGTTGGTGTCTGCAGCGACTGTTTGGGCTTCAGGCGAAGATGATGCCCAAATCTGACAATCGTAAGTTGGCTTGATGATCGTGTACACTTGAGAGGCGTTTCGAACACAGAACTAAGCTGCAATGTTCTCCAGTTCTGAATTCGTAGGAGAGAAACTGCACATCAACTGGCTGTTCTGTTCGCAGTGTTTCCTGGACACGTGCTCCTCATCCCAAAGAAAGACCCAGATAGGACCAGGCACACACTGACGAGCCATTTCCTTCGATTCACCAGTGGCACCTTGGAGCACCCAGGGACACCCACCAGAGGACTATGGTGTACGGGGGCATTTTGGGCCACCTGAAGAACATAAAGGGGTTGGGATCAAACAGTAACTCGAGAATGAAGTAACACAAAATGCAAACCAAGTAGCAGCACAGAAAAAGTCTTTGAAAATGTGGTCTGAAAAATTTATGTCATTTAGGACTGTCGTTGGGCAACAAAGGTCGGAATGGGTTTGCATATTCAATCAGCAAAAACACTCAGCTGGCTAAACTTAATCACGCCTTTGAAGCTTTTAATTTCCACAGGGACTGGAACTGCAGCACCTTGGGCACTTTTTCCCGTTCGTGACATTTGTTGACACTTTGGTTGGGTTTGGCGGTCCCTGTCACTTCGAAACATGAACGACAGAAGTCGGTAACTTCTCACGGCATGCAAGCAAGCGGAAAGAAACTCGAGCGCTGTCCGCCTCTTCCTTACTTTGCTGCTGCGCAGAACAACAACACGAAGCAGTGGAAAAGGCACTTGGGGAGGAAAGCATGCCTGTTGCTCCGGCCCTTGTGGATCTTTCCTTTCCCTCATGTTTGACATGGGGATCAAAATATTAAACGCTCGTCGCTCTGAGCTCTTTTTCCTCTCATCACGCGGCTGGTGATGTTTTACGAACTGAGCACCACTGGAAGACATTGTCCGCGAGTGCGAGACAGACTCGGTACTACACCATGGCTGGAAGTCGTTTTCCACCAGCGGTGGTGACGTTTGGTACGGTTCCATCATTCACGATTTGAGTTTACTCCAAACCGAGAACTTTGTTGATGCTTACTGCAGTAACATAGATCCCATTGATAAGTCCATATATTTCGAGGACAGCTTTTGCAATGTGAGCACAGGTGTGAAAACTTCACGACATTCGAGACCTAACAATCCGCCGCGTGTGTGTCTGACAATTTCTGAGTTCCTTTTCTCTGTGGGTTCCGAACAAACGCTTGTTCCGATCAAAGCTATTCAGCAGACACTGTTTCAGTGCAACACGAACCGTACCCTGAAGGAAACATGCAAAAGAGACACAATTCACAAATACGTCAGAGACGATTGAAATGGCGCTGAGTACCTGTAGACTCAGAAGATTGCTGCTTGTACGACGATCAAACGCGCTTCATTACTGACGTTGTCTCGTGTGTCCCCGCTTCCGTTTGGATGTGCCGAGAGATGCTAAATTTAGACAATGGAAGAGGCGGGTTTGTCAAAATCAGTATGCAGAGGAGGACTTTAATTTCGACTCAATGTCATTCTGCGCCATCAGTGGGTCTGCTCGAGCGTCTGTCCCCTCGGACCGGCTGACCGATCATCGTGGGAAGTCCGAGGCGAAGGTGTCGGGTGGCGACAAACAGGTGCTTGATGGAATGGCCCGGAGACTGCATCTCAAACAGGATCTCAAGACAAATGGGGCTCCGAAATGTTCGATACATCCGTCGGTGGGAGAAGTTTTGAGTTGGGACAGTCCATCCGCCAAACGGCTGGACGAATTGATTGTCGCGTCGTACTCGTATACATGCACAGAAACACATCTCTCAGGACACAAAGCAACGGCAACACACTGACACCAGTTCAATAGCGACGTCCTCGTCCCCTTCGAGTTTGCTGTTTTGAAACTTGTGACACCTTTTTGTTGCGAGCTCCTGAGCATCAACAAGTAAAATGTTGGGATCAAAATTTTGATCAAAACCATTCGTGAGTCTGCGAAAAGTGACAGAGCATCAAAACCACGCTGCACCTGCGCAGCCCTTTGCGTTCCCCTTGTCCAAAAAAGGCCCGTCTCGTCAGACAAATTGTGATGTTTCTGTTGTCAGAAAACCTGTCAGATCTGTATTTACAGGGCATGATCAACGATGTGACTCAATCAAGGCAACCACGGCGCATGTTCTGCAAGGAGCATTCAGATCAGATCAGCGGAAGAAATGTGCAGCTGCAAAAACCTTTTCTGTGTTGCTCGCTTGCCTTGTGTGTTTACCCTAGTGCAAACTGATCAAGGATACAAATCCTTTATCTTGACTTTCAGTATTCTCCCAACGTTGAAAAAAAATTCGCCCGCTTTCAATTTGAAATTGTTGGCGATTGTAGCACAAGTTTTGTTTCCTGCTGATCAACTTTTACGTGCGACAGTTCACAGGACAATAAATGAATCAGGAAGTTTATCTTGTCTGCCTCAGTCTCTTCGGAATCCCTTGTGGTTAAGCAAGCTTTGCATTGAAGAGTGAACTAAACACCTGAAACAGTAAATTTTCATTCTCTTGATACTTTAGCGGTCGACAAGGACTGGAGCCTTCGCTGACAAATGCACATGGATCTTCCAGTGACCCACTTTGCTTTCTTTCATGGGGTCCTCAGGAAACCCTGTCGTCTTCTTTCCTCGTTTTGGAGTCTTCAGAGAGACGGACACATGGATTGTTTCAGACAATTGTCGTTGCTGGGATGCAAGTTCAACCGGACTATCGGCGATGTGTCTCAATTGACTTTTGCTTGGCGCCACACACAAAGATGCCTGAGTTTGGTTCAAAGAGAAGAGAGAAGGGTGAAAAGAAAAACTGAAAAGAAGAGGGAAAGGGGAAAGACGCGAAGGAAAGTTGGTGGTTCTAACTTTTTGTTGAGTCGCACAAGCAGGAACGCAACTGGGTGCAAGGCCGTGCAGGGAACCACGCCTGACCCAAATAAGTTCCACCCTGAACAGGTTGATGCTCTTTGTTTTCACATGCAGACAAAGGCTCAACCGAGTTGTGCAGTGTCACTTGGGTCGCACTTCGAACTCAGATGAAAAGGCCCGATTCCTTCTGTGTCACTGACGAAGTCACCTCTTTGTTCCGTGGCTGAACAAGTTCTGAAAATACGTCTGAAGATGTTTTGTCCATGCTGAGAAACATTAACAAAATCAAAATGCCGATAGCACAAATTAAGGTATCATATTTATTCAAAAATAAACTTGTCACAAAACAGCGATAAGATTTCAAAAACATTTCGACGAGTGAAGCACACAATCAGACAAAGAAAACAGAATTTCCCCAAGAGTTTCAATTGCAAAAGACTCTGACTTCGGACTTCAGGCGAACAACCTGAATCAAAAAGACGACCGGACGAAAGTTCTGACGTTCCTGTTCAAGTCGTGACAAGAACGTTGGTCCTTTTGCAGTGAAATTTCCCTCATTCAATTCATGTCTTTCGAACTGTGGCTCTTCCAACTTGCAGAAACTTCTTCAAGCAACCCGCAACAAAATCTGTGGCCTGAATTTTGTCATTGACTTCTGAAGACGTTGCTCTCGGACCAGGTATTCGCACGTCAACATGTCACTTTCACCCTCTGAAAACACATGCGCACGGACAAGCTGACTTTCCCCACCTGACACTTGCACAACAAACAAGAACAAGCTCTTTGAATCTCTGTTCAATGCGAAAGCTGGTGACCCTTGAGCTCTGTCGAATCCAAAGTGAATCCTGCAATTATCTTTGAAGAGGCTTCGTTCTGTGCCTGAAGGGCCGTCTACAGACAGGTTTTCTCTCAGACCCCATTTTGCTCAAAGAGAGATGATGGCGCTTCAAACACAGGGGCGGGTACTTGTGTCAATTTGAAATTATTCATTCTGCAGGAGCTGGTGCACTGCTTCATTTGGAGTTGTGCGTGGGTGGAGCTGCTCACAACAATCGAACATTCACACACAACTCTGCAATCTTTTGAGTGTCCGACTGCACGTGTTCTTTCAGCACAATTTTCTCCTCTGCGGGTCTTGAATATGGTCTCCTTTCCAACGGGAGTGTTTCTCTTTTGATGTTATCCGCCAAAATGAAACATTAGTGAGAAACTCCAAGACACCTTAATTTTGCTATTGGCTAGTTTTTCTGCTTTGCAGAAGTGGTCTTGCCGAAGATTTTCACCCTAAAGAGTGGCATCTGCAAAGAAAGAAAAGCATACAAGTACAAGAATCTTAAATCTGGACAGAAGTATGATGTGAAAGTGGCGAACAGGCAAACAACGTTGAATGTTCTTTGGTATGTTGCGAGGTAAATGACCAAAAATGTGATGGAAGTAGAATCCAGATTGGACGTTGTGTTCACCCTTTGAAAGGCTTCATTCGTATGTGTCAGTGATGGCCGTTCCTCTGTGACTGGGTCAGACCTAATGGGACAGGCTCCACATAGAACCTTCTGCAGTTTGATCAATATGGCACAATTAACAAATGCTTTGCATGCTTTCGCAGAGCATGAACCCACTGCATTAGAGGGACAGATTTCTGTGTTGACTTCACACTCTTTTGCTGTTGTACGAAGTTGAATTGGAATGTTGCCAGGCAAGTCCATTTTCTTTGTGAAAGACCCGATGTGGCTATATATATATATGATCGTCTTCTGTTTCAAAAGCGTGGATTTGGCTTGAAGAATTGCCAAGCCTGGGAACTGTAAGAAACGGCCATCACTGCATCGGAATGAATCCTGTGAAAATCCACTTGTTCGTGAAAAATATTCAAGTCAACTCAGTCCATCTTGTGGTCTTGCAATAGAACTCTAAATTTCTGCGCGCACAAGATGTTCGCCGAGTTGAACAAACTTACCCAACAGAAGTGACCACTGTTCCCTTCCGTTGGAGTCACTCATCTAGGACTCGTCTAGTCCATCCAGTTCTTGTGGCATGTGCACTCCTCTTCCGAACCTGTGCAGAGCAAAACCAAAAACTGAAAAACTGAACATGAAACTAAAATGTGATCCGGCCATGTTTTTCATCTTTCGAAGCAAAAAAAAAGACAGCTATCATCATTTCGAGTTAATATTTTTGCGGAAAGCGAACTCGATACACCAAAAAAGTTCGAGCGTTTTCATCCTCATCTCAAGTAAACACCTGAACCACATTCATTTGCTTGCAAGGCGTAATGGATTGAATTGTCCACCTCCAGCTTTCTCGTGTTCTACAGAACTAATTTCTGTAGGCTTTGGTGAACACAGGCCAGAACCCAGTCTCGGTCAAGTGACTCTTTCCGTAAAAGCCTTTGCTGCCAACAGACTTTGTTTCTCTCTGTTCACTCCCTCGATTGAATGATTATTTGAAAGACACAGAGATACAGGTGTCTCAACCGTCGAGATAGCGTCCGGAAGTCAGTGGGTGTGTTGTGGACAAAGCTGCTCATGTGGGTGCCGGTCAACAAAGGTGTGAAGTTTCGTCGTACCTTGGCCTTCCCAACAGAGCGTAGTACTTTTGCAGATCTTCCAGGTATTGGTTGAGCTCATCGATGCTGGCGAAGGACGATGGTCGTCTCGGCGGCTCCAGCACCGGTTGTCCGTTGGGCCCCAGGTTCATCTTCATTCCACGAGGCCCCTGTCCCGCCATCCTGGAGTTGGGTGTCCATTGATAAGCGGCGCCGCCATTATCCCGCTGCTGGAACCTGCACAAGGCGGAGAAAACAAACTACTCAGTCACTCTCAAGCCGACCAGAAGAGTGTTTCCCTCGGACATCAAAAAGTGTTCCTTCCGGTGCACTGTGCTCAGTGCCGGTTTCTCTATTATATTTTTGAAATTGGGGTTGGGCGCGTCATGTCACACGTCAACTCCAAACCGATCATGGTCAGAACAGGCGAGAAACAAAACCGAAATTAATTCAAGTCCAGCTTCTCAGCAGTTTTGGTGCGCTCCTTTGGCACAGCAAAGTGATTGGTTACAACTGGTGGCTGGCCACGACACTCTGCATTTCCAAAGTAATCTCACAACCCGACAAGACCTTTTGTTGAAATCGTTTTTGACTGGTCTTTTGACACACGTGTGTGTTCCTGAAGTTCCAAACATCATCGCTTGCTGACTGGAAAATTTTGACAAATTTGGAGGAGCGCATTTGGGGTACCTTGGGTTCACCCCTTTCTCGAAGGTTAAGGTTATTCTTTGGCAACTTTTATGCAATTTTTAGGTGATTTGAACCTTGAAGCATACATTATGTATAATGTATGGTGATGGTGAAAATCACCTATAGGCATCAAAAGGCTAAATCTGTGAACACGAGTTTGAA
>JAAUXT010019174.1_pt1 | contig 25366 bp, 17 predicted proteins | sample 7278171 | NCBI WGS metagenome assembly JAAUXT01 (sample SAMN14350112, study PRJNA611818) | marine sediment metagenome | isolation source: surface marine sediment (1.8m) | place: French Polynesia: Moorea | collected 2018-08
GATAGTGGCTCCATCTAGGGAATGATATGATTGGCTGTGGCTGTTGCTGTGGCTATGGAAGGCCATGGCAGTCTTAGGGGGTGGTCATGGTAAATATATATAACAATACTCACCAGCGCCAGCCAATTGACCAAAGAAAAAACTTCCGACGCAACACACCACGCCCTCGCGGTGTGAATCGGGCCTCAGGGGAGGGGATTAAGATCGGCTGTGAGGCCGACTCGTCGTGACAGGAGCGGTTGCACGGAATACGAAATAAAACTGCATCTTACGTCTCGTAAAACTTTAGAAACTTTGTTGTTGCCTGGAGCGAAGCATGAGAAGGAGCAACAGAAAAGACCCAGGCCATTTGCGCTCTCTCTCTCTCTCTCTCTCTCTCTCTCTCTCTCTCTCTCTCTCTCTCTCTTTCTCTCCTCTCTCTCTGTCCCTCCACACACAATGCTTTTCATCAGCAGAAGAAGGCTGAAAGTATGTGTTGAATTTCTCTGAATGGGAATCTCAAACGCCGCATGTTGGAATGCTTCCCGAAGAAATTCTTCCCTTCCCCGGCGATTCCCTTTCAGCGCAGAGGACAAGACTCCTTTTCTGCATTGTGCGAGACATGCAGAGGTGGACTCGAGGTTCGTGGGTCCCTAGGGCTCAGCAGACCCACCGCTCCTGGCCGAGGTCCAACCCAAAGGAAATGGAATTCCAGACGACAAATATTTTGGAGGTCAGGGCGATGATCTGGTCAAGAAAGAGGGTTTCCGGTTCGTTTCTCGGGGTGCACATGATGTTCAACTTTTAGCACGAGGAGCACAGTTGCGCTCGCTCACAAAAACTTGTTTTGGGAACGGATGTCCTTGGGTCCAATAGAGCCCTTCTGTTGGTCACGCCTTGAGTGAAGAACCTCTGGGTGTCATGTGATCAGGTTCAAACAGTAATTCAAGGGCACCGCTGAGAAACCGGTCGCAGGCCCTTGGAACAGTGGTGTCTCGAGGGTCAGACGTTTGCAGAACAGAGCCAATGATCCAGCCGGAACTGATTGTTCATTTCGTTCACAATGACAAAATCCAGGGCACGTTAGGAATCATGTTTTCCCACGGGTCCCACAGAGAGAAACTTTGACAATCATCCACAAAAGACCAAACCACAATGAAGCTTCTGATGACAAGTCCAGGGTTTCCACCAGGAACCATGTGTTTTCCCACTGGCCCGATTTGGGAAACAAAAGGGATTTGCACAAATTGTTGTTCAGTTTCGCAACAAGGAGTTTTTGCTCGTACCGCAAATCTCTTTTGTTTGATGCTCTGACGTGGATCGGTCGAAGTTTTGTGTTCGAGACTAACGCCCCTGTTTCACCCTGTAGACTCAGCTGGATGCACCCATGAAGTTTGAGAAACACACCGAATGTCTCTTTCTGCATGTTCGCAGGAACCTTGAGTTTACAGCCAAGAACCATAGTTCTCCTCCATATCTCGTTATTTACGTTGTAAATTTGTCAGGAATGAAGGTTTGGAGCCTTGCAAGTTTTGCACCACCCTCGACCAAAATCCTCGATTCACCCGAGGCCTGCACATTATGTGCCGTACATGTGCGTCGAACACAGAGGTCTTCAGGTCACGTTATCATACATGTACCAGTGTACGCCGTCCTTGACGCGTCTGCTCTGTGTCAAGGGCGTGACCGCCTCCTGCAGAAACACAATGGCAGTTTCTGGTGACATATCCAGGGTCTGGAACCAGCTGTTCTCCCGCAGGTCTCATTTAGAGAAGACAATGGAGGTTCGCAGGAGATTGGTTCCTCCGGTCCCTGGTGTTTCCAGCAAAGAAGCTCTGCAATGCGCACACCGTTGTTGCGGCTACACAAGCCAAGGTCGGGAGAACAAGGAACCGCGAGAACAAATCTGGAGAATGGCAAACGTGCAATTCTGAACAAGCCGCTCGGAGCTTGGGTGACCTCCCAAATAGTTGGAGCCTGTGTCACCTCGAAAGAAGGGGAAATTCACAAAGAGACGCGTGCATGCTTGGATTCAGATATTACTGCTGCGCATTTTCTTTCTGTCAATTGTGGACGAGGCAACCACTGTGCAGTGTTCCATCCAGGGACCAGCTCGTGATGACACAGTAAAGACCTGGATCCGCCCCAATTCTGCAAGCCCCACTGAATTCCTCATCCAACCCGCCCATTGCAGACAGGGAGCCGGAGATCTTGGCCCCGTCCCTGGTTCCGCCGCTGGTAGATGGGGACTGACGGGTGGGCGCGGTGTGGACAGGATGAGCTGTGGGCTGCGTCGCGTGATACGTCACTCAAGCCGCCCAGACACTGATGGCATCTCGCTCAGGAGAGGCACGGGCGGAATCACGCCTCTGGATCCGATATGAGAATCACATGCAGCTGAGGATCAAGACATGTTCAGAGGGACATCTGAGGGCTGAGGAACTGCATCCAGAGGAGCTGATTTGAAACTCAAAAAGGAATTCAGAGCAGACCAAGAGACAGGTGCCTGGGTGGTTGAATCATGTCCCTGTTTGAAGAAAATACTTCCGAGCAAGTTGCCATGCACCGGGACACCGGTTTGTGAACCTGAATGTGTATGGGCCCCAGTGTTGTCCCAAGTCTGCATGTGAGTCTGTGCGTACGAGCCCCTGCCTTCATCTGACAGGTCTGTCTGGATTGCCAGTCTCCCCGGATGAAACCCAGCAACCGTCCGCTGAGGGAAACCTCGCAATCAGGTTCGGATGAACGTCGTGAGCGCAGCGCTGTTTTACTGACGGGCTTCACGCGTTGATCCACCCGGCGTGTGGATTTTTGTGCAACAACAGTAAGTTTGCATACAGCGAGAGATCGTGTTTTCCTTCAGCCATGGATTTGCTTCTGAATAAACTTCAGTCCAAAAGCGCAAACGATCGAACAGGTGACACAGACACAGACACAGACACAGACACAGACACACACACACACACACACACACACACACACACACACACACACACACACACACACACAGATGAGCGGAGGGATGAACGGACGGAAGGACAGATGGACGGACAGACAACAGGGACAGACAGACAGACAGACAGACAGACAGGCTGACAGAGAGAGAGAGAGAGAGAGAGAGAGAGGCAGAGAGGTGCAGAAATATGAGGAGGCACTGACATGTGATGTGCTGATCTCACGACGCGTCTCTCCGGCGCCGGGACTGAAGATGACGCTTCTGCACCGAGGACCCGGACTCATCCCTCACCCAATCAACATGGCAATCCACATGTCCAGGTCCTCATCCAGTTCCCATCCCGAGCAACTGATTGCCTGATTGAAGAACCGAAGATGAAAAGTCATGACGTTCACATCGGATGCGTCACGTTTCGCGTCGCGGGGTGCAACGCGTGACACACCGATTCCAAGAGCCCACTCCTGGACTCACTACCCAGGTTCCACTCCCGGATTCACCAACAGACCTGTTTTCAGATCCCACACGGGGTCTGGACCAGCCCTGGGCAAGCCTGGCACCCACCTTGAACAGACGAGACCTCAACTCACCCCTGATCTCACTGCCCCTGGAGCCACTCCTGAACCCACCTCAGGACCTGCAATCAGACGCGCTCCTGGACGCAAGCCTGGACCCGCTCTTCAGCATTTGCATTTCTGTTCTCTCCGTGGCTTCCTCTCAGTGACGTGATCGCTCATTCACCGGCCCCTCGCATCTCTTCTTTCAGCAGACGGTCTCTCACTCTTGTCCACTGGTGCGGATCCAGGAAGAGGGTCGTTTGCGAGTGTCGGACTTGGAATGGATCTCGCATGCTGCAGAAGACCCTCTTTTCAATTCTTGGAGAAAGAAGGTCCTGAACCCCCAGGACCCTGGATCCGCCAGAGGTCCATGGAAACCAAGGCAGGTGGAATCGCGGCGTGTAGAGTGCAGGGTGCGCCCCTGGTATCGGAGACGGCTGGAGTGCCGGGTGCGCCCCTAGGTCCGCTCCTGGATGCATGCCGCTGGTATCGGAGGCGGCTGGAGTGCTGGGTGCGCCCCTGGGTCCATGCCGCTGGTATCGGTGCAGTGCGCTCAAGAGCGACGCGGAGACTCACAGGGATTCGTGTTTGGTTTCCTCCTCGAGTCGCGGTGACGACTCTGTGAACAAACGCGGGTTGCGCTGCTGCCCTTTTCACGACCTCAAGGTTTGAGAAATTCCACTGGGCTTCAAGGCTTTGCAGACCCAGGCACGCGTGACTGGGGCGGCGGAGACCTTGACCCGCAGATCCTCGGGGCAAGAAGCGGGTTCCAACAAAAACAGCCCGATCCGTCCGTGCTGCAGCCCGTGCAGGGATCGTCGTTTCCTTTATCGTGAATCCTTGTACCACCAACCATTTGGTATCCTCTCGGTGCAACTAATCTTCCATTGAGATCGTTCTGGATGCCAGCAAACAAGAGCCGAACCCATGGAGAAACATGACGGATGTCGTTCCTGTGCAGATTGTTGATTTGGGTCATGTGATTGGGGCACCGTCCATGGAGGACATAGTACCGTGATGCTCAAACTCCCCATTCGTGTTCTATCATGATTCCACGTATTTGGGCCACGGACACTTGGAGGTCAGAATGTCCCCTGGCCACAGCTGGCTGTTCCCGCTGACTCCGTTCAGTAGCGCGCATCACTCAAGCCTTATCTTCCGCCGCTTCCTACATGTGACGCGCACAAATTCGTAGAGCCGCGCGTCTTCGCCTGAACGCTCCTAGTGACTCTTCTTCGTGTCTTTACATGTGACTTGAGTGACTCAGGCAGACCCTGTGGGTCCTGCCCTCCCTGACCCAGGGGGAAACAACGCCCATCTCTACCTCTGACTCGACTTTGCATGCTTCATCAAAGGAACATTTCAACTCTCCGTAAAAAAATGAACCAAGAACCTCAAAAGAGTCCCTGGTCCCTGGAGCCTGCTTCAAGTGGAACGAAAAATGACGTGGAAGACAATCGGGTTTATGAATGGGGTCCAAAGACCGTCTCCTTGATTCTCCTAAACACTTCACCCTCAAAAGCAAAGTTTATCCCTTGTGCGTTCCGAATTTATGCATTTGACATCAGGCCCACAGGGGATCAACGGATCGCTCCCCCGACAGCACAAGGAAGCGTGTGAGCCCTCATCACCTGGTTCCCCCACCGCCTGGTTCCCCACCGCCTGGTTCCTCCACCGCCTGGTTCCGCCACCGCCTGGTTCCCCATCACTCCAGACCTGTCATAATTCGTTTCACGCCTGTCCGCCCTGCCCCTCGCCTCCCGCTTGTCTTCCTGATTGTCTGCTTGTTCTTCCTGTTGCTTTTCGGAATGTAAATTCACAGTCCAAAAAACGGTTTCATCTGGGTGGATCCAGGCTCTGATCAGGAGATTTGATTCTCAGGGGTCAATGTGCAATGTTTGAGAAATATCCCTTTCGGTCTCGTGAATGACGATTGAATGGGACGTGAGGCTTGCTCAACGATTCCAGGCCATGATCAGCACTCAAATGAGCCGAGAACACCTTCAAAATTGCAACTGCAACTACGACATCACAGTCTCTCTTTTCTCCTCTCTCAGTGAGAGTTGCGGATCCAAAGGCCTGTGGAACTGATGGTCTCGGAGCCACTCTGTGAGCCAATAGCTGCAGGATTGGGTACATGGACCCGTGAAACTGAAGGTTTCTGGGACTGCACTGAGAGCCCCGACAGCATCTGGCTTGGATCCGGGGCCTGGGGAACTGAGAACCTCGGGGTCTCTGCCGTGTCTCCAACTCGAATTCTTGGTCCTTGTATCAGACAGAACCGAAGCGGAGAGATCTTCCAAATTGGTTGGCTCCCAAGGGACTCAGGTTCCCTGCCATCAGGAAATTAATTTTCATCATCTTTTGGGTGTTGAGCGTTTTCCTCCTCTTTCAGTGGATCTGTCCTTCTGGTAACCCATGCAACGGGCAGCAAGGGCCATCCCTGCCGCGTCATCGTGGGTTGGGCCTTCTGAGCTCGAAGCTTCCAGCCGCCCCCCCCCCCCACCACCTATCTGCCCCCCCTCCTTGTGTGGTGAGCCCCACACTTTTGTTTTCCTTGTGATGGGACAAAAGTGGCGATCAGGACCGCAGGGGTTGCTTTCCTCGCCGTGGTCCTTCACCCGGTCCTGACTGTCGGTTTCGTTGTGAGTCTGTGTGCGCATCATGACAACAGAGACGAGTCAATCACGACGCATTGTTGTCTCTGCGGCGCAGAGTGTGTGGAGAATCTCAACTCGACTGGCGTGATCACGCAGTGATGAGCCTCGATTCTCCATCAAAAACGCATCAAGAGCAACCGACGCCACTTCGAGAGGCAATACCGAGTCGTGTTTCTCCAGATTGCGCTTTGTGAAAACAATTTTTTGTTGGTTGAAGCTCATGAAAACGAAGGTCCATTGCTGGATCTCACAGCGGGCACATTTAGGGGCGGACCTTCCAGGTTCTCGGGGTCTGGTCCCGTCACCCCAACACTCCCAAAATTTATGCTGCTGGCGCACAGTTTTGGTTGTTTTTGTTGAAATCAGGCTCGGCGAGGGCTTGGACCAGACCATTGTTCTGAGTTGTACGCTTTGCAGTCATCACAAATGAATCTGTGAAGATGCAGACAGAAACTTAGCCAGCACCTCAAGGGGCAGTTTACCTTACATAAATTTTAGATGGCCTTTGTCACTTGGACTGGGTACGTGTCCTACTGACAATTTTGCACTTTGGTTTCTCCGCGGCAGCGCCGTCGCAATCAGGAATCCTGCGTCTTAATTGAGCTCTTTGATTCATTAAGATGTAATTTGCTTGTAAAGCAATTAACTAAAATTACTGTTGTTGGAAGAATGAAGCCCTGCGAGGCGAGAGGCATCCCTGACAGCGAAACGCCGCGTTCAATTTGCAGCAAAGAATCACACGGAAGATTGGATGAAGAAAAGCAGAGAATGGGTTCCGAACCAAAGACGTTTTTCCTTTCACTTTCACAACGCGTGCGTGATTTCAAGTCTTTTGAATTTTGGTGTGCGACGCATAGAAAACTGCAGAATGGACTAAAATGCGTGTGAGGCCTGCCCCGAGCTGGCGCTACGCCCACCGGAGTTTTGTTTGAGAACAAAGGCAAAATACCAGACGTCATCCACCCCTTGGTTCTCGCTCCTTGGCCCTTCTTTGTCCCTGTCCATGTCCTTGTTTTATCTTTCTGTTTTTTATCACTGTTCAGTTCTTTCTTGTTCTCTCTGTCTCTCTGTCTCTCTGTCTCTCTGTCTCTCTGTCTCTCTGTCTCTCTCTCTCTCTCTCTCTCTCTCTCTCTCTCCCAGCTTCACATCTGTCCCTCCTCCCTCTCCGCACATTCCATCGGAGCTGTCGAGCGGCATAAAAGGTCCAGTCGTCTCCCTCCAGATTCATAGACTGAGCGACTGCAGGATCGAAGAGCTGCATTCAGAAGAAGCAGGTGCGCGAGGAAGGAACACCTCATGCACCTTTCTGTGCGCTCGGAGACTTCGATTCCTGTTGCTGAACAGTAGGGCCTCTTGATAATCACCGGATGGGAAAGATGTTCCTGAATTCATGAACGTGGAAGCGACCCTTTTCGCGGCAACCTGACCAACAGAAGGAATATTTGACAATTCTCCGAAGCCACACAAGATCTGCGCAAACTTAGAGAGCAGTGTGTCCGCGTCAAACACGAGAACTCGAAAGAATTGTGAAGACGTCAAAAAGAAAGACAACCGAAGGCTCTGGACACGTGTGATGTAACCACAGGAACCTGACTTCCAATTTCTGCCAGTGACGAACCACAAACCCAGGAAAAGTGACTTCTTTGGACTGAGCGCAAATTTATCGAGCCGAAGCTGAAGGGACAATTTCACGGAGGGCAATTGGAGGATATGAACGCCCGGAGAGGTCTTCCATTAATTCTGGATCTTCTGGACTCTGGGAGCGGGAGCGAGGGATTGCAGCGGACAGCAGAAGGACGCCTCCATTACAAACTGCGTGCGGAGTGGACTCCACCAGGTCAAACTCATTTTGACAGATACAGTTGTAGGATTGCAAAGAAAATAGTCTGAGGCCTTGAAACCTGAAGTACAATCCAGAAGAGCTTGACAGCAGGTTTTTTCTTATTGCCATGGAAGGATTGTGATGCACTGTAATTTAGTACTTCTGCAAGGTCTTGGAACGAAGAAAGATTCAAATTTCGGACAGAGCAGTTGACATTTATCCAGAATTACAGAAACTGGATTTGCATTCCTTTGACATTGACTCGATCAGGACTCGTGTCCACAACAGGCAGGACCACAAAGCTTGTCATGCATTGCAGATGAAAAAACGCTTTCTGCATTTTGTGAAAACTGGGTCTGAACCTGGACCTGGATTCCTTTGCTCCTGCAGCGGTGGAACAGAATCAATGGTGTCCGGCGTCTTTCGTCTCCAGAGTTGATCCATCCGATTCTATTTTCCGGACCCAAGGACATTGACTCAAACTGGACTCGTCCACGACGCCACAAGCGAAGCTGCGGAGAGAAAATCTTGAGCCATTGAAGATAAATATTGACAGTGCGTGGCTGGATGGAAAAGAACATCGCATCTGGGTGTGACACCATCGTTTAGTGTTAATCCCCACAGCACCAGCCGCATCAGAGCTTCCGTCGCCTCCCTCCAGTTGAAAATTTATTGCAGCTATTTGTTCTGATGCTTTTTCCGCAATAGACATGCTGCGCTTAATGCAATTCTGAAGATTGGCTGGAAAAAAGACGAGCGGCGATGAGGGGAAGGATGGAATTCAAACAGCTCTGCGTCTGTCTGGTGAGTGTTCCTTCCCCAGAGTTTTTTCCTGATAAGAATTCCACAGCTGATTCACAGTTGTTGGGGGCGACCAACCATAGGAAGCGCGATTTCAACTTTCTCTTCCAAACAGGAAACAAAATTCCGCGTGCAGCGCAAAATTGACGGGCAAGAGTTCTTTGAGTGACCAGTGGCTTCGGCTCCAGTGGATCCGTGTCTTTTCATGACGAATTCTTGGTTCGGGTTTGGTGAGACCCTCCCAGAAGCCACAAAATGTGCCCGGTGCATTATTGCGCAGCAGGTGGAAGGTGTTTGCGCCTCCCTGTTGAGTGGTTCTGTTGAGAGGTACTCCTCAGGGTGACTCCATGTCAACCAAAAGTTGGAAGAATCTGCCCACGAAAAAGCACTTTGAGGAAACAAAAGGCGCATGGTATAATCTGACAACAACGATGCTCGTCTCAGATGTTGCAGACAGGGACTCTTTCAGAGACGAGCAATTTGGTTTTGCAATTTCGCCAGGGTATCACTTTCTGAAGTGCCGTGCTGATGCGCATTCTTCAGTGAGCGTCTTCTGGCTGCAGAAGAAGAATTACGTTTTGTTTTAGCTGAGCTGATTTGGGCCTGATTCCCCTCTGGACCAGGATTCTCCGGGCGGGGGAAGGGAGGCCTTTTGCCCCTTGATCCCCCACTGGGCCAACTTCATGTTGTGTGTCACAGATCGGGAAGACAATAGCTGGTGCACGCATACCTCGTGCACACACGCACACTTGTCTGATAAATCCAAAGGGATCAACCTGGGGTCTTGAGAAATAAAGGTGGCCCAGTTCCGCCCTGGTCTTGGAGGGCCTCAGGAAATTCACACCCCTGGATTTTCCGAGCTGATCTGCACACAAACTCGTAATTCCCGGCAGTGTTTGAAAACCGGTTGTAATGTATTCCCGTGACGCACACACGACAATTGCGTCCCCACCAGACATAGGATTCCCAGCAGTTCTGCTGCGTTTTCACAGAGACTTCGCTGTGGGAAGAAAAGGTCAGATCAATCCGCGGCATTTTCACACGAAAGTCACTTCCTGTCCCGACAAAGGTGCATTAGCCCCACAGCGGAAAAGCTTCCGCGAGGAATCCGCCCAAGGAGCGAGTGTGTGTGTGTGTGTGTGTGTGTGTGTGTGTGTGTGTGTGTGTGCAGATGTGTTTTTTTGTGTGCGTGTGGGTTTGTGTTTTGGTGTGTGCGACGTTGGGCAGGTACGGGCTGGGCAGACCTGGGTTCGGCAAGTGTGCGTGTGTGTTGTACAGCTGTAGTGAGTGTGTTTGCGTGTGCAGAAGTATTTATGTGCAACGTGTGTGTGTATGTGTGTGCGTGTGGTCGGGATTGGTGCAGGCACTGTAGATACTCCCCTGAATGCTCGATCGCCTGATCAAACATCAAACCATTAGGCCATATCCAAGTCACAAAAAATGTGTAAAGCAAACGTTTTGCATTGATTGGTCCTCACCAAGCTCACTGGAGATCTTAGACTTGGGAAGGAGGGAGCCACTCCCAGGGTGCCAGACATCCCAGAGAGAAGGGAAGGGGTCATTTTAACTTTTACTTGATCACTTGGCGAAAATGGCAAAATTATCTGCAGCGCAAACCAACAGCTGCGGGCGGCGATAAAACTTTCCAGGATCCAGGGGGGGTGACCTGGGTTCTCCTCAGATTGAGGGGCGGCGCCGTGCCTCTCCCCAGGATCCTCCTCTAACTGTCTAAACTCAGAGGAAGAAGCGGCTTCGTGGGAGCGCAGCTTCCCATGCAACTCCTTTCCGCGCCGCAGACACATTCCACGGAAAATTGAATGTTCAACGATTCCCGCATTTCTTGTTGGCAGGAAAGCGTCGCCGTTGGCGACAGCAGAGTTCAGCTTTTCGGAGCAGTCTGCGAGGCAACACATTTTCCGCTCGGTTTGATCTCTCATCTTGGGTCTGAAGTGACGAATGCTTCGAAAGGATCTCAAAGGCCTACCCTGAACTCCGTCGTGGGCGAGTCTCCAGGGGCTCAATTCCACGAAACTCCATGAGAAAGGACAACATTTTGCGCGTACGGTCCAAAATGGGACAGACAAAATGGTCAAGGGGATTGGATCCGCTCCTGGATCTTTGTGGGTTCGGAACAAGCCACACCCACACAACGCAACAACCAACCAGCGTTGCGCTTTGAATTTGTTGAATTGTTTCCTTAAGACCTGAAAAAGTCAAGGGATGAATCGCCCCTGGGGGTTCGCCTCCCCTAACCATGTCCCTTTGTCCGCCTCTGCTGTGAGAAGGAAACTTATTGTGATTTGTGTCTCCCTGTTCATTCTCGCTGCCTGCCTTCTTTACCCCATCTTGACACAACAGCTGCTGCACAGTCGTGGGGACAGAGGCTGCAGTGCAGTCCTCGCAGGGAGGGACAGAGGTTGCAATCCCGTTCGTGCAAGATGCGCTAGGAGATTGTTTCTTCCTGTCTGCATTTTGCTTTGCTTTGTTCCTGGGTGCGTTACTTCTTGGACGTATTGCACAGTTGTTCCTGACTGGGCCTTCGCTGTGAGGATGGCTCTTTTGCCCCTCTTTAAGCTATGAAGAAGCCGTTTCTGCAAGGACGGCGCAAAACCACCTTGATCCACTGTCTCCCTCTTCTTTTCACTTTTCTCCTGTGATGGAAGCAATTAAGTTCCCGTCGGACAAAACACAGACGCTAATTACGGACGGAAGTGCGCAGGCGCAGACGCAGGGCAGACGCAGACAATTCAATTAGAATGCGCAGGCGGTGCAGCGCGGCCTGTGTCACACCGAAGCGTCAGGCGTGGCGTTCCTGCACAAGTGCCACCTGTGAGGACACACAGCGCCGTGTGAAGGAACGTAATCTGTGGCACATCAGTGTGAGCAAGAGACTCAGTCCGGCCTGGTTCACATTGCAAGCGTCAGGTGTTGCGTTTCTGCAGGAAAGAACTGCTGCGAATGGGCATCAAAGGAAGCGGCACCACCGCCAAGAATTCTGCATGCGTCTGCGTTTTGACATAAGCTGCGTTGTAGAAGGTTCCAAAGCGGATTGGAACCAAGATGAGTTCTGCCAGGCGCCTGCAGCTCTGCCTTTCGACAGCCGTGCATGCACCAGACCAAAGATTGCATTGGAGCAGAAAAAGCCATTTCATTCGAGGCTTTGAACACCTGAGGTGAACTTGAGCTTGGATCAAACGGCAGAGTCAATCTCATTTTCTTGCACCAGGAGAGAGTTTCCAGGTTCCGGGTTTTGAGAGAGAGAGAGAGAGAGAGAGAGAGAGAGAAGAGAGACAAAGAAAGAGAATCAGTCACTCCTTGCAAGCATACCTGGGTTCAACTTGAAACTTGTTCAGAGAGACAGAGCGAGAGTGAGAACAAGAGCGACAAACACAGAGAAAGAAAGAAGAAACAGAGCGAGAGAGAAAAAAATAGAGGGACACAAAGAGGCAGAGACAGAAAGCCGCGTGACGACGCACCGGTCCTGGATCCTCCCCTACGCGTGACGGCACCGCACTCTCTCCGGAAACTCGACACGAGTGCGCGGAAAATGACGACAAAGGGCGTTGTGTCGCGTGACGGCGATGGAAGATGAAACGGAACCGCCGTGTCTGTCGCGCAGCTGCGACGTCGTCACGCGACGCGCGTCGTGCGTCGCGTCCGTGCAGCACCACGTGACACGTCCGGCGGGTACAAAGTGAGTATGTCGGAAGTTGCGGTAAAGCACAACGTGGGACCATCCAGAATACGTGACACAACTCAGAGCGCGCGAGAGACTTTGGGGAGGTTCAGCAAGCCTTAAAATCCTTACGTGCCGTGCCCCAATTGCCAGATTGGCACAGTTCCCCTTACAACCAATGGCAAGCGACCTGACTAAATCGGATTTGTGCCACCAATCTGGCACATTGGGGCACATCGGAAAAGCAACGGACGTATTTGCTGAACCTCCGCTTCATGCACGCGACACGAACGCATTCTGAAACCTGTCCCTGTTAGTTAAGTGGGCTGTGCTTGTGTGTAGGATTTGTGACTTCCTTTTGCACAGAGCGCACAAAGAGTTGAGCTGCACTTCTGAAATTGCTGATGCGCGCTTTGTCGATCGGGTCTCAAATCAAGTTTGACTTCAAAGAAAGACGGCAAGGAAAACAGGCAAAAATGTACCTGCAGCGGACAAATTTGGGATCGGGTCGGGTGATGGTTTTATGCCAAGAAACAACAGCCCCAGGTGTTTGATACTCACGAGCACAGGACAACCTCAAGCGCTTTTGGCCACGCACGCGCGCCGTGTGCTTTCTGTCAGTTCGGCGGTGCAGGGACACCTTGGGTGGGCGCTTGAGATAAAACAGACACAAGTGCTTCCGGCAAAGTCACAATCCGAGAAGAAAGAAGTGCTCATCGCCTGGCAGGCCTGCGTGACGCGTCGCTGACTGAGCGTGTGGAGCGCACGATGTGTCCTTGGTCTTCACAGAGATAAAAGCCTCGAAGTGACTTTCGCCCCCGTCGCCGTCAGTGCCTTGACCTCGGTGTGTGACGTGTTGTCTCCCCTGTCCCCACGACAACAGTCACAGTGTTGTCATATTTGGAAGTCAGGTACCACGAGTTTCAAAGGCCAAGCTCAGAATACATGTAATTTGTTTCAAATTACGCATTCAACATGTTTGTTGGAACAACGCAAAGCGATTTTTCAGGGCATTGTATCTTTCCGCCCAACTCAACTTGATTCGCTGACAGATTGGCCTCGGAGGTCGATTCTACGGGGCCTTGAACATTGGTGTTGGAGGTTGAAAACCCTCGATAGAGACCCGCCTCTTGCGTGTTCTTTGGCTTGCTTTGGGATTCTGGTTCGTGGGGTCCAGCAGCAGATTCAAGAGGGGGCTGACCCAACAAACGCTTTTTCGTGCGTGCGTGGCCCCAAATTTCACGCCACAGGCGGAAACTCTTCCCAAGCAACACATTTCCACTTGGATTGACCCACCCGTCGACGCTACAACCGTCAAGAAAGACAAAGAGCAAATACCTCGTGGATTATAGAGGAATCTACAGAAATCTCGGGCCGAGTGCAGCCCGCAGGCCCCCGTTCTCTCTCTCAGGCCCCCTGCGACTCGTAAATATCCCCGGTACATGGGATCAAAGTCCTACACGACAGGACATGGTCTCACATTTGCATTTCTAGCTGAACCTTCTTTCACACAGGGTGCGTCATGCGTCACGTTTCTGTTCAGGTCAATGAGCTTTCTTGGGCACTGAACCCGTGTCAGGAGTTTCGTCCCTTTTCAAGTCAGTGAACCTTCTTCACGTTGATTGCGTCAGTCTTGCGTCACCGTCATCAAATCGATGAGCGCTCGTAACACACGGGAAGATTTACTCGTACAACCCATCCGTTCAACCACAGGCTGACGCGTTGGGTCAGACCCGACCAAGGACCCCGTTCAGACCAAAGAAATGGCGTCAATGCAGTCAACCAGTAACATCTTGTGTGGCTGGAGGCCTGCTCTGCCTGTTTGAAATAAAATGTTTTCGTGCGTAAAGGTGGACCATTGATGTGCAACAGACTAAATCCCAGGGCGTTATCAGGAGACGGGTTGTGAGTCGAGCCAAGCAAAAGAACCCAGGGGCGCAAAACTGGGGAAGATTGATTTGTCTTGGCCAGGCCCAATATTTCCTGCCAGGCCACAGCAGGCACACAACCCACTGAATCGCAAGAGCAGCAGGAATTTCGCTCGTATACGCCAGGGAAGGGCCGCCCAGGATCTTGGACAGAAGACCCTGGGTCCGTTGGTGGGAGAGAGTTCACTGATGGAGAAACTCAACCAGCTCCGCTGAGTTGTGGGCTCATTGGCTCCTGTGGGCAGTGAGTTCACTATACATTCCCACTGGTGCTGACTGCAGAATGTATCAGGTGGAGAGTTTTCCGCGGAGACCCCGCAATTGCGTCGAGTGCTTGTTAAAGCCAGCGTGAAATGGAGAAGTCGCGACTGACTGAAGGAAAAGAGCCTCGTCCTTGCTGAGCCTCTCGACTCCGGGCTGCCACTCCAGCAGCGGATCCAGGAGCGGTTCCTTTCTCCAGTAAACAACAACAACTGCTCCCTTTGAGCTGTGCCAAAGATGCAAGATAATGTCAGGAAGGCGCGAGGCCCTGAGCCTTGTCTACTCGAGCGCCCCCTTTGCTCCTGAAAACAACAAAGCAACATTCCCCATGCAGGTTTCATTCTTCTGTTGCAAGTGTATCTTTTTGGGGATGAACCCCAACCCCTTCGGGACTCACTCCCTTGGGCTGCTGTCTAGTTCCACCCTATCTCGTCCCCCAAGAACCCTCAGATGTGAAGGTGCTGTTCGCCCGCGGAGGTCTTGAGACCCAAGGAAGCCTTGCGCTCGTCGTTGTCTTGCTTCATTTGTCAGGCTCGCTTCCCGTGCCTGTGCCAGCTCTGGAAAGCGTCGATGAACCCCGCAGCACTGGCCCAAACTCAGTGTCTGGTCAACAGGCTCAACTGCATCAGCACCGGACGTGCGCTCTGCCTCCCCCACATCAGTCTGTCCCGTGTCGGAGTTTTTCAGTGTCCGAATCCCCTGTCGCGAGCCAATGCAGAAAACTTGTTGGCCATCTGCAGCGATCTTGGAAGCTACAGTTGCGCAAAGTTGTGATCGAGATCACCACACCCGGACAATTGGTCTCAATCCGGTCAATCCGAACAGCCACACTCACAGGCCTGCACGTTTTCCTTGAAATTTCACGTGTTTCTTGAGCCACAGTATCTTTAATTTGACCAGAAACCAAACACATTGAGCTCGAATTTGACTCCCCCCTTCACGTGAAGTCTTCTTCGCAACTGAGGCAAAACTTTGCGGTCTGCTGCAAACATTTTCACAACTCATTCCACACTTTCACACCAATTTGCCGTTCGTTGCAGATTCTGACCGCCGAGACCCTGTTGGTGGCGCTGGTGGCGGGAGAAACGTACGAGAGGTGGGAGAATGAGATCGGGGAGATCATCTGGACCAGCAACCCGACGGAGCCGCCACTAGGGGGAACCACCACCCTCCGGGACCGCGAGCAGGAGTGGTGGGAGGTGGAGCCGAGCCCAGCGTGGCCGGAGCAGCCGGGGCGGCAGTGGGAGCAACAGGGCCTGCGCAATGTGATAGGGCAGGTCCCACAGCCTGACAACTCCAGAGCAGAACAGCCTGACGAGGCTGTGTTCCCCGGCTCCAACAATCACATTGTGCGTCACGGACAGAGTGGAACAGCGCACAGACAAAGGGACTCCGTCAGAAACTCTCAAACCGGAAATACCCCGAACGCAAGTCCAAGTCCTGAAGATGTGGACGATGACAGCGATGAGCGAGATGACATGAGCCACATGGCCCATCGCTCCCCGGAAGTTGCAGACGCAGATCCCGAAGCTTCCGGTCCAGAAACCACCAAAAGAGTCCAAAAGACTGAAGAACCCACCGGGTCACGGACCCCGAGTCAGAAGAAGAATAGTTCCACTTCCTCCAGGGGGACCCAACCCCACTTCCGGCCTGCGCAGGCCCTGGGTGGAGCTCTCCTCCCGGGGCGAGCCGACTCCCTGTTGGGTCATTTCCACGGGCCGCACTTCGGGATGATTGACCACGCGACTCTACCACGCCGCCCACCGGTCAAGGGGTCGCACTCGGTCGAGGGCACCTTCCTCTGGGCCGTCGGGCTCTTCGGGTCAGTCGAGAACGGAGCCGTCGTGCTCACCGCCGTTTTCTCCCGGAAGTTCAAGAAGCCCCTGCACATGCTCGTGGGGACCCTGGCCACGACAGATTTGTTCATCTCCCTCATTTACATCCCTTCCTACACCTACTTCCTGTTGGAGGGCGACACGAACTTCGTCAACGAGCCTCTGCCTCCGGGGGAAATCGCGAAGGACGAGGAGTCACGCATCTCCGCCTCGGCCCTCGGGGGAGCAGGAGCGGCTGAAGATGCTGACTCATCCAGGTTCAGTTTTTGCAACGTCAGCAGAAGCATCTTCGTCGAGATCGCGTCGGTGACCTTGACAATCAAGGCCCTGATCGCGCTCTACCTGTACGTGCTCACGCGCTCGCGAGAGTTCGCGAGACAACTCTTCTCGCCGCGAAACACCCTGATCTTCATCGGCATCGCGTGGGGAATCAACTTCGTCATGTTGTTCCTGCCCAGTTTCCTGGGTCACGGGAAGGTGGATTTCTACCCCAACGAGTTCGTCTGCCTCTCCCGCGGGGAGGCGCCACCGGACGCGACGTCCAGCGACGAAACCTTGACCTTCGTGTACTCATTCACGGCCCTTGCCGTCCACGCCATTGAACTGACGCTCATCTGCGCATGCTTCGTCAAGGTGCACCACGCCATCACGCGGGGAAAACTCTACTCCAACACCCACCGCCAGGGGGCCAATGAGAAGGAGGCTCGCATCAACTACGCACGCGCGTCCAAAATCACCATCCTGGTATTTGCGTCCTTCGTGTTGTGTTGGCTCCCCATCTACGTGATCAACATGGTGGACCCCGAGCACGAGAAACTCCCCGACTACGTCCACCACCTGGTGATGGACCTGCTGCTGCTCAAGTCAGCCATCAACCCGACCATCTACATCTACGGGATCCGGTCCCTGCGCCACGAGATGCGCCTCGTCTGCATGTGCAAGTGCAGGCTGGATGAGAAGACCGCGAAACAGGAGCTGGCCCGCGCCCTGCGGTCCTCTTCCTCCTCCTTTGGGAACAGCAAGTGGGGGAAGAGCACAGCCCTCGCCGAGGTCGTGTAACAGGGGGACAGGGGGACAACAGCTTGGGAGAAATTCCCTTCGTGCCGGGTGCGTGAATGTTGCAGGGAGGGGGGAGCAGGCATATTTGGGGGACGCCCGAGACGTGTCAGCCTTGAGCTGGTGTCAGTAACCCAAGTCAACACCAACATTTAACAGCAAGGCTTTTTGGGGTCATACATTGGAAATGTCAAACTGGCCGCTGGAAACTCGAGTTGGTGCCACGTGCCTCGGAGAGTCGACTCGAGGAACTGTCCAAAATGTGCATTGATGTGTAAATCCATCCCGCGACTGTGTCACACGAGACAGAGACTTTATTCGTGTTCTTGACTTGAACAGGGCCAATCCAAACACTGACAAGATTTCTTATATTGTGTTCTCGACTTGAACCTGTGTCCTGCATTTCTTGTCTCAGACGCTTCAAACAACTATCGTTTCTTGGTTGGAAGAATCTCCCAATTTTGTTCTGATGATTTTGTTTGTTTGTGACACTAAGGACAAGGTTGTCACTTCAGTGGTGACTTTTCAGTTTTGTTCACCGTGAGCGCGCACTGTTGTGAGGCAGTGCACATGAGAAACAGCAAGGGGGAGGCGGTAGCACACAATTTTGGATCAGAGTTTACTTCAAATAGTGAGTCTGACAGAAAGTTTGGAGGGGGAAGGGGCGACTCGCCCCTCAAAGTTGTGACCTGTAGAAAGCCAAACAATCACGCTCCTGCCAAAAACACCTTCTAATTCGTCTCTGTACATCGCACATCAACAACCAATATCTCAACATCCACGTTCATTCGCCCGTGTGCAGAGGTGTGACTGAGGCTGAAATTTCGCGTCTCGGGGCCTCTGCGATCTCACGCTCCCGCGGACGGCTCCAGCGAGAGGAAGAGCTCGAATGGGCTCAGAGACGAAAGTTTGCTCAGAGAGCAGCCGCGTAGAAGAGTTGAGATATGTTTTGGGGGAGAAAACTTGCAGGCTTTATGCACGCGTTCGCCAACACAAGCACACAAGAGCCGGGTGGACCCATAGAGGCCGACCCTTCAAGAGGTCCGATATCTTTCATCTTCAAGAAACACAAATAAGATTTGTGTCGCCCTAGCTCTCGACTTGGTTCGCCTGCGGGTGACATAGCGTTGGCCAGTGACTTGAAAATGTGCGAATCCGAGACGTCAAACTTGAATTCTTTTTGTGTAGAGAAAAAAATACTCGTTTTCTGACTGGGTTGCCCTGTTGAGGCGTTGAATTCTGTGCGCGATTTGATTCGTTGACTCGAGTTTTCTGTTCTTGCGCCACTTTTCACCGATAGACATTGGCTTCGCCACTCAAGGGCGGTTCCAGGATTGAGGGTTCACGACCTCTCAACGTGAATGAAGAACATTTTTGTTTGAAATCCGAAAATAAAGTTGCGTCCGACTGCGTCCATGAGGCAGTTGAAGCCGTGGTGAAGAAGTCCCATTCACTGAGCCCCACTCCGGTCCACAGCCTGGTGTGCTTTCTCCCCGTCTCGCACGTTGCGACACGTGTCTGACACGGGCCACGGGGGACACGTCACCACGGCTAAAACTGCCTGTTCTGTCCCGTTCATCGCGAACGAACCCGTCTCATCATAACTGTGATCTGTACTCAACACTTGTATCTTTCTATGAATAAACCCACTGAACAAGATATTTCAAAATCTACGTCTCTGTCTGCTACTGTCCCATGGCAGTTTTTTGTGGGTGACAGGGCATTGCGAGGAGGTTTCCTTTGGAACAGTTTGCTGATGAAAATGAAAGCAAAACCCAGCACAAAAACGTGGGCCTTTGAAATACTCCAACTAACATACTTCCCAGCTGAAGAGGCACCTTGTGTGTACAGTGTTTTTCCCCAGTCGGCAGGTCTTGCCCTTTTACACACACTGGCTGATCCAGGACTTGGTCGACGGAGACCCGACCCTTCGGGAAACGCTGACTCTGTTGAGATACCGTACCGTCTCGTGCAAAAGACACATTTGTTACCCAAATATTGAACATCAAAAGAAGGGGTGCATCTAACGCGTGACTGTATTCTTAGTAACCTTGGTACCAGAAAATAGGACCAAATCTTGGGGTGCGTCTTTTCTTGAGAGCGTCGTGTACACGAAATAGGACGATATGGCCTCCGATGTCCCCTCATTCGATTTGTTTGTTCAGGACTGTGTTCGCAGGACTGCGCAATTGCTGTTTCCTATCGGCGTCGGACATGAAGGATCTTGGGGCGTTGCCCTCTGATGTAAAGGCCGCGGCGACCTCGAGGTGTTGAGATAATCCCCATTTGTTTTGGTGGAGACCAATGCAGATCAAGAATCAGTGACAAGGGATCAGGGATCAGGGAGCGCTGGAAACAATGGCGGGCGCGGGTCCGGCTGCAGGATCAACCTGGTTGCGTCATGTTCCACAACACGCGTTCCGCCGGAATTTGGTTTGAGAATTGTGGATAAGCAATTCAGGGATTTGGGATTTGCTTTGGGAACAACACGTGGGATCGGATGAGCGGTCGGGCGTGACGGATTGACCTGCTGAACCGGCGCATTTGCGAAAAGATTCGAAAAGAAAACGTCCAAGGTCACGCAAGGGGCACTCTCAGTGCACAGAATTGTTTGCTTCTCTTTCAAAAATGTTCAAGTTGAAATTGGTGGTTTTATTTTCACACATTGTTGAAATATGTAACTTTGCACAACTGTTCTGAGGATCACGATTCACTGATCGGGTGAAAAACATCCCTGAGATCGTGCCTGGTAAAGCGTGTACCCCTGGGAAAGGAAAGGTGGAGCTATTCCTCCAGAACTTTTTGCAAGAAACAACTTTTTACAAGAAACGAGTTTCTCGATTTCACAAGAAACGGAGGCCAACACGAATGACAAGTTCAATGTCAATATGTCAAGTGACGCCATTCGTGCAAAGTCGTTCATTGTCTCCCATTCGGTTGAACAACAGCGAGTTGTTCTTTTTTGGTTTAATACTGAGTGACGGCTCCGGATGGATCTGGACAGATAATCCGGGAGATCCACGCGATCCGGATCCTAATCCGCCCGGCCACACCCGCCGAGCGCCACGTCCCCGCGAGTCTCGTGTTTTCCTGCATCGCAGTGTTGGATTCAGGATTCGGTCAGAGGGGGGCGTTTCCCACTTTTCAAAAATTTACAACACAAACAATTTAGCACCTGCACAGAGAAATGCTCTGACCTTTTTTTGGTGTTAAAACAGGGCGCGAGAAACTCTTGGGACCCTTGACTGCGAATCTGACTCAGAACCAGATAGTAGAACCTGAATCAAAACGAAACAGAGGACCTGACTCTTGGAACACGACCTTAGACCAGACTTACAGACTCAATCTCATTCAGTTGAGGAGAACTGCCTCGCTATTTCAACCAGTCCCACCCACCGCTGTGAACTACTCGGCTGCACGAGTATCGTGCATCGTGTTCAATGGGGTCACGTCTCGCTATTCTCGGGGACCTCTGCTGGTCTCTGAACGCCGCTTGACAGACGCAATGGGCGGCTCTGTGACCGTCCGTTTTCCTGCGGACGCATTACAGTGCTCGGAGCTCCGGAAAGCATGACAGACAGACACCAAGGGCGACCTCAGTCTGGGCCCTGTCTGTTTCTTTGTGTCAGGAAACCAAAATCTGAGACAGCGGACCCTTGTATTGGGAGGGACCAAGAGAGGAGGTTGGTCCCCTGTGGACTCATCCCAGACCCACTCGGGTCTCATAAGATCTCAACTCCAACAAGAAAAAAAATGCGCCTGCGGTGCCAAATATCGGGGGAAGGAAAAATAGGATCAAGGCTCGTTCCCGTTCCTGAAGCATGTGCCCCTCGAAGGAATCCATCTTGAGTTTGAGGCTGGACCGCCTCTGGAGCCTCACACCTCCCCCCGCAACTGAATCTGCAGCTCTGAACAGCAGTGACATATTGTACGTTTTCCATGACAGGTGAGGGTTATTTTGGTTTGTCGGTCTCAGGCCTTGTTGTTGATGTGTCTGTTGTGAGACGGGCGGGTTCCGGCATGCGTGGTGCGTGAGTAACAACGGACGCGAGGGCGGAGCTTTTTCCCCCGGATGCTTTCACCCGAATGCACCCTGACCAATTTTACACAGTTCAACGCAAAATTCACCTCCAGAAAAATAGAGAATAGAACTCTGTACTCACGCTGTCATTCTTCCCTGCGTTAAATGCTTTGAAACCTTCACAAAAAGAGTGCAGAGGGTCGGGCTTTCAGGCAATTCAAGTAGAAAGAGTTTTTCTTTGGCTGAGCAAATGAAGATTGATGCAGTTCCCCTATCTCGGCGGCAAACACAGATGGAGCGAGAATTAGCTTTCTCCGCAGGCCTTCCCAATGAAGTCGGAACGCCGGACGCCGGATTCACGCTGCGTGCGTCTGCGCCGCGTCCCAGGATGACGGGATGACGTGCGTGCGTCAGACACCGTGTCCTTGGTTGGCGTCGGATGCCTCGTGTGTGACGCCCTTGGTTGTTGTCGTGCGCTCGTTTTGCGTCCTGTCTGTGCAGGCGATACCAAAGTGTGAACCCACTGAAGCGAGGCAGTGAGGTATTGGGCCGGGTTTCTATAGTAGAGTCGTGCGAAACGTCTCCAGAACGACGTTCCAACTTGGGCCTCGACATCAGATGCGCGTCATGCGCCGCAACCCACCGCAGCTCAACATCTCTTGGTTTCTGTTCACCTCAAAGCAGCGCCCCATTGATGAGAGCACGATATGACGCGTCCCGTGTGCCTGGGCCTCGATGGAAGTGTGCACCAGGTTAGTGCACAAACACACTGGACATTAGCTTCCTTCTCCGTTGAAACACGCTGGTTCGAGGATTTCCCAGGGGCAGGTCTCCCTCCCCAGAACCTTCGGTCCCCGCTTACACACGACATACTCGTACTTTCAGAAAGACCAGACACAGCGAGAGAGACGAGCGTGTGTTCGCGTGGCTACTGCTCACACGGGAGATACAAGTCGTTTCTTCCGTCCTCATCAGCTCAGAGGGATCCTTCTGAACTCCAGCGGGACACGAATCGGGGAGGGGGCCACGCGGATCCCACACTGAAGGAAGTTCAAACTCAAACGACGAAATCACCCAAATGGAGAGAAAAGGGTCCAACTGAAATAGTTACCGTTGGTCTTCTCACCTGATCTGGCTGCTGCATTCACCAGTCTACCTTCCAGGTTTGACCGTGAGGGCCTTTGGTCCCCATTCGGTTCGCCTTTGAAAAGCCAGTCAGATTAGACCAGAAGAAAACAACACACAGAGAAGGGCAACTGTCTGCGTTGGCGTGCCGCCACGGACTCACGCAGCAGACAAAGGCTTTTCTTCCTTCGCCCGAGCGGCTCAGACGTGTCCGGGGAAGGATTTGGCTTCACTGCCCGAGCGGATCCAGAGGGCGTGGGCCCCGGCGTCCTGACCTAACTTGTGCTGCGCAGGCAAAAATCACAAGCCTGTTTGTTAAGGGGTTTTTACGTTGGTGACGCCGTCAACTTTTTTTGACACTGACAGCAGATTTGTTTTCACATTGAGAGTGCTGCTGATGTCAACTGCATTGACTGCAAAAGTGAAGACTACATCAAATTTTTGTGTGTAGAGTTTCAATGTGTGTTTTCATGACACCATCAGTACTTTTTATTGATGGCATTAAAGAATGGTCTGGACCATTCATGACTGCAACTTCACTTTTGATGTTGTCAGTACTTTTTACTGACAGCATCAAAAGTGAAGTTGCAGTCGAGAAAAGTGATGTGTGACTACGCTTGGAAAGACGTCTTCAGCAGAACTGCGATGTGACGTGCACTCCTCCCCTGACTCAGCTTCACACTGAACACAGAGACGGGTCATCGCCGCGCCCACTGGCTCCAACAGGAACGCAGTCACGGTGCATGCTGTGTGGAACAAGCCTGAAAGGGAAAGCTGCATTATTCTGAAACTAAAGTTTCACAAATGAGGAATGAACTTTTCTTTTGTTTCTCCGAAGACACGACAAGTAGACCCAGAGGAGGCTTCCTGAACCCAGGGTCAGACTTTGGTAGGGTCCTGCCCTCTTCTGGATCTCTCTGACCAGACAAGTTTCATTGTATCCAGTGGGTGAGATCAACAAAAATTTGTGCACTCTCATCTTTTGTGAACGGTCTTCAGCTTGGTACTTTTGGTGCCAACACCAGTATTTCACCTGCGTGTGTGTGTGTGTGTGTGCACAGCTATCTCATGTGTGTGTGCGTGTGTGTTCAGTCACACTTCCGGTTGGCCTTCAGATCAGGAGACACCGGGTTCGAGCCCAACTGGAGCCGTCAGCACAGCTTGTCGAGGGACTGACACAGGGAACACTGCGGCAGACTGGCCACGCTCCGAGGAAGGGTTCATTCATCGAGGAACAGGCGCACGGCCGTCTCCATCCATTCACGCCATAACAACGGGTATTGTTGAGTGTTCTCAATTACTCCTCCAGTGGGGCTGTCGTAATAACGAGCGAGACGGCAGATGCTCGCGCCGATCCAGGGAGGCGACCTGGAGGTCTCAGGCCCAGGCCTCCTCCCTCTCACAAAGGCACTTGCCTCTGTAATATTGGGCTGTAAGTTCAAGAAATTTTCCTGTTTGCACCAATGTTCTTAGAGTTGCAATCTCCCCACCCCCACCCCAAGTATTTTCGCTTTGGAGATGTCTCGGATCCGCCCCGACTCTGATCGAGTGTCGCAATAACCGAGAAGAATGGACGGAAAGGGCGTGGATGATTCCTTGAGTGGGACTGGAGTGGAGAGCCGGGATTTCAGGGGAATTGCAGTGGCTGATTCAGGATTCGGCGGACCGAGCAGAAGTGGGCTGCTCACGGGTGTGCGGGCCGCAACCCGGCCTGATCCCCTTGCTGTGACAAATCGACTGTTTTGAGGGGGAGGGGAGTCAGGGGCAGGGCTGCCGCCCTCTTGATCTCGCTGGGTTTGGGGGAACTCCGTGGAGCCGCCCCTGACCCGAGTGCAGAGCCTGGATTGGAGGAGGATTTGATTGCGTCGGGGGAATTGACCCGGTCTCTGTAAATGAAGTGGTTATTGGTTTCGGCCTGCGGCGCCGTGCTTGCAGTGTGGGGTTGACACTGCCTCGCCGTGCACAGAGAGACTGAGGTAGTGGACTCCATCACCGTCATTGTTGCACTTTCCAGTTTGAGATTGGCACTTGCACTGTTGGGGTTGGGGCCTGAAGTGTCATCCTCACGGTGTGACACTGGGAACGTAGTGGGACTGAGGCCGTGGAACTGAAGCTGCAGCAATGTCCTCACTAAGTAGCTGCTGTAGGACTTTCGTTGCATTCTCACAGTGGGAGACTGACGCTGGAGCACAGTCAGAAGTATTTGGTTGCCCCATGCCCGACCCTGGTTCCAACACCACAAGAGTCGGGGAGTGCATGAACCGCGCCTAGTCAAGATAGCTTGACCAGCAGTGTCCGACTCTGGTGAATCATGGAACCTTGAGTCAATCTGGATCTGTCCTTTCCCATGATGTCTTTCTGAGTTCCGACTGCGCGGAGAGTCACCAGCTCAGGACACGGCTTCCCAACCCACAGGAAGGATCCGGATTATGGGAGGAAAGACTCACAACCCGGATTCCCAATCCGGCACCCGCGTCCTCTCAGACATCCTGCGCAGGTTTCTTCAAAACCTTTGCGGGAAAAAGGGGAACACAGTTGCACCACAGAACAGAGTCAAGAGGGGCTCGGAGGGTCTAGGCCCCTGCGAGGTTTTATGCGAGGGCCGTGCAACTTGCAAATTTGGGTGCCTTGACTAGGATAATTTTGAGTGGCGTACTTCTGTCCAAGTTCTGATGCTGAGCATCATCGCATC
>JAAUXT010036591.1_pt1 | contig 25352 bp, 27 predicted proteins | sample 7278171 | NCBI WGS metagenome assembly JAAUXT01 (sample SAMN14350112, study PRJNA611818) | marine sediment metagenome | isolation source: surface marine sediment (1.8m) | place: French Polynesia: Moorea | collected 2018-08
CATACATACATACATACATACATACATACATACATACATACATACATACATACATACATACATACATACATACATACATACATACATACATACATACATACATACACAGCGCAGAAAACATATCTGCCACCAACAATTTTTTGTTCGATTGTGTGTGTGTGTGTACGTGTGTGTGCAAGTCTCTTTTGCAGGAGGATATTTTCTGTTGCTCGCACCACTGTGGCGTTCTGAAATCTCGCGCATAGCCGGTCAATTTGTCTGTTACTCGGAATCCAGGCTCTATACAGATCTGCCTCCAACAGACGAAAATATAAATGCGTTCCTGCGTTGGTGCGCATCTGTCTGTTCGCCGCACGCATTGATGGTCAACTGGTTTTCTCCTCAGCTGCACACGAAGAGTTCGACTTTGATGGGACTGAAGGGATTTTTGCATAAAACATGTTGCTCTCTCTTTGCGATCATTTGGCAAGCAACACCAGGATCCAGTCCTGAAAATCGTGGCAAATGTACAATGCCATCCAATGCTCTTTGGGTTTGTGTCATTCAATTTGACTTCCATTGCCTCAGTGCAAAACCCAAACTGAGTGCGGGTTTTCCAGCACACTTGACAGACTAATTGAAATTCGAGATACTTGATAGCAGCCAAATTGCTGCCTTTCACAGGTATTTCTTTTTTGGGGCCAGTGACAATTATCATTGGACAGGTAAAGGCTTCACACAATGCGATGCCTTTGCTACCCCTTCAATCCCCTGATAATAGTTACAATGTCAACCGAACCATTTGCTTTGAGTACGATCTGTCATATTTTGATAACATATTCATTCCAGCAAACGCCGGGGTATTACCAACAATATCCAGAGGCGAGTTCATTTCCAAAGGGCATTGAACAGAATGAAGGAAAGTGAGTGTCACGCTACTGAGACCAAAAGTGTCAATAGACTTCAATCTTACAATGTAAACAGTCCCGAAATTTAATCAGATCAATTAATTTGCAGACTGCTCAGAGATGAGTTGATACGAAATGAAGAAAAACAGTGAGTTGTGGTCTTGTTCACCTCGAGCAGAAAGAAACGTTTTCGATCCCACACGTGTGCCAACTCGAATCATTGCAGGGTGGAGACGATCGCGTTCTGCAAATCATCTCTGTCGGTCACAGACACCCGTTTTGGGTTCACAAAGAGCACTTCTTGTTCTTTCCTTTTTTTGTGTGACTATTTTTGGGCAGAATATTTTGTGTTGCGCAATGAAGAACACCCATGTGGGGAGAAAATTTGAAGCGTTCGTGAATTGTCTCACTCATAGTTTAGTTCACCCTCTCTATTTCAAATTGTCAGTTCGCTTGAAGACCACAGAAAGGCTGGTCTGCTGCATCTGTACACACGTGCTCGCGTTTCCCATGAGACAGGAAACCCATTGCACGGGAGATCTTCTCTCCTCAAGCACCACAAGAGTCGGCATTGACCTGTCAACTGCCTCTGTTCTGGTCAAGAAGGATATACATGGAAGAATCATTGTCCAAGAGGACATTTATCCCACTGTTTTCAGTCGAAGCAGCAGCCACCGTCTTGGGGCTCTTTTCACTTGCTAACAAAAAAGAAGCACGCAGAAAGGTTTGCAATCACTTCGGAGAGGTCTTCGACCACTTGTGGTGGTGGCCTATCAGACACGGCGGAGACTTGCGACCGCATAATCCTCAAGTGCCGCCCAAGGGTGAGGCTCGTCCGGTTCACAGGCAGAAACTGGGCCCTTGATGTCCTGCACGGAGGACTCTTCTCAAACAATACACATTTCTCTGAAACGAAAAATGGGTTCAGCAGTGCCACGGATGTTCAAGAGTTTCATTTCGCAGAACACACGTTGTGTTTTGAGTCGCTTCACTTTTCGAACCACACCTCCTGTGAGGTTCCAAATCAGATTTGAGAAGTTCTTCCTTGACAAGAATCAACATTCAGAGGGAAAATATGCGCCACCAGTCAGCGGGTGTAAACACAATTGATTGGATAGACATTTTCACGACTGAATACAAAATGTCATAACAGGCTAGGCTTTCTGTGTGACGGGCCTCTGGTCACATAATGGAAGTTTCAGCGGCATCACATCAAATCATGTGCCGGAATTCCAACGAATCTTATCTGCCCAACATTTGTTTAACTTCTCAAGCTCCGAATCCAATTTAGCAGGAAGATACAAATGCCATTGCTTTACCCCATTGCACAACGGTAACAACTTACAGGCAAAGGCTGCTCGATGAAAGCTCGTTACTGATAACATTGGTAACTTGAGCGAGGCTGTGTAAACGGTGTCTTTCTGCTTGTCTTGGCTCATAACAGGCCCAAAGTAGTGAAAAATACAGAGCGCTTTTGCTTGAATGAATTCCTTGCCTTGCCACTGGTTTAGATTACCCATAAGCTTTCTCTCATCTTGCAGTGGAAACTGCTGCAGGCCAGCGGAGCTACGTGCGACCGTAAATTGAGAGAACGAATGCCGTCATCGGGAACAGGATCTTTTGTTGATCCTTGCACACCAACTTGAAACTGAGGGATCAAAAGGACGTTGCTCGCTGTTTGCTGGCTCCAGTTTCAAGCCCCGCGGAGGAGGTGGCGTGAGCGCGAATCGTCTCGCAGGTGCGGGGCGCGCGGGCGCGGGCTGATTAGGCGCGGGCGTTGCAGGTTCAGATTGACAAGGTGAAGAAGCAACCTGCGCGCAGAGGCACCCACAGCAGACCTGTCGTTCCGTGCAGCGCTTCCCCCAGGTGATTACGCTTCATTTCCTGAAGGTATTGAGCGCAGCTTTGTGGTGTCGTGCCCATTGTGAGACGGATAGGTCTCATTACAGGGAGTCATCCTGATACTCGATACCCATGGTCATTGTAGTGCGCCCCGCAAACCGCACCTGAGTCCCTGATGAGATTTCTCTGCCTCGTGTGAACTGACGCGGAGTGCCTCCAGCACGAAAGAGCCTTGCTCGATTTTCAGGACTCAAAACAGGTCCAAACAGCTGCACAGTTTGATATCCACAGCCCAAAGCGCAACCCGCTGGGGTGTTCTTCAGAGGTGCTTCTGTCAAACTGCGGACTGTGAAGAACATTCAAAGCAACTGAGTGTCAACGCGTTCCAGCGAAGTTTTCCACTTTCTTTGTCTGAACAGTCATGCAACGGACCATATCAGTTTCTGGAGGTTCAGGTGGTTGTGCGTTTGCCTGATACCCGTTTTCCGTTCTTGGGTGTTCCCCGCTATTGCTGCCCTCAACAATCATGGAAGCGGCCATCTCTAAGTATGTTCCCACCAGTCGAGCCACAGTATGATCTACAACTTCCAGTGGATAGACACAAACTCGTGGAGCATAACAATCGGAAGGATGGGATCATTTTGCATAATTTACACTTGACTAAAAATGTTTGTCATTAAATATCATATCACACTTTTCACAGAACCATTGAATTTCACACATGGTTGTTCCAAGCAACACGTGAAATGAGCGTAAAGAGAACCACCCTTTCACCACAGTTTACCGGACTTCTTCCAAGACATGGAGAGCATAATTTTACCCTCCAAGAGTTTTCCCATGAGAATGAAAAAGGACTATGAAATAATAATTGACGGAAAGAGTGCTGCAGCCTGTGCTTAAAGCCAAACTGTTGGGTTGAAACTAATATGGTATTCGCAGGAAATGTATTGTTTAGCAGCCAGCTCCCCCGCCACTTTGATACTGAACGACCCTTTTTCATTTTCACGCAAAACTCACAAATAGGTTCCGCGATGCTGAAAGTAAGCGAGTCGTGTGAGTCGTGGAACTTCACCTGTTTGGGGAAGGAGTCGTTGCTCCTCTGAAAATTCTCTTCATTCCCTCCTGTATACAAGTGATGCCATGTTCTCTTTCTATGTTTCGTCCGAATCACAGCATCAATTGGCTTCAAGAAAAAGAACTATGCCTTCAACAAAAGACTGCAAGTCGCGATTTGAAGGGTCTCTCGTCAGTTTGTCTCTGACAAAAAAAAACAATGTGTGAAAAAAACAACTGACAAATGTCAAGGAAATCTCGCAAAAATGAACTTCTGTTCCGTTGTCAGTGGTTTGTGTTGCGTTGACCATGACCGCAGAACGCAAGGACGAGCATCGGGCGCGGACGTGTCGTGTGGTCAGTGACGGCATCAGCTTCCTTCGACCAAACAGTTTGAAATTGAACCGCAGAGTTCACTGGGTTCTGGTTTGTTGAACTCTTTGACACCAGAACTTTGTTCGATTCTCACAAATGTCACCAACGGGTGAACTTCCACTTCCTCCTGACTTCGACCACCAAACAGTCTCGTCAAGTGTTTCGTTACAATCAGTCCTGTCCAAGCAAGAAAACAATCAGGAGCTTCTTGGTAGGATGTGCAACTGCTGAACTGGCTCTGACCACAAAATAAGTGTCAGAATTTCTTGCTGTCGTGTTGGTGTGTTTATCTAGACTCTACATGGAAATGTGCACGCAGAATAGACTTGATGACCCCAAGAGTTCCAGCGAGGGAAAGTCAGCGAAACATTTGCCTAAATTTCTGCTTTGGTTGTTCTGAGTTCAACCAACTCACGATGTAACGTTCATCTTTGTCTGCAACGCTGGTTAACATTTCAACCAAGACATGCTCGGTCCCTCTTCCTCAAGAGTCACTTGTGATGACTGAACACGGAATCTTGCTCAAGGAGTCACTTTGATGTCGATTTCGTACAGCTCAAACTGAGAAACATCACGTCCATTGTGTACAAGATACTGCTGAAACAAACAACAGCCTAAAAATTACAAAACATACCTCAATGCAAGACACTGTGCGTTTGGCACCCAGTGTTTATTTTAAAGAAATGAAAGGTACTTGGTGAGTAATACAACTAAATTGTGAGTGTGTGTGCACTGGAGTAATTTTCAACCCGCACTTCACAACATTGAAGAACGACCAAGTATTTTGAAGTCTTCATTTTCAAGAGATGAAGACGTGTCCTAAATGGAGATGTGTTTCATTTAAGTGTTCCCCCGAATGTACCTTGCCATACAAACCTTCTCAGCAGGCGTTCTAATGATATTTGATGACTCTAGTTACTTATCAGGGACAAATTGCCACGGGAACAACAATGGGTTGGAGGGAGTCCGCATTCAGAGCTATCAGCGCCATCAAAGCTGAATTCTGTGAGCCTGCGGAATGCTCCCAAATTTACCGCAGGTTAGTCGAGTTTATGATACGCTCGGAACCAGGCTCATTGCGCTCGTCAGGGGGTGCAAAATTACTGAGTCTTTTTGAAGTGTCCCTTCAGCTCGAGTCATTGTAGCTGTTGCCCCTTTACACTGCAGGTTCTGCAGATTGAATGATACTTTTTGAGAGGAAATGTGGCATGAAAGTAGCTGTGGATAGAACTTTGAATGCAGCCATCACGTATTTACCTTGTCTAAGTAAACCCTGGGAACTATAATCGTTGCTGTCTCGATAGGGTATTCTCCACCGTGACATGCTCAGCACCGCCACCCTCACTCCAATAGCTACTAATTTAGAGATCGGATTTCAGGCTCCGTCCTCCGATATTACAATGAGCCATACCTGTGAAGGTATTGAGACAAATTGCTAACTTGGGAGGTTGAAGGCGAGTAATGAGTAGCGAGCCTCAGATATTTCAACTAATTGTGACCTGGAACCTGACTGGTGGCAGGTCCCCATTGTACAGGGCACCATTGAACCAGGTGCATCACGGCTCATTCAGATGACAACCCTCGAAAAAAATTGACAAAATTGAATACAAAATGTGGTATCAGAGAGATTGTGGGGACTGTTTGAATCCTGGTTTCTTCTCACAACCTTGTCAACAGAGAATTTTGATGATAACACACGATGCGAAACGCAAACGCAATCTCTTTTCGAACTTGATGCATGAGAACAATGCAGGTTTCATGTGTTCGAGTGATGAAGTGTCACTGCAAATGATCATAAAGATTGGCTTAACTCTTGGAGAAACATCGACAGTGATTTTTTGATGGTTCTTGCAATGCACATACATTGCCTTCGAACTGCTGTTTTCACATTCCCAAGGTTGTCGTTGTTTTCATTCTTGCTTGATGTTTCACATTATTCCAGGCTTTCCATATTTCTCCTCTGTGAACTCAAGTCAGCTCAAGTTTCTGTCTTGAAATTTGGCTTCAGCGTGAAAAGTGTGAAAAGCGGTTAATAAAGAAGGGGAAATCAACAATGCCTTGACGCACGAGCTCACAGTGGAATGGGTCCGATCCGCTCGACATTCCTAGATTTTGATTCAGACGGATTCACAGGATAAGGTGCAGGGTTGTGTCTTTTCATCCTGTGGCTGTCCAAGCAGGAAAAAGCGTTGGGTTCGAACGTACCATTCCTTTGGTCAATTGCCATGTTGTCTGTCAAGGCACAAACAATGTTTATTGTGGACAACACTTTGAACCAAAGAGAATGTGGTGCAGAAGACGCACGAAGACGCACGACTGTTGTTTGCCGAGTTTTGCGTCTGGATGGCGGAATTTTTTGTGGAATAAATAAGTACACAACTGCGCAACTAATTTACCGGAAACACAAATATTTATTCAAAGATGAGAGCAATGCGCGTCGAGGCTGTTGCCATATTCCCACAGACTGTCACAGTGTGTCACCTCAAGATTACTCGTGCTTCACTTCATTCCCAATGTTATCTCCTCCAAGATGAACCTCCCATGCACCCACTAACTGGTTATCGCCAGCAAGGGATCTTTATCAGTTATTCTTTTCCTTGAATAGTGTTGTTCATACGAAGCAGGTGATAGCAGTTAATTTTACGCTGGTCTTACAGCCACGCATTACTCACGGATAAATTCACACGTCCAATGCGTTTAGGTACTGATATCGTTACTCACAATGAACCTGCCCGTGAATTTGGCAAGACCGCATGGCTAACTTCTAATGGGCCTTAATCATTTCACATTATTGCTTTTAGCTCAGCGCTTACATCGAGCGAAGAGCAGGGGTGCTGCATTTCTGAGCCTTTGTTGGCGTGTTTCCTGTGAACTGAGTTCAAACTTCAAGTCCTTTTTTGGCAACGATGCTCTGTCGGTCTGTTGTTTTGTGAAACAAGATTGCAGTACAACCTTCATCCCTGCAACAGTTCGCTTGTTCTCAACAAAGACAGCAACGAGACACAGCCTTACCCACACTGGACCAAGAGACCCGCACTTCGAGTACAAGTCTGATGAATCTCAAAAACATAGCTCACGTTCGGCACGAGACTCAAATGAAAGTAATTATTTCTCATCTTCAGAACTAATCCTCTGGACGTCCTTTTTGTGAAATTGTTGGTTGAGATGGTTGGTAATTGGCAGCCATCAGCACAACTCGCTCGGATGCGCGCTGCGCCGCACTGAGGGATTAGGGCGCGACGAGCGCTGCGAAATGCAACGAGACAAATCCCCAGTTTGAGACAAACTACGAGCTTACGGGAGGATCACTGTGTGGAAGGAGGGCTGTATGTTTGTTTGGTCCGGAGTAAGTGTTGCGGAAACAGCAAGTCAAAAAAGCAATCCAGACGTTCCACAAAAGTGACAGCAAAGTTTTCGTGAAATGTTTTGAAATACCACAGACGAAGAGAAGCGTTTGATCATTTGGCATCTCAAGTTGCAGGTAGTGATCCAGCAAAGGCACTTGTTCCACATTTGCCTCAAATTTGTGTGCCTAAAAAGGAGCAAGTTGTCGTACTTTGTGTGGCAACAAAGCTCACGAGATTTTGTCCAGCCTGGTCGCGATCAGAAGCTGCAAAACCTTCAGTTGAGAACACGGTTCTTCTCAAGCTGCTCAACAATGTTCTGCTGAAGGTTGGATATTGACCTCCACTTGTCAAAATGCTGAGGATTCCATGTCAAATTTGAGATATTACTCCTATCTGTAGCAACGTCTGCTAATTCCTAATCTGGCTGGGAACGCTGCTTCGCATGCCAAACTCGAGAAATGGCAGCCATTATTCCTCAATCAAAACAGGAACTTCTTCGTTTACAGATGCTTTCAAATTTGATGATTCAATCACAATGTTTGGTGAGTTGTGCAGCATGGAGTAAAACAGGTGGAAACGTGTTGGGCACGAGACTTACTTTGCAGCAGTGTTCTTTTGTCTCGTGTGGGCAGCTGCAGTGCGCCTCTGTTTTGATGTTGCTGCGTCTGAACGCAGCGCCCCACATCGTTTTTGCGCGAATTGACAGGATCGGTTCTGATGGTAATCACAACGATTGAAACTTAAGCCACCATTAAGTTCCCTGTGGTGACTTTTTCCGTGGTGTAATTAGGTCATGAAATGACGCAAATATAATGCATATATCAATACTATGGACATGATATTTTTGTGCCCTGAGCAGCTCTTTTGTATTTCATCCATCTGTGTTTAATATTGAAATCGATGTCGGCATCTTTTAATGCATATCTCATGTACGTTTCCATCCTTTCCATCAATAGGATAATTTACGGCAATAGAGCTTTAAGAATGAGCCAATGTAGTCTGCGTGTCTTGATTAAGCAGATTGCAAGGCAAGAGCATTTACTTTCCTCGCACCGTGCCTACTCCAACAAATTTCAGATTACAACGCGCGTCATTTCTTCTTCAAAGAAACTGATCATCAGTCTATCCCGAGCAATCTTCACCCAATCTGGTATTAAGGAGCTGAGGCATTTGCTTTCAGAAGTAATCAGTTACTCAATTGTGTCTCAATTCTCTGTCTTGTTGGGGTTTATCTTTCCCATTAGACAGATACAATTATTAATTTCTTGCCCTGTAATTTGCCCAGGATTTCTCTCCCTCTCCAGTAATCATCCTTCCTACAATGTGTGAAGCGAGGAGAAGCAGTCCTGCATATTTGACGCGATCAGCAGTCAAATTAGCCTGCAAGCCCAATGAGAAAATATGAGATTGGCAACTGGTAAAGGAGTAGCTTATTGCCCACTACTTTTTGAAGTCCGTCGCCTCCAGCTAAAACAAGACAATGACGAGAGAATGTTATCAAAGACAATCGAGGCAAATTATTTCAATCTGCCCCAGGGATACTGTTAGGCTCTGTAAAACTCTGCAGCCTGATGGGTTTTGCTGTAAGAGGCTTTTGAGTCTGAGACTGTCAAGGACTAAGTGAGCACTGCTGGCAGATGAGGGCTGCCTGTTTCGAAGTGGGCAAGTACAGAAAGAAGCGTCAGACTCAAGTATGTCAAACATGTGTAGATTTGATGATCCCCACTGTGAACGATTCTCCAATTAGGTCTCGAGCTCCGACAGATCAAGCCGGTCAAATCGCAAGAGAAGTTCAGGCGACAGTATTGAACCTCTGCGCAATATTCACAAAGGGGATTTGATCTGGCATAATACAAGATTGCCGGACATCATGAATGGTTGATCATTGTGAATGGGGCGCCAAGCTGCTGCAATTAAGTCCCGGGGACCTCGACGTGACGCTATGAATTGATACGGCGATGCGGAGTGCTGGACGGGAAACTGGAGACCTGGGACTCCGGCGAGCTGACTGTTCGCAGCTGCCCAAGTGGAAAGACCCGTCAGCTCTGTTGACGTGGGACACTCTCAGGAAAGGAGACAAAAAATGTGCTGATCAAATGTAGCTTGTGTCGAAGGAGAACCACAATTCTGATTCGAGGATTGTGGAATGAAGAAGAACAGTCCCGCATCTCCCAGCAGCAGATGTTCAGCAGCGCTGGATTTATCCGACTGTGCCGAGGCTGGGGGCTCCGTACCGGCAGGTTCTGGGTACCCGTGTGTTGTTGGAACTGCTCAAGACTGCTGAACCTGAGAGGAACCACTCCGATAATCCCACCGCATTACATGTACGCAGCCGTATGTTTATCTGGGTTGATATTTGAAGCCGAAACGACCTTCATGATCCAATCAGTGAGACCAGTGAAGAGCGAGTGTTCGGTCGACTGGCGAGGCAGACTGAACCTGTTTCCTGATCGGGGTGACAGATCCCGCCTCGCAGCGCCGCAGATCGCCTGGCACCCGCCACACTCGTTTTCCTTCCGTTTTCTTCTCAAAACGTTTTTGTTTGATTTGCAAGCTGACACCCTGAATCCATCTCAATGTGAGTAAACATTTCATTTTGAAAAGTAAAAACATTTGTGTCAGTGTTGTCTGAGGGAGAAACGTCCATTGCCTTACGTATTTGCTGCTGTGAACACACGCATCAAGATCATGAACAAGAGTTGGACTTTTGATAAACACGAATGAACGCAAGTTTTTGAAAATTGACCCTTTCCTTCAATGGCCAAAGAATATGTTTGGCATGTCAGCCTTGCTTGGGAAGTACTTCACCGTTGGGTTTGTACTTTGTTGAGCACGCGGCAAAATAACCCTACCAGCTCTTTTGCGATACAAAAGAGTTTGCTTTTTCACAGCATCCCGCCAGCCCACTATCTGGCAGTGAGTATTTTTGCAATGAACTGTTGTGTGGTATTAACTAAGCCAACTAGACCAGTAACCCCTTGATGCTGTCACTTTGCAGTGGATTCCCCTCTGAGCTGATGCCATGTGAAAGCCAAATAACCGCTGCATTCAGCCTCAAGTCGCCTCTTTCCGAGAGTGGTACAAGCTGTGTTTGAATCGGATTGCCTTTCAGCTTCCCCGCCAGCAAAAGCCAATTTTCGATACATACATCCCAGATCGAATGGCAATAAAGGCTTGTTTATTCTCGCACCAAGAGGCCACATTTATTTATCCACCACTCTGTTTCCAGCTTTCTTCATTTGATGCAGCACTCAGGATAAATACGGGTTTGCTGATCCAGTTGGTACCTGTGTGCCCAATTTTCACTGCGCGCATGTCTCTTCACCATTCGCAGAAATATTTAAGGACCACTTGCATAAATTTGCCTTTGTACGAGAAAGCCGGTTTTCTATTTCATTTGTAATACCTGTGAAATGTGAGCAAAATTTCAGCAGAAATGCGCGTCACGCCTTGTACGGACAGCACACAAAACGAGCTGGGTGAAATATCTCGACAGATGAAGCGCCACGTTCGGAGCGTCTCGCGGCTCACCGCGGCAGCTCGGGGCTGACCTTCATTCAACAACTAACAATCTGGGAGGAGTCAACACACAGATGAAGTGACGGTGACAGTCCTTTTCATAATGCGCATGAGGGGCATTAAAAGCATTGAGGTTGAGTTGCCCATCCCATTTCAACATCAAAGTTGAGTTTGGTTTGTTCGCTTCCATTCAAATAACCACGCTTTGTTGACGGGTTGGAAAGGTATGAAATCATTATGCCACCTATGAAAAGGTTTTCTGCTTAATTGCCCCAAATTTAGACATTGAACGATGTGAGTTGACAGCGATCAGCAATGTTTCTGCAGCAGCTGTACAAGAAGCCGAGAAGAATGGCTGCTGTTCTTACGAATCATTTCACGAGCAGTGAGATTTGGAAAGCCGCTCAGCGCACACCTACTCATATCCTGCTCATATCCCAAATGCACTTCTTTCGGGAAAGGATAAGCACCGTAATGTCCATTAACTCCCGACGAAGTGACAACTATAACCCCTATTTGGCATATTACCCACTAGATCAGCAATAGGCAATTGTGTTGTGCGGTACGAATGACAAGCATGGTCCATTTTCACAGAGGCTTAAGGGAGCCACAACCCTCACTTGGTTCCCAGAAAGGCTCGCAAACTCTGGTGCGAAGCTTCGATCTGTGAGTGCATGTTGGTGAGTCAAATGTGTTGAAATTGTTAAGACCGAAAAAGGAAACTGTCCGATTTCTGATATTTTCTGATTCCTCTTGATGTTTTTGCTCTGACGGTGCAAATTCAAGAACAGACTCTATTTGAGGTAACTACTGAGATATCTTGGTGTTGAAGGACACAACTGTATTCCTCTGTCTACAAACTCGATGACGTTCATCAGAAACTTTTGGGTTTCGGGTTTTCACTTGAGCCTAACGCACGGAAAAATGGCAAGTCTCGTGCACGCACAATTTCCATGCAATATGCAGTGCCACCTTAAGCCGGAGTTTTCCATCCATCTCATGCATTAAGTCTGTGAACTCTGAGAGAAGGCAGAAACCGGACCAGTCCCCTGTGACACGGATTCCACGCTACAGAATCCTGTATCTACCAAACGCCTGACGGGAGGGATGCCCTGCGCGGGAATTGATGCAGGCCAAGGAGGGTGGAGCTTGGATCACAAGGAGAAAGAAGAGACGTGTGTATTAATAAGTTGGAGAGACATCTCGAAACGGCTACCAAGAAATATTCAGACAGACTGCAACTGTTTGAGACGATATCGAGTCTGGATCCGCGGGGGCTGGGCCCGGGAGAACAGGGCCGGTTTAATGCGGACAGACGCGGCGGACGCGGAGGCTGATTCACTCCTCACAGCCGGGCGGTGAACCTCGCGCGAGCCGCGTCCCTGCTGCTGCAGGCAGTTGGCTGCCGTCGGTCATCAAAAACTTCACACAGCCTTGAGAAGAAATAGAAGTGGGTCAGGTGTGCCCAAAAATTATTTGGATGGACAACCTGACCATAGTGGCAACACACAAAATTTTCAACAGCAAAACAGTTTTTACACGAAGAAGCCTCCTCTACCCTGATACGTAAGAACCACATTCCTGCTTCCCTCTCTTAATCCTGTGCAAGGATCATCCGTGGAGAAGTGGGGGATTAAGATGGGCATCTCGAGCTGGCCTTAAGTCGGTGCTACCCCCTCCCTCTCCCTAATCACTTGACGTCTGTTGTATTCCTCTGTGACAAGAAGCTGTCAAACATAGAACAGCTGTATCCATCTGAGGAATCATCCAGATTAAACCCCTAATGTGCCTGCTGATGCTGATTCTGGATTCCCGCTATGCCTCGCTTTCTTTCGACGCAAACTTGCTGGAAATCTGATGGATGACGGTGAGCTTTTTACCCATTTCACCTCGTCTTCTGTGCGCACTTCCCGAGTCTTGAGGTGATTGGTGGGTTTTGCTGTGGAGTTAGTGGCATTCCAGTGCGACTTGGTAGGTTGGAACTTTCTGCCGAGATGGCGCCATCAGCACAGTCGCCGCGACTGCGAGCGCGACTGGACTCAGCATCTGCCCTGTGTTGGAAAAAATTGCATGCTCATCAAGCGAATGTCTTTGGTCTCAACCAACATCTTTTTCACTCTGAATTTATGGAAGAATTTTGTATTGTGGGTGTGTTTCAAACTTTGTGACCAAAATGCTTCATTCTTTTCAACTGGTGCAAGATGCGCTCGGTCCTTGTGGTCAGAAATTTTCCTTTTTTGCGCACTCAGGGGGAAAGGACTTTCACAGGACTGGGACAGAACACAAGCGGTGGAGGTGTCGCCAATCTGACTTTGAACGGAGGAAAGGGTGCCAACTTGACGCGTCTGTAATCATTGGCCCAACTTGAGAAGAATCTTTCAACTTTTAATTACACGGTAAGAGGCACCGCCTTTTGCGCGCAGATGAGGAGTTTGCACGAATAGGCGCCAAATGGATATCACTTGGAGCTCAGCAGATGGTCCGAGTTTGGAGCAAAGTTGAAGTGCAGTGTTTTGAAACCTTCCCAGTGAGATCTACTTCTTGCGAGAATATGCGTGGTCCAGAGCAACGAAACAGGGTGACCGAGCATATTCGTGCGGTTTTTCTGTTTCACAAACCGACATTCTTTCTCCCCACCACTCAGGAAAAAAAGCAATTTTGAACAGCAAATCGTGAGAAATGTGAAGTATTTTAATGCAACCACCAACCGAGCTGTCACCCTGTATTTGGTCAAGAAAAGTAGCACACGGCGACGCGAAACAAGTGATTGACATTCGCATTTCTGCAAATGAACGAACTTGAGAAATGGTTTATAAATAATTGACGAGTTGTGGTGAATGGGTCACAGAATTAGTTTCTTGGCGGGGCCGCTCAGCTCTGTGTATCCTTTTTCATTTCTCTCAGCAGGATGAAATCCTAATTGGTTGGCAGGATACGAACCGCTGTATCTCTTGATGGTTTATTTGATGTCTGAAGCCACAGACGTTTTGGCTGAAGGAATTGACGCACTTTTCCTGCGTATCCACAGTGAGTGTTTCCTATCAGATCGACGCCACGGAGTTTGGCTCACACCCATTTCAAGAAAGTCTGTCGTGAATCTGACATTGTTGAAAGTTACTGGGAGAAGTGACATCTGCTTCTTCAGGACAACGACCAGACCAAACACACACACACACACCACACACACACACACACACACACACACACACACACACACACACACACACACACACGTGAATTTTCGATCTCGCCGAAATCCTTGCGGCAAAAACGAAATGTAGTAGTTGGCTTGGACAGGGCTCGGGGAGCCTAGATTTTAGTTTCCAACTGAAATCAGTTCATTTCCACCACCAGGATGGGATAATGGCAGCAACGAGTTCATAATAGCAGATAAATACCCCCAGTATGGTACATTATCAGCTCATTAATATGGACCCCACAATTTGGACCGTTTGGACATTCTCTGTGTCACAGTTCCAAAAAATTGAGGCGTCCTTCCCTGCAATATCTCGACGAAAAAGTTTGCAGGCTGTGCAATGAAATTGTGACCGTGCATGCAAAGGTACAAGAAGAAAATGCCTTTGTTTTGCGAACAAAGTGAGTTGGACCTTCGTTTGTGAGCAACTTGCGTGATCTCAAGAATTTGACGCACTGGGTGGAAGTCATGCGTGATCCAGAATGGGTATTGGACAATATCCGTGATCTATTGATGTTTTCACTGCAGCTTTGTACATTTTCTGTCTGTGGCGGAAGACAGTGCGAACATAAGACGCACTGCACGTGCACACGACGAACGCCCAACATTGAACATTTGGTCTGCATGGATGCAAAGTGTGAATTTTGACCAAACCGAACAGCTGCAACGAAAGAACCTTTTTATGAAGAAAGTTTTTTTGCTTGATGTTGAACTTTCAACTGTTCGAAACTGTTTTTTGCTTGAACATTTTGCAGTAGATTTCTCCGCTGTTCAGACAATTGCTTTCTCAGCTCAGCAAGGCCTTTTAGAGCAACCTCACAAACATGGGTCAGAGATGGCTGCGTTGCCAAACACGGTTTGTACTCGTTTGTTTCTCAGGTTCAGTGCACGTGCACAGATAAAATTGTCATTTCACAACAGACAAGGAAACTGTTCATTTTGAATAAATCCAAAGGTTTTGATTGCAACACGCAGTGTAAAAATAGAAATGGTACCGCACAAAAGTTTTCACCAATATGCAATGATCAAAATAGATATATTACCCCAGTGTGACTGGCTGCTTCAATTATATGTAACAATACCCAGTAACTATATCTCTTCTGCGATTGTCCAATAAAAGCCCGTCAGAGTTTTTTCGACTTCAAAATTAGGTATCATTATCGTCAGACAGTTGGAGTAATTTGACACAAAGCAGAAAAAAGCTTTTCCAAAAAGCGCACTTTGATTGATTCAAATTATGGAATACCACCGTTTAAATTTGCCGCCGAGAAAGTGGAGGGATTTTGTTTATTCACTGGCCACATCTGCTGAGCGCTTGAAATTTAGAAGCAGCGGATTTTTCGAACTTCCTCCCTGTTGTTTGGGGTGAAGCTGCGATCTCCAGGGCGTCTGATCTGCGGCTGGAAGAGCACTTGACGCTGGTCTGATTTCTCTGGTCGCACGCAGCGAACAGTGAGTTTGAATTCAACGTGTGGACTGTCGCATAAATTTTGCCCATCTCAATTTTCTTGGACAACCGCAGAGAAATGAACTTCAAGTGATCACAGTAATGAAGCAGTATATGTGTATCAAACAGAGGTCCTGTCACTTCGTGATAAAACTCATAACACGGAGGAAAACTGCGGACAGATTGCAATTGGAACCATTGAATTCGTGCAGCAATGACAATATTGACTGGAATCATGCTCCAATATTTTTATATTGAGAATAATCACTCAGCAATGGCTGCAGCGTGAATAGACTCCACGGTCGCTGGAGTGGGAGGCTTTTTAGAAAGCAAACATGATAATTTCTTAGTTCAATTTCAATCTCATTATCTGCCAGTTCTGAAAGCGCATAATTTATGTCATTTCGCGGCGATACAGAAGTGTGAAAGTGACATGGAGGCATAATTGGTGAAATTAGTAACTCAAAGCCAACGGGATGATTGGCCACCGAAAAACGGATTCCATCTCGCAGCTTCTTTGACTTCTTTTCCCCTTGAAATTGTGGAAAAAATTACTTGCAAACATTTGACGTTCTGCGCTGTGCACATGATACTAACTGTTGTCCAGACCCGTTGTGCGTGGACGAATCCGTGATTCCGGTGAACGCAGTCAAGAACAGGGAGAGAAGTTTTTCTCCGAAGTTCATCGCTGATGATGTTCGAGATCATTCGCCGAGCAATCTTTCACCCTTCAAAAATTCGTCGCTTTTGACGTGCGATAATTCTCTGAAAGGGTGGCTCAGGGATATGACGCAGGGGCGATTCCTACTTTGAAGCACAAAACATGTTTCAAGGCCCGAGCCTCTTGGCTCCCCTGGATCCTTCCTGATCCGCCTTTCGATCTCACTGCCTGGGAGCTGATCGAACACAGGTGCATAACAACGATTCGGGAGAGATTTCCAGAATGGCACAGCAAATACAAATTCAAGTTGCACTGCCGTGAATGCAATCCATTTGGTGATCGTAGAGACACTTATCAATAATCCCGACGTTTGTGTTCTTGTCACTTTTGTGAAGCTATCGCGTGCGCAGGAGAAAAATCCTGCTTCACGTGCACAACAGTTTTGGCTTTTTCTTCTGAGCACTGCTGCGTGCACCACACAAGTTGCAACCAACACTTGAAGTGACAATGAAGATGGGACTGTCGGTTTGCTCTTGGCTGTTTGTCTCCTTGCAGCGATCCTCGAACCTGATTCACCCTGAACCGGAAATTTGAATGGTCTTTGTCACTGTTTCAAAGCTGTTAACTGCAACTCTGATTTTTCTGCTCATTTTGTTTCATTCACGTCGTCAAAAACACTTCTTTGCAAACGTCTGAACAGCGCTGTTTTCCTTCTTCGTCTGGAGTGTTTTCCTCTGCATCCGCGGAGCGTCGCGTGCTGCCGTGCGGCGCGTGTTCACTACGAGAGTAAATGCGTTCCCCGGGTGGCAAAATATCTTGCAGAGAACCGTGTTGATTATGGCGAAGAAAATGTGGACCGAGAATGGAAACGATCACGGGTTGTGGAGTCATGCGCGTGACAGTGATCAGAAATCACAACAAATCACACTAAACTGCAAGCATCACACCATTTTCAACCAGTTGCAAGAAAACGTCGGTTGCTTGGAGTTGAGCGGATGGAAATTATTTCACTGATGTGAAGTAAATATGAAGTTTGTTTCAGTTTAGATTAGCAATTGCTGACAATTGCAGCTTCACAGCAATCAGAGAGGCAGAATTTCCATGACGGTTGACTGGGGAAAAAGACGGCAGGATGAAATTCACATGATGCCGCGCCGCTGGAGGATTACAGTGAGGCCTTGTCACGCAACTGTAAGCTGAAGCTGGGCGACAAGCCATCGCGCCGCTTCCACCCCTAATGTACTGTAAAATGCGATCACATTGCGCAAAATTACGTCGCCTGTGGGGCCGAAAGATGGTTCTTCCTCAGCCTTATATGATGAATTAATAGGGAATGGATCTTGGACGGAAAAGGGGGCAAAAAGGTAGGATATGTCTGACGGTGATATGCGTGCGGAGTATGAAGTGATAGCGGGAGACGCAATCGGGCTTACACGGAGCCTGCAGCCATTTACCCCGGGTACCCGTGGGTGGGCCTCGCTCTCCCGGCAGCTAATGAAATGCTATTTACTCCGAGGCATCCTGCATTAATTTTTCAGCAGTTCAGAAACGGGAGTGCGAAGTTGGATGAGCGTTGAGAGGCAGCAGCGCGGAGAAGGGGGTCTGTTGGACGCCTCGCGGATCGAGGGAGGGAGCGGGTCCGTCAGCCCGGCTGCGCGTCTCGCTATCTCTCCGCTGCCATACGCCGCCCATTTCATCCTTCATCTGGCCGCGCCCGAGGCATATGCCAACTATACTCGAGATCATCGCATCATCTCCAGCTGAGCATTTTGTCTTGGAATGAGCTTCTGTTGTTTTAATGTAATAAACTTGGCTCCTGGCTGGTGATCCGGGATCTGCCGCTTCTCTAAACATCGCCGACTCGGACGGGGAGAGCCTGTCGGGCCGCGCAGTGACAATGTTTTTCCTGACAGTGGGAAATCGTAAGCTTGACAAATATGAGGAACGTTGAGAAGGAAACCAAGCTGCCCATTTGGGAAGTTTCAAGTGCGTTCGTACGGACGGTGTTCCAAACCGTTGTGGTCTTCCTGCATTCAAGTAATTTCTTTGGCTTTCGAGATGACAACTCGATTTGATGACTGTCATGAATGCGCCACACTTCTGCAACAAGAAAAAGGCATCAGACATCAATTCGGACAAATTCAACATTTTCACCAAAATCTTTCGAGTTTGGGGTGAAACACAGCTGTCTGTACACAACTGTCGACGAATCGTTCATGATGACTGACATTCAAATTTTGACTTTGCCACAGCGGTGCCAGGGCGTATTTTTTTCTTGCATATCCTGAGGACAATACACACCCATTTGGTGAGTGGAACTGAAAAAGTCTTTGATGGGCATAAACACCAGCCCCGCTGTTTGCCTTTCACTGAACTCCTGAAAAATACTCAATGACTCTACACCGGCTTTGCGTTCAACCTCGTTGCGCCCTTGTTATTTTTCCTGCTTTCGAGAGGGATTTGACAGTTCTCGTCCCAGTAGGTACGAGGCGCAAAATTTAAGTAACCGCTGCAGGCCGATATCTCTGCAGCGGTTTGATGCAAATTTGTCAAACCTTGACAAATGATCAGAGGATGGCTTGATCATCCAATTTGAGCAATCCTCAACATCAGTCAACCTCTGTGACCCCTTGTGTGAAGCCCGGAAATAGGTCACTGCCTGCCAGACCGCCGCTGTCAAACAGTTCAGATGTGAGTTGTATGTTCTCTTCTTCTGGATGCACACAACATGTTTTGCGCAATTCTCAGGCTGTTTCTTTACCTTGTGAATGCTTCTGCGAGTCCGAGGGTTGAGCAGAGAGCCACTCTGAAATTCATGGTCAAAAGTGGGCATTCACCAATTGAGTGTTGGAGGTCTTTGCGAGAAGTTTGGGCTGATGCCACAATGTCTCAGACCCAAGTGCGTGTTTGGCACAGGCGTTTCAGAAATGGGTCAGAAAGCACTGGAGACAAGCCTCGCCCTGGAAGGCCAAGAACTCAGCGGACAGAGGAGAATAAGCAAATCATTTTGGGCTTGGTGGAGAGCAATCCTCGCAGAAGTTTGGGCGAGCTTGCTGATGCCACAGGAATCTCAACCCATGTTGTCCGCAAAATTTTGAGACAAGATTTGGGCTTCAAAAAGAAGTACTCAAAATTCATCCCACGTGAACTGAGTGAGCCTCAAAAGTGGACCAGAATGACAGTAGCACAGGACAATTTGGACATGCTTTGTGCTCAAGAAGACCCTGAGAAATTCGTGCAATCCATCATCACAGGAGATGAAACTTGGGTGTCGACCTATGAGCCTGATTCAAAGCAACAAAGCCAAGCTTGGCTGCCCTCTGGTCCAACAAGATTGAAAAAAGCTCGCTCAGCCTCTGTCAAAAAAACCATGATGACAGCTTTTTTTTGACTGCAAAGGAATTGTCATGATTGAGTTCTTGGCTCCAGGAGACACAGTCAAGTCTGAAACTTACATCAAGACTTTGTCCAAGCTCAAAGAGTGCATCTGGAAAAAGAGACCTGAACTGTGGTCTGGCAGGAAATTTCTTTTGCACCACGACAATGCAAGCCCTCACACATCAGCCCCAACAACGAAAAAACTGAAAGAATGGTCAATCACAACTTTGGAACATCCCCCTTACTCCCCTGATTTGGCCCCTTGTGACTTTGCCCTGTTTCCAAAGCTCAAGAGCCAAATCAGGGGAGTGAACTTTGCTTCTTTGGATGATTTGAAGGCCGCATGTCAAAAAACTCTGTTGTCTTTGCCACAGTCTTTCTTCGAGGACTCCATGCATGATATGATTCTCCGTTGGCAGAAATGTGCTCATGTCAATGGAGAATACTTTGAAGGTGATCACATTGTTGTTGAACCATTGTTTGCCAAAGGACCAGAGTCCAAAAATGAGTCTTCATCAAGCGAAGATGACGATTGAATCGTCAGTCACTCAGTTGCGCTACTGTGATCTGCATGCTCATTTTTACATGTTATTTTACTCAAGTTCTTTGCATTTCGAATTATTCATTGGCATATGTTGGCATACATTGGCATGTTAGGTTCATGTTGGCAAGTTTTGAATTTGGTCGAATAAACCACTTCTGAGCATTGGACTTGCAGCGGTTACTTAAATTTTGCGCCTCGTAACGATCAGGTAGAAACTGTGAAGAAGAGCTTTTGTAACTTTGTAACTCTTTGAGAAGAGCTCTAATCTGTGGTGAAGATTGAGATGTGCCCTCTGGGGACATGCCTGCAACGCCTTTGCTCTTGAACAAGTAAAAGCTCCCCAAATAGAAAATTGTTTTCTTTGCACTCCGAGATATTACTGAGTCAAGAATGCCACCTCGACGAAGCTTCGTAACACAAGGAGGCTGCATAGTGTTTCGAAGGTGGGCGAACGACCAACTATGAGACAGGTGAAAGAATTTGAAAAAAAGGGAAATTGATCACTGACGAAGTTCAGAGTTGCCATTTGCACTCGTATGATTTGTTTGGTTCTCTATTCTGTCTCTGTCTGCCTGTCTCTCTTTCTTTCAAGAGCGTTTTTCCTTCAAAAACAAAGTGACGTGGTCTTTTTCAGTGGCCAGCAATGTCCGATTTGCTTTTTTGATGCCGAATGTGCTGAGATACCTCCGGACAACCTTCCGTGGCATTGTTTTGCCGAAGACCACGGGCCATATGAAAAGACTGTCTGCACAGTCTGGGAGGTGAAAACAGGTTTTGTTGAAGTTACACAACCAACCTGAACGCGACGTGTTCCACACTTGATTTCTGCAGCAGAACTTATTTGCGCCTGCAGCCACCTCCTTTGGTCGGTATTCTTTAATCCCCGTGGAGCATACATTAAACATTGAAGCCTATTCATGAGAAAGGACAAAAGGAAATAAATTAATTTGTGATATGAATAATTTGTGATGTACAGGTGCTGAGTGGGGTTTCTGCTGGTCCAACAGGAATAATGTTTCCACCCTATCTCTGAGTAGGTTTCTCTTTTCTTGATGGCTTCCTGACAGCTGAGCAGCTTTGGAAAGATGTTATTGTTTGCAAACGAAGGAGGCCCATTTTTGAGATTCTTTTGTTTGTGGTCTGGTGTTCGATTTCTTTGTGATTTCAGGGAGACGGTACAATGCCGAGGAACGAGCTTGAGCAGTGTGACGTCGTTTTGTATGATTGCGACAAAAAAGATTTCAAAAGTTATCAGTCTTCACTCACCATGCAGAAGCTTGTTCAATGGAAGAAACACACTTTGCGCGTTTTCTCTTGACTGAATTGCAGTGAATGGACAGCGTGTCTGACTGCAAAGCTGGTCCAACAAAACAAAAGAAGAGCTTTGGGTGACAGTTTCAACAGAATTTTCTGTTCGAAAATAGGGTCAACATATTTTTGGTCCAGTTTTTATCATATCCTCCAGACTCCTGACAGTTGCCCTCTGCTTTTTTTCGAGGAAATCACAAATTTGCACGCTGGAACTGTCTTATGCCAATGCGGAACATTCTGCGTTGCAACCTATCGTTCATTTTGTGACAAATGCGGAAAAAATCGCAGCCTCCACGTCGGCTTTGTTCCACTCCTGCTGCAAAATAATGGCAGCCCTGTCGTGCATGCAAGATGCTTCAAAAATCTGCGGCACATAAGTTCATTCATTTTGTCATGATTACTTTAGCTTTTCAGCCATCAAGGCTGATCAACAATTGCTGATAAGCAGCCCTGCCGATTAACTGGTGTTACTTGCAGCGGCAACCCGCCGGATTGAAACTGCACGCAGAGAGGTGAGAGCCAATCCCCGATGGTAACAAAGGCCCTTCTTCGCTCGCTGCCTCGGCACTCGAGCTCCCCGAACAAACGTGAGTTGCTTTATTCAGCAACTAGATATTTCTCAGAGCAATCTTGAGAAAGAAAATCCACAAATATGTTGGAAAGTCTGCAAGAAGCACCAGAAACAGTTATCTTGAGAATTTCACCGGGAATCATCGATTGAGCCATTCAGGCTACACATTACGATTCCTGCCCATCAGTTCTAAAAGCCTGCCATGTCAAGGCCTTTAAAAGCCTATTAGACCCAGTGAGGGGCAACAAATAATAATCATACATTATGATTCATTCCTTTCTTGAAACTTTGAATGCTCTGTCAATCACATGGCTCTTTAGCTGTCGCGGTGAATAAACGCCAGTTTGGTGTGTAATTGTGAGGATAACGGTCAGCAGAATGGTTCATTTAGACCGATCTCTCTTGATCTAAAGAACCACGGAACGTTTCATTTCTGGTAGTTTTGTCCCCACACAACTGCTCAACGGTAAGAAAGAACTCCACTTTGTAAATGGCTTCCAGCTGGAGTTGTTATCTCACAACGGACTCCTCACGCAAGTGTAACCAGCCGCACTGAAAATGGAGAGCTCCCTTGGGGGCAAACGGAGACTCTGTGAAGTCCACTACATTTCACTCTTTCCTTTTACGCATTGAACAGCTGCATAATTTTTGGTGTTAACTAGAGGCAGAGGGTAAAAATTAATTTATCAGGTATCACCGGAGGGGGTCTAGAATGTAGCAGCATTTGGTGTGGCTGGGAGGGACACAGAGGGGATACTGTTTACTAAATAGCGTGACACCATAGACCAACTGCCCATTACAACGACAAAAGTATTTGAATGCACGACATTTCAACTCAGATTTGTCACCTATTTTACATCCTATTTAAACGACGCCTTTTGTAAACAGTTCTTTGTAGCTGAGAACATCGGCGTTTGAAAGGCCCATCCGGTTTGATAGGTTCACAAGTCGCTTCTCTGGACGCCAAAGGTTTGAAAATTGACACTCACAGGAAGGCCATGGCCTCCAGAAAAATTTTTGCTTTTGGCTTGATTGGAAGTAGGCTCTGGTCACGGTATAGTTGCGTAACAACTCAAGTTACCGTGGACCAACGTCGTGATTTGAACCGTGAAACAAATGTGTTGGGAGAAAGCAGACAAATTGAGTATGTTGGCTCAAACCTGTTTGTGTTTCTCAAGATGTGAAGAGGACATGGGTAGGTCACATAATTGCAGATTCGTTTGTCCTGTGTTGCTGCAAGTAGCTTTGGTGTATGAAATTAGTGTTAATGGAGACGGTACAAGAGGTTTACAGTTTCATGGCTTGTAACACAATTGAATTTCGTCTGTTCGTATCAGGGGAGAATCAAGTCCTTGATTGCGACACCAAAGCCGCACCCGCGGTCAGGGACCAGAATACCAAATTTGCTCAAATCGACTCTAATGAAGAAGACCTCTCACCCTGGGTGAGTGTCCCTGCAACGTAAATGGGCAGCGCCGGGCAGGAGATATTTGCAGCTGTGGAGGATTCAACCCGACGCAGCGGTGAAGTACGGGCGGAATGAAGGGCGGCAAAGACAGACGCGCATTTCACACGGCTCTCGGAAATCACTGCACATGAAAAACTTGTCTGTTTGAAAAAGCCCCCTTTTTCTCACGTTTTGTTTTCAGCGAGAAGAAAACTCTTCGCGTTGTGAAGGTCCGGTCCTGGAAGTTGACGCGAAATCAGTGCGCGACGCGCGGCGATCCGCCCCGCAGACACGGAGCAGACGCGCAGAGGCCGCGACACTCGAGCTGCTGGGGAGCGAAGGCGGCGGGGACAGAGACACCGGGGCCGCGCCGCCTGACACGTCCCGCTGTCCACTCCAATGCTTCATCCGAGACGGATCCACAGCAGTGACTGTCACCGTCCCCCGGGACCTGCGAATCACGCCTGACACACCCAGGGCTTTGGAAAACGAGTCCAGAGAAGTGCTTTAGCAGTCGGTTGGATTTTGTCGTCTCCGGGAACGTTTGTCCGTGCGCTTGATTAGCTTCGGTGCAAACGGGACAGTGTTTCAAGTTTTTGTAGAGAGAAGTAGAAAAGTACATGTGGAAAAATTGTCAACATTTTGAATTATTTTTATTTTCTTCTCACACAGGAACACCAGAATTCCTGCAAAGACAAGAACAATTTGCGGTAATTCCAGTGACCGCGGGTGACTTGTAACCAAATAGTGACTCAAAGGTGAGAGTCACACAGGATTTTTAATGGACACATACATTATTCAGTCGTTGCTACAGTCACTCGTGCTCTTTTATGATAGTTTTCTTGTAATGCCACATAAAACCCATCTTTGTTTCTTGGACGGCGACGCGTGTGAGTATTCCCTTTGCTCGGGGTTGTTCTCTCATTAGGTTACAGATGTACTTAATGTGCAGTTGCCTTGACAAATGTTTTATCAAAGTCTGCTCTCTAACGTGACATTTTAGACCTGTGTTAGCGCTTTGTGTTTTGTTACTGTTAAACAGAAGCAGCTCGCGCAAACACAGGATACAAACAGCGCACTTGATGGACTTGTGACTCGTGCCTCAATATTTAATGTTGTGCTTCAACAATGACTGGCTGGAATAAAAGCCTTTCTTTGTTTCCTCTGCTTTTGAATGTATATCTCTTCGTAAAAGCAGGTACTTAAAGGAACACAGAGAAAATAGTGTAAAAAATTGATAATCTTTTCCTGACAATAAGATGTCGGTTGAAAAGTGCGTGTACTTTCCTGAACGTTCGTGTCTGTGTTTCTGCCGTCCGAAACGCTTTCGAACCGCTGTATTTGCTCCTTCGTGTTTGAAGCGAGATTTTGTCCAGCTCCTGAGTGCCTGAATAAGACTGTCACCGGTCAAATGAATGTCTGAACAATTCCTTTCGTCAGGCCATCGAGTTTGTCGACACACAACCGCAAGAAAGCAGGGTTCCGAAAAGAGCGACTTTTTTTTTTAACTCGCTGGAAATCAACTCGTCGAACTCGTGTCAGGAAACAAAAACAGAAAAACTTCATGAAGAAAAACAACCCCACACATTCCGAAAGTTTCGGACGGTGAAAGCACAAGCTGGAATAAAAATTAGACTTTTAAGTAGAACAGCCGCGCAACACTTACGAGGGGGGATCCTTTTCTGGCGAGAAATGTTGACGGCATTTGACATGATTGTTTACTGTTTTTGTCATGTCACCTTTTGTTTTGCCTTTTGTTCCAAATGCTCGCACA
>JAAUXT010150125.1_pt1 | contig 25352 bp, 31 predicted proteins | sample 7278171 | NCBI WGS metagenome assembly JAAUXT01 (sample SAMN14350112, study PRJNA611818) | marine sediment metagenome | isolation source: surface marine sediment (1.8m) | place: French Polynesia: Moorea | collected 2018-08
TGCTAGATAGAATGCCATTTGTGACCAACTCCAACTACATGACTTGAGAAATACCTGCCATCAGAACTTGGATATTTGGATTGATAGATATTCAAAAACTTACTCAATCCAGATTCTTAAACATAACTCAGCAATGCCTTGTCTGATTTGTACAAACTAAATACCAAAATCTTACTCTTTACTCTAGTAGACTCCAATAAGGTTCAGCATCAAAGGGCTAAATGTGTGCACAGCATTTTGAAGGTTTTTCATTTGTTTAATTTTAGTCATTTTGATTTTTCATTCACTTTTGTGCTGTAGTCAATGCACAAAGTGTCAAAAGAACAAATTTGTGATTTTGCTGGTTTTATGGCTGAAAAACAACAACCATACCATCTCATGTATAAGATGCACTCATGTATAAGATGCACCCCAAGTTTTGGTCCTATTTTCTGGTACCAAGGTTTATTAATACCAAAGTAAATTCATATTCATGTGTAGGACACACCCCTTCTTTTGATGTTCAATTTTGGGGCAAAAAAGTGCATCTTATGCATGAGATGGTATGGTAGCTACCATGGTGAAATTGGGGTTTGGTTGTACAAATGGTTTTACAGCTCAGAAATGGTTGAAATCTGATGAAGGATGCAATTGCAATTGAGAAAATACAGATAATTGCTGGGGTTAAATTTTAGAAGTGGTGATTGGTTGCAATGGTCACCTTTGTTGCAGGTTTTTGTCAGTCAAAAGTCAAAATATGATTTTTTGATTTTTGAATAAAGTGAAACAATTGAATTTTTTAAAATGATTTTAATTTTTGAAAGATTTTTTGACTACACATTGTACAATGTAAGTTCAAATCATGTAATAAGAATCCTGCTGTCACTGTTCAACGCATCACATTTACTTTGCCATGTCAATTCACAACAAGCCTCTGAGCATTCCAAACGAGTGTGAAAAGGTAACTTTCAAAAAATTTTCACACAAGGTTTCAAATTTTGATTCCCCCTTCCCACCCTGCACAAATACCAAAATTCTTTTCCCAACACAACCTACAGAATTTCATTTGTATCAATTATCTACTGTATGGACAATATGGTGTGTGCAAGAAATTCTTAAAATGAGCATGCCTTACAGGTCATTTGTCGTGGAAGCCCATACCATGCTGATTAGTCCACAACAGCCCATACTGTATTGCTTGGTCAACAAGAATTTGTGCATACTAAGCTGTTTAGTCCATAAGAATTTTCACACACCTTGCTGTTTGGTCCATGAGAGCCCATACCATGCTACTTGGTCCACAAGAATTTGACCATATACTGTACTGTTTCATCTATGAGAATTTGTGTATGCCCTGTTTGGTCTGTAAGAGCCCATACTATGCTGCTTAGTCTGTTTAAGAATTTGCGCATACCATACTGTTCAGTCTACATGAAACAATCAGTACCTCCCTGTTGATTTACAACCACCAGAAACCCTTTGAGCGCCCCAAGGGGTGGGGGAAAAGAGGGGTAAAGCCGTGTGACGGACAGACACACACAGACATTAAAAGTCGCGTTTCCGCGACTGAAAACTCTTTCATTTGCTATTTCAGCAACCTGAACACTCCATGCACTTCGCACATTGATGCGCAATTTGTGCGTGAATTTTGTACGAAACTTGCGCGTGAACATCGTGCGCAATTTATGCGTCGTTGTGTTGGAGTTTATTGACTGGAACCCGCGTCTTTCCTGAAGAGTTGTTTTTTTGGGGAAAAAAATTAAACATCCAACAAAACACTTGGGCATCAAACGGGGCAGGAAAAGGAATACAGAAAATCGGTGAGAAATGTTTATCTGTTCGCCATTGACACCTTCTTGTCCTCCTTGTTCCGCAATTGTTGTCCGGTTGGGTCAAGGTATGTTTTCATTTTCTGAATGATGCCACCATCAAACGAACTTCCTTCATTCGTTTTGATTTCAAAGGATTTAGACCAATTCAAACACCCCTTCATTGCTTTCCACGTCAAACAATGTTTTTTGTCGTGCGAATCAAGTGCACTTCAACTCCAGAAGGCACTTTTGAGGTGATTTGAGGAGGTTGCGCTGTTTTAGGTGTGGCGCGACCATAGACCGACTAGAGTCTAGAGAACCAAGAACACTTCCCTGACAAGTCTCTGCCAAGTCTTTCACTTGTCCTTCGAAGGCCCTATGGTGTGTTAGGCTCAGATTAAAACAGCCCTCCACGGCCTTGATGACGACTGGGTGGGTCAAATGTTTGTTCTTTTCTGCTGCGACTGAGAGAATTTGTCCAGCAACATTTTGCTTGAAGCTCATGATTTCTGGCTCAGCCTCAATTTTTTGATTGATCATGTGACTGATCAGCCCACCCCTGTGGGTGGGGAGGGAGGCTGCCCAAATGGCCAGCCAGAACCATGGAATTATGGCCAACCTTGTATGTCAATATTTATTGTACATTATCAGAAAAATTATGAATATTAAAAGATGGCTGGTGAGGCCAGCACCCTCTGGTGGGGGAGGAGTGTGGTGCAATGTACACCAGCCATAATTGTCACAACCACCACCACCACATGGTGTACTATGTATCAATAAAATAGTGAGATTCCCACACAAATTGTTTGTGATATCACAACAAGGGAGCTCAATTTTTGAGTGACCTAAACAGGGTGACCTGAAGAAATCACCAACCAAAAGTATGTGTACACCTTTTTCATGGTCAAGATGAGCATCAAATTGGGATCTTTTGGGCTTTTCTGGTTCTATTCAGGTTGAGGATAATGTGTGAGGAAGGAAAATATAAAGTTTAGATTTTTAGGTTCTTTTGCAAAAAAGACATTTGGTCAAGGTTTTGGTGAGCTTTATGTGCAATTGTGTGACAAGTTTCAACATACAGATGATTTGGGTACATTTCAAATGATAAAAACAACTAAAAATTGAAATTTATCATTTATTTTTTGTTTAGGTCACAGTGTTTGGGTCACTTTGTTTAGGTTGTTGTCTTTAGGTTGCTGTATTTTGGTTGCTGTATTTGCATCTCTGTGTTGAGGTTGCTGTGTTTGGGTCAGTGTTCAGGTCACTTGCATTCTGGTTTCTCAAATCAGCGCGAGCTCCATGAAGCTATTTTTGAACACTTTATGGTTTACGAGCGGGTTCTTATTGCTGACATTCCAACAAAACATGTTGTATCACCTGTAGAAATTGGGACGCCAATTGTGGGCTAATTTGTCGATACGGACGATTTGCCTGATATTTGCGTGAAGGGACGTCAGCATTGAGAACACCCTCGTAGGTCGATGCCGAACGCAGTTTTGTTTTGATTCTGGTGTCCTTTCGCAACAGCTGGTCCCGTGAAACATGGTGGTGGCAGACGGGCAGCCGCAGGGGAGCTCCAACTCCTCCCCCGTCTACGATGTGGTGTTCGTTGTGGAGGCGACAGCCGCTTTGTGCGGTTACTTCGATTCCATCAAAACCAGTTACATCCTTCCCACCTTACTGTGAGATTCAAGGCTTTGTTCAAGTTGGCGCTTGAGTCAGACTTGTGAAAACTGCTCCATTTTTGTTGGAAATAAAGTGCAAAGCTAAACTAATTTCTTCTTGATTTTGCATTTTGCAGGCATTTCAATGGAGGCCCTCCGGATGAGATCGACTACGGATGCGACGTGAGTGTTTGGTCAACGCAACGTTTGTGGTCACTGAACCGCAGTTTTGCGCGGGTTGTTTGGTTTCTCCTGCCGTCCGAAATTTCGTTGTGATATGATTGAATCGTGTCATGCCCAGATTGAGACGTCAACAGTGAAACCTATGGTCCCTCTGTTTACAGTACAGCTGCACGATGTACAGCCTGGTGCTGTACCGGTCCGGTGACTCCGCCCCGGAACCTGCATCCTCCTGTGTCAGACCGACCACCAGCACGCACAAGTTCAGCAACAGTCTGGATCAAATCAGGTTTGTTTCTCTCCAGCCAGAGATTGCGACTGTTTGTTCATGTTTCTCGCAGTTTGATGATTTGTGTTCACTTCAGGTTCCACGGAGGAGCTGGAGAAGCTAGCAGCCAAATGTCAGAAGGATTGAGCACAGCGCTGCAAGTGTTCGACGACCTCAGTCAAATCAGAGGACCGTAGTACGTTCTCTTTCTTCCGAGTTTCTCAGGCGGCATCCCACAATGTATGTGTCTTGCTATTGACGTTTTGCCGGAACTGGGTCAATTTTGCGCTTGTCCCGCTTCTCCCCCTCTGCATACCCCACGCAAATCGTGGTTTCCCGCACTCTCTTAAAAAAGACAAAACAATTCGATTTTATGACCCCTCCCCCCACACACTGCCCAGAGAAGTTGCACTCGAGACACTGCGAGTTCAGTTTGGCACAATCGAAGCGGCAAGGTGTGCTTCAGTTTGATGGGCATTGCCAATATCCGATTGGTGAGTGGGATATTATTTTCAGTGTGAAAACACAGAAGCACTGCATCCTTGTGTGCAATTCACCGGCATATCAGATGCCAAGCCAGGAAAGCATCAATTACGCTGGACTTCTTCCTGACCAACTCGTCCAAAAACTGACAGAGGTGAGTGTTGTATTTGTCTTTGGTATTGTTGTGTTCCAAAAAGAAAAAGAAGAAAAAAAAGCAGACACTGCAACGCGTGAACTGAGGAGGTGAAATAACTTTTCAACGTTGGCTTTTCAGAAAGAAGTGAATTTTTCTGTGATGGCACCGCGAAAAATTCCTGCTGTGATGAGGTTGTTCGACAAAGTAAGTTTTCGCGTCTTCTTCTAAAGAAACAAACGCTGCCAAAATCGCTTGGCGTGCAAGTCTGGACTTTCCATGCACACGCCGAGTGTCCGTTTGCCCGGCATTCAGTGTACCTACAGGAATTGGTGCTCTTGTGTCTCAATTTTTCTCTTGAAATTGCAGGCCAATCCAGACTCACCTTCTTCTCAAATGAGAAACTTCACTGTTGATTCCAGACATCTTGTTCTGCTAAAAAATTTTGCTCTGCCAGGTGAGCTTCCAGTCAGTTCACCTACAGAAGATGTCAGTTCACAGAAAAGGTTGGTTTTCAGGTCAGCGCAAAGCGCATTCTGTCAGACAGTTCGCTCCCACTCTTTGCAGAAAGGCCACCGAGTCCAAGCATTGGGAAAAAAGACGAAGTGGCCACAGAAGCGAGCAAAGTCGCCACAACGACCGCGAACACAGCTTCATCACAACAGCCGAGCCCTGTCAGCAATCAAGGTGAGGCTGTGTGGTGTGATCAGTCGCTGTGTCAGCCAGTTTCAGCCAGTCGATATCGTAGCCCGCAATCGAGCATTTACACGTAGAGGTCATGGTGTGGGGTCTGTACTCTCTTGAGTTTATTGATGTCTAATTGACGGAAATGTGGTCCAATCAAGTTTGGTTTTCACTCCCACAAGATTTTGACACAGTGAGCCCACTCAGTGAATCCTGTGTGCCACAGGCCGTTGTTCTGAACCCCACAATTTCTCAAACATTACCAAGCGTGTCAATCCAAACAACGGGATCACAAAGCAGCAAACGGGAATTTACCCAGCAGGGGCATGGTTGTCGTCGTAACTGGCTTCTTCACTGCCTCCACATCGAGCAAAGATCGTGTCGCTTTCTTTTTCCACCTCCACGAAATGTAATGGTTGTTTTCGAGTGTGCCTTCTGTTTCACCTTTCTGTGTTGTAATAATTTCGTCGTTGTCTTTTGGTGTTCGTGTTTTCGTAATACTGCAATCATGTGGTACGCAGGTTTAGGATTCACACTCAGTCCGATGGGGATGGTGCAGAGTCCCCTTAGCGCCCGCGCAGCCAGCCCTAAGGGAGCTGGGAATGGCTCGCAGTTGCCTCAGCCATCCCCGCCACAACCCGGGGGACCAGGCCAACAGACCGGGGCTGCAGCAGGAGTGTATCGAAAGATCAACTCGCCTGCACAAGGGGTCGCAACTGCCGGCGGCAGTATGACCGTCAACCAGCAGCTTTCGACCGTTAGTGGTGCTGGGCCAGCAGGCAGTGCTGGTGGGAACTCTGTCACTCAAACATTTAAGATGCCTTCAACCACTGCCACGTCCGGCCTTTCACAACAGTTTCTCCATCAAGGTTCAGGTACATTCACAATCTCATTGGAGGACGCAAGTTTTTTGGGAAGATAAGGACGGTCTGCCTGCTTTCTTGTGGCTCCAAATGTTGGTAGACTATATTGTCTGAAAGTCGGCGGATTCCGAATGGTCTCAGTTGTGGCAACACAACTGTGAGTCAAAATCCGTCAATGGCATCCAACCTTGAGCTTTCTGTCTTGACACTAAGTTTGCAACATTTTGGTGTTGGCTGGTAGTTGGTTCCACTTTTGAGAAACATTTGGCAACCCAAGTTTGTACTCATCCACAGACGCAGGATATTTGTCAGCCGTCAACCCAACAACTTTGGAGTTTCAGTTTTGCCACTCATGTCTGACAACTCAAGTTCGTGAATTAAGAGCATCTTTGGTTGGCTTGTCTTGTGACTTGCAGCAATCAATGAATAGACGCTTTCACATGGGTAGGTTGGGTGTGGGAGAACAGGTCTCTATGCCTTGGATCACACGATTGAAGGTGTCACACTGGTTTGGGGTTTCCTTGGTAAGTGCATGGCTGCTCGTCAAAGTGATTGGTTGGTTGCCTGCATGGGAGGTGCTGTCTTCACATGTTTCCATCGTTTCTCTTCTGACTGAATTTGCTTCACGTGCGCTCTTCATCGTCAGCCGAAGGAACAATTTGTTTTGCAAAACTGCCCGTCGCAAGTTCTTTGTGAATGCGGCGTGACATTGTTGCAGTGTGCACACCACAGACTTGACGCTCAATTTCAGGCGGAATGGTCACTCGACCCGGAGCCGCTGCAACAGCGAACAGACCGACCGGCGCAGTCGCACCCGTGAGTCTCACAATCTCTGAAAACTGCGTCTTGTACTGAGTGAGAATTGTCACTCACCCATACAACGGCCGATTTGAAAAACAGGTGACGACCAGTGGGCCAACAACAAACGCTGCTGCCGAAGAAGCGAAGAAAATCCTCCAGCAGGCAACAGCTATGTGTGAGTGATAAATCTTGAGCACTGTTGCTTCAGCACAAGCAAATTCTACAATTTAGTAGGGTCATAAAATCCTCTGGTCATATTACCGCCTTCAAAGCCTCCTGCCAGTTGTCGTGTTTTGAATGTGAAGTTGTTGCTTGGTGTGGCTCAAAATGTCCTTTCACTGCAGTAGCTGGCGGCTCTGGCCCCGTGCGGGCGACTCAACCCGGCGTGATGCCAGGGCAGCAGCAAAGTGCGCAGCAGCAGCAGCAGCCGCCGCCGCAGTCGTTTCCACGACCGCAGGTAGAGTACTACTGTCCAGATAGCTTTTGTAGTTCCCCAGAGGCGTGTGTGTACTAAGCATTTGTTCGCTGTCGTGGACAGACGAACATGCCGACCATCGGCCCCGGGATGACTCCGCAGCCTGGGGGCATCTCGACACAGCAACAGCAGATGCCGCTCGGCAGCTTCAACTCGACGGCGACGACGCAGTCGGGAATTCCGGCCGACTCCGCCACTCCTTCCGGTACGTGCTGGAAAAACAAAAACGCTTGCAATCTTGGTGGCGGGGGTCGGGGCGGGACGTTCTTTCTCCACGGGAGAACACTGTACGGGGTTTGTCTTCAAATGTGTACAGCGTCGATTGTCACTCCAGGCAACCCGCTGGGGGTTGACCTCAACAACCCGGGTCCGACACTCGAGAACGCCATGCACCAGCAGCAGATGCAGCAGAAGCGCACCATCTGGACCGGCATTCTCGAGTGGACAGACAAGAACAAGCCGGACCAACCCAACCCAGGGCAGAAGAACACCCGCTGCCTGCCCTGCACCATTGCAGTCGCACCCAACGATCCCGACGTGTGAGTGTTGTTTCGTTCGTGCGAAGTGTTGGTGCGGTTCTTCGATCAAGGGAGCACCAGCAAATCGTGTGTCTGAAGTCGTGAAGTTTGAAGTCGCACAAACAAAGTGGATTGCGACTCTTGGGCTTTTTGTCGTTCTGTCTTGTGATGTGGACATCAGAAGTTGTTTGTTTCCACAGGAACGCGTCAAAGTGGCCGAGCAAGATCGTGATGCAGCTCATACCGCAGCAACTGCTGCAGTCACTGTCGGGCCTCTTCAAGGCTTCGCGCAAAGTCTACTTCATCTTCGCCAACACAGACAAAGAGGCACTGACGAGTCTTTGCAAAGTCATGAGGAATGGTTTTGTAAGTGTCATTTTCAGTCCACCAAAAGTGAAAAAATTCATGGCCTGCGTCTTGAGGAACAGCATCGACACGCAGCAGTCCGAGCCCTTTTACCGAAAAGCGGCTGTTGTTTGTGTATAGCTCTGCCGTCTCGGGACCACTATTCGCACACGCCGCAGTGAACGTCACAGGTTCACTGCACTGCGGTGTTAGAGCCCGGGTTCCAAAGAGGGCTGAGTCAGAGATAGAACATACCTGTGGGTATTACTATTAGTTTATTTGCTCTCAGATTGAAGTGGAAGTATCTACATAGGGTGGGAGTTGTACTTGTGGCTTCATAGTTGGCTTCAGAGGCTGGCTCAAAGAACAGCTTCAGCTTTGCGCAGCTCTGCCAAAGTGGTTGCTCTGAGTACTCAGCTCTCCGACGAAAGCTGGATTGCACGCGTGGGAAGACGCGATATCTTCCACACGACACGGCACTTCGTTTGCTGATTTGATGGAACCGGTTGTTTTGTCCACGTAACCGTTATGTCCATGTGAGAGTTTCCTGCAAACGCTTCGGTGTCCGCCACTGAAACGAGCAATCCGCATCGCCCGAGCGTGACGAAGTCTGTCCCCACCCCTTCAGCCTTGTCGGTGGGCGAACAGTTTGGTTGGGCATTTTGTAACAAACTCAGTCCCCGAAATTTGTTCAGACTTGAGAAAGATTTGAGAAAAAAGCTCAAAATTAAAGCGACGATTCGAAAATATTCTGCAAGGGCGAGTTTGTCCAAAATATTAAAATTTGTCATGAAAAGTCGAGTTTCTTGAAAGTGAGGACGTAAATCTTATTGGTAGAGTTTGGCCAAAAAATTACGACACATGTAATGACAAAGTAAAGTTTTGCAAAACTTGGAGAATATATTCAGAAATTTTCTTGAAAAGTGTGGAGTTTTTTTTCTCTGCAAAACTAGTTAGCCTGTGTGTTGGTTGTATTTCTTTTTTCAGGAAAATTGGCGTGCGATGACTGCAAATGTCTCTGCATCCTCGAGGCGCGTGTGAACGATGTCGAGTGTCGTTTCCATTTTCAGGCCGGTTACGTGCATTTTCCCGGAATCCCTCAAACGGAAGTGAGAATCATGATGCTGCTGTTCTCTCAGCGACATCAGCAGTTCATGGGCCTGATTCCCAACGACCAGACGAGGTTCATACAAGGCATCAAAACCATCATCAGCAAACACAAGCAGATGCAACTGAAGGTGTGTGCATTTCAAACCAAGAACTTGACCAGTCAATGAGAAGTACAGCGAAAACAACTTTTTGTATTTGTGGACATTTGTGGACTTTGCTGTGAATTTTTCAGAATCAGGGATTGCCAGGAGCTGCAGGAGTGCCGGGCATGCCTCAAGTGCCAACTCAGGTGAGTGCGCGCCAAGCTTTGCCTGGAGCCGGAAAAGTGGTCTGTCAGTGAAAAAAAAACTCAGCAGCATGAACGACAACGGTATTGGTGTCGTTGGAATGAAAAGTGACGGCTTCGACAAGTAAGCTGATGCTGACAAGTCGCAATTACTGAAATATTCGAGTGTGTGACTGCAAACACGAACGAAAGAGACTGTTGACAGGTATGATGGCAGATTGCGTGGACTCAGGATTCCGTTTGCGCTCTTTTGATTCGATTAGAACTGGTTTCTGAGAGTGTACCCAGTTTTCAAACGACGAGACAGTTAGGAGAGTGACTTTGGTATTTTGAACAGGAATAAGTCAGTGTTGCATGCGGGAAGGATGTTTTTATCTCGTTGTGGACAGTAGTAGATGGTAGAAACGTTGTGGATTTTGTTTGTTGTTGGTGTGAATTTGGTTCGAACTGGTTCATTTTGTTCTGTTTGTGAAAGTGTCAAAGAACCAGGGAAGAATTGGGAATTTCCTGTTGCTGTGAAATGAGCATGGGTCTGGATTCTGAGCAACTTTTGTGGCGGGTAGCTTCAAACCTGTGCAGAAACGACAGCGGACCGTGTCATCCTGTTCTTTGCTGCTTGAGGAGAACTGAAGCCTGATTTGACTTTTGGCTTTGGACTATGTACGTGGAGGCCTGTGAACTCGGTTGTAAGTATGCATGGGGTGTGGTGGTCTTCACTGGTACAACCACAGTGGTTGAGGAGAAGAGGCAATTGAGCGGAACGTGACGCTTGTTGGCAGCTTCAGCTGATGAGTAGCGACGGAGGGACGGGCAGAGGGTCGCCGCGGGGGCTGTCTCCCCAGTCTCCCCGCGTGCTGTCCCCGCAGCGCGGGTCGCCCCTCAGCGGGGTGCTCTACCAGGGGCTGGGCGCTGCGTCCCAGTCCCTGCCCCCGCCGCCACCGCCTCCTCCGCCGCCGCCACCACCACCACACCACCATATGCATCACTACATCGTGCACCCTCACGTCATGGTAAGAGGATGGCCGATGCTGTGAAATACAATTGGAAAACACGAACGAGTTCAAAGCGGAGTGTTGTGTTCGCAGTTTTGTGTTTGTCTTGTTTTGAAGTGCGTTCCAGTGTGTGTTTTAAAGTTCATTTTCAGTTTGAGGTTTTCAATATTCTTGGGTGAGATTTTGAATTGCAAAATACAGTCACACTTTGTCGCAAAACCAACGCATTCTGAAAAGGTTGGTTTCCCATTTACTGGTTGAAACTTGCAAGGTGATCCGTCTTTGTGCGACACGAATTGTCTCTGCTTTAGGTACCTGGGACAATGGGAGGACCTGGAATGGGAACAACAATGCCCAACACAATGGCGAATTCTACACTGGGTGGCATGCTTGGCTCCACACAGCAGGTGAGTGGAACAGTGAGAAACGAGAATGCAGTTTCGTGGCTGCAGTCACCAGCGATTTTCACTTGTTTAGAGTCAGTACATCTGCAATTTATGTGCTCTGGTCACCCCAGCCATGCACGTGCGCTTGCCACGCGTACGTGTCGACAGCTCTGCCGTCTTGTCTTTGCCGCTTGGTTTGTCAGAAATCGGAGGCTTGTTCCATCAATTCTCTTTGAACGCGCTTTCAACCTTTCCCTTAACAGGTGCCGAAGATGGGCGGGATGTCGGGTGGACAGGTGCAGGTATCGCAGCCTGACTTGAGTGGCAACTTCGACATGGGCGGTGCCACCGGTGGGTTGGTGGCAGGTGGCACAGCGCAGGGCGGCATGCAACAACAGATGATGACTCCGGGGCAACAACAGATGTTCGCCGCGAGGCAGCAACAGCAACAGCAGCTCATGGGTGAGTGTTTCGACCAGATGTTTTTGTCGTCCTTTTTCAGTTTGTTTGTCAAGAAGCCTCTCTGTATGGGTGGGAAGACGACAAAGAAATCTCTTTGTTTTCACAGCACAACGTCAGCAGTTACAGCAGCAGCAACAACAACAGCAACAGCAAAGAATGCAACTGCAGTTGCAGCAACAGCAGCAGATGGGTCAGCAGCAAATGGGTCAACAGCAGCTCAAACACTTGCTCATGAATCAGCAGGTACGTTCAATTTGCCGCGATAGCCGATCGTAAGATTTTGACAAGAACAAGAAATTCAACAATTGACTCGCACAAGAAATTTTGGCGGCCTGTTGTTTCTCGTCTTTGTTTCTGAGTGTACGGACACCAAAATTGTGAAGTTTCAGTTCAGTCTCGATTCGTTGCAGCAACAACAGCAGCTGCGGCAGCAGATGATGATGCAGCAGCGCGGGGCGCGGCCCATGGGCCCGCAGACAGGCATGATGCCCGGACCGCCGCAGAACATGCCGCAGCAGCAGGGACAACCCTTCATGGGCGGCAGCAACTTTGACTTGCCTGACCTGGGAATATAGTGCCAAAGGAAGAACGGAGGACCGTGGTTTACTCAAGAGATGATTATGTGTGACGGAACGATAGGAAAGCGGGCGGGGCGTATGTCGATTCCTCAGGTGGGAATGAGGCATCGCAGGTCCTGAGTTCTGCACAAGGGTCGAGCACCAGGCGAAGAAGTGTGCTTGCCGTTTGTGTCCAAATTGGATCAGAGAACAATCTCAATTCAGATCATTCCATTTTTCGAAAGCACTCGCAACCTGGCATGAGAGAAGGCACGGCTGTGCCACTGGTTTGGCACACAGCACCGAGTGACGCGTTTGTTGAATGTTCAGTGCCCGACTGCCAGGACATACCGGTATTTGGGTCTGAACTGACGGGGAACAAATTTGTTTTGGTTGTCTTGCGTACTGAAGGGAACATTGATTCATGACAACATCGGACAAACGACAAGGACGAAGGATGTTCTCAAACGATTGTGTGATTGTTTGCTGAAAAGTTTACATTGTGCTGAAATGTCTTTGACAAGTGAGTTCCAATACATACACAGATGTCTTGACGACGAAATATTCCTGACAAAACAGTTGACATTTTTATCAGCCGCGAGCGCTGATGTTGGTTTACCTGCGTATCCGTGTCTGTGGCTGCCGTGTGTGGACAGGTTGCTTTTCCAAGGTGGGGGGAGGCAACCTGGCTGCTTTCGGGTCTGGGAGGTTGCTTTACCAAGTTACTTTGCCGGGGGGGGGGGGCAAAGCAACCTGGTTGCCTTTAGCCTGGTATTTTTTCCGAGGCGGAAAGCAACCTGGTTGCGTACCCCCCCCCCACACACACACACGTGTACACACACACAAAACAACATGGGGCAAAGCAACTTGGGTGTAATAAATTTTCAGAATTGTCCAAGAGTTCCTGTCAAACCAAACCAACCTGGGTTGCTTTACTCCAATTTGCTTTGCGGAATTGTGCAAGGAATCGCGTTCTGGTAGCAGGGCACGCAGCTGATGTACACTTGCAAGTCTGGTTTCTTACGGTGACAGCGCAGAAGACGTTTGTGGCATTTGATTGTCGAATTTCGTTGTGGTTCAGGAGTTGATGCATTCGCAGTTTTGTTTGGTGTGGAAAAGTGCACGAAAAGTGCTGTGGCGCATTATGAAGTGTGTGAAGTGACATCTGATGGAATGTACACGGCAAGCTTGCGTTTCTGTTGACAAGCAGGGTGCAAGTTTGTGACCCATTGAGACCCCTCTACCACGAGGGGTTTTTTTTCTCTGAGTAGTGGACATTGAAAGATGAAAGATTGGGTTTGTCTTTGTTGTGTCCAGTGGCTCTTGACCGACGGGCATGCTCAGAGGTGTTTGTATTCGGAAAGGAAACGTGGGTAGATCTATATAATCACTGATGATCATTCACTGTGATTGCGCGGTTTCCTTGTGCAGTGATCCGAATGGACAGACGGAATGTGTCCGGTGACTGATGGTCAAGCTCGATGTTCAGGCCGTTACAAAACCAAACAATGGTTCTCCCGGGCCCGCGCCACCTGACGGCTGAGTTGTGTCGTCTGCTCGGGATCGATCTGGCTTGAACCTCGCTGGCTGAAAAATCCTTCAGGAGGACCAAGTGAGGTTCTTCGCAAAGGTTGGAAAACTGGTTTGAGCCGGTTTTGAGCAGTTCTAACCAGAATTGTGGGTGTTGGGAAGAGTGTTGTGCAATTTGCCGGGGTCCTCAGTTGCGCCTGGTTCTGCGACGAGGAAACAGCGTGCAGCTTGGCTCCGAAAGAAAACCAGTGGAGAAGGCTCAAAGTTTGTCCAGCTAATTTTAAATTGGCAAAGAAGAGCATCCAGCGTGGCAACCATGTCTACGAATTACGGACTGTTGACTGTTGGAGATGACAAACAGGGTGAGTGGGGTTTTTCTTTGTTTGGGGGGGGGGGTTGTTGCCTTGCACGGTTTCAGTGTTTTGTGTTTTTGACACTTTTGCCGTATGGTGGTCAAAACGTGTAATGATTTGATTTGTCTTAGCTAGTCAAACATTTGAAATCAGTTACCTGTTTTGAAGCAGGCTGGGCTTTGTGTGACAACGGATCCTATTGTTTGATCTCCACAGCAAAATTCCGAGTGGGTCAAGTCAAAGTGTTCCAGACCCGATGTCATTCCGGGGCACAGTTGGTTTGTTAGTTCGTTATGAACTCAAGTTCAACAAACTTGCAAAACAAGGTGACCAAAATTTGCAAATCAGGAGGACTGTGGTTCTTTCTCTGAATTGTGCCGAATAAGCACTTTTTACCAAATAAGGTATTTCACAACAAGGTGAGTCACGTGACCTGAGAGGATCAGCGAAAGCTGCACGTTCTCCCGTGTGCACGGTGCGAGACAGCTTTGAGAATTCATAAAAACAAAAACAAAACATAAAACAGTCACCAACTGGAAAGTACATGTTTTGTTCGTGTACGAAATTGGCTGATTATGGTGGGAGGGTGTGTATGTTTGTGCGCAGTGTGCTGGCATCTGTTTTTGGAGAGCAAGTACGACATGAGGATCATTGGAGCCAACCGACCCACTTGAGTCTGGTCCTTTTTGACAAATGTGTCGTTGCTGTTGAATGTTATTGCACCATTGTCTGTCTCTTTTTCCTCCTTTGTCCGTCTTATTTCCATTGAATTTTTCCCCTCGCCCCAACTCAGGAGTCAAAGGCGCACCAAAATTTTACTTGTCATTTCAAATGGACAGTTCCGCTGAAGCGGATCGACGTGCGCGCGTCGGTGCTCGGCTTCGTCGCCACCGTCGAGTACACGCTGACGTACCGCAACGAAGAGGCGACGCCGGTCGAGGCGGTGTTCACGTTCCCGCTGGACGAGCAGAGCGCCATCTATCGCTTCGAAGCGGAGGTCGAAGGACGCCTCGTCGTCGGCGAGTGTCAGGGAAAAGAGGAGGTTTGAATCGTTTTGTGCCATCGCGAGATCAAACTGCTCAACACATTTGCAGCCGGAACACCAGAATGTTTCTGAATGCACGCGAAACACGACATCTTCCCGCACTCTTGGTTTGCAGGCTGAACAGACGTACCAGGACGCGGTGGAGGCGGGTCAGAGCGCCTTCCTTCTCGAGGAGTCGGACGAGACCGCAGACGTGTTCCAATGTCGTGTTGGCAACCTGCCGCCCGACACCGAGGCCACCATCAGGTCGGTGTGTGTGTGTGTGTGTGTGTGTGTGCGTGTGCGTGTGCGTGTGTGTGTGTGTGTGCGTTTCGCACTGGGACGTCTGTTTGTGAAATGACCTTGGACCAGAGCGGACTCATGTGCCTTACATTTTGAAGAAGCATTGCGCCATCCTTGTGCAAAACTCGACAATGATTCATGATGTCAGGTTTGCGTACTGCATCGAGTTGAACATCGAGGAGGATGGTTCGGTCAAGTTCATCATGCCGTCTGTGTTGGGGGAGCGGTACGGAAGCGGCGGCACTCCGACAGCTGACCTCGCTGCTGCAGGTGTGCAGCTGTTGTTGCCACCATTGCTATTTCATAACTTTCCACCCACAAGGTGTCAAGTGCATTGAAATACTGCTCTTACACACAGACCAGACTGGGAGCAAGGGCAAGAAAACCACCCGTGCCCGCCCTGTGTATGCCAACCGGGGAAGCGAACTGCCGTACACGTTCAGCTTTGAAGCCGAGGTTCGAGGCAAAGCTGTCTCCAAGATCACGCCTTCATTCCAAGGTGATCATCTGCACGTCACTGGCGACAAGAAGAAAGATATGTGGAAGGTATGCCTGGTCCCGTAAACATGCGTTTCAAGTGCGGTTCCACTGGCCCTTGAAGCTGCCGGTACCAAGCACTTCTCGCTGAAGTTTGTCAGTTGTTTTGCAGGTGCGTCTGGACAGTGAGTTCAAGTTCGATCACGACCTGATCCTCTACATCTTCTACAAGGATCCGTTCACGCCGCACGTGCAGGTGGAGATGGGCGATCCCAACGCATGTAAGTTCTGCGCCTTGGCGTGTCGAACGTATTCCGTCTTTGACTCGACAGCTTCGCCTGACCAGTGGAGAATTTGCCTTTTAGCTGGCCTACTGAAGGAAAACTTGGTGATGCTGAACTTCCTGCCGGAACTGTCTGTTGACGGTGCAGCTAGCGACTACAAGGAGGTCGGAGAGTACATCATTGTCGTCGATCGCTCAGGTAACTGTGGCCTTGCGGGCGACTGTGCAGCCTTCTGCTTGCGGTTGAATTTGTGGATGGCCAATTTGTATGGTTTGAATATCTTTCAGGGAGCATGAATGGGATCAACATGGACAGCGCGAAAAAAGCTCTCGGACAGTTCCTGAACGTTTTGCCTGAAGATTGTTACTTCAACATTGTCAGCTTTGGATCCAGCTACAGTGCACTGTTTCAAAAGTAACCTTCTGTTTGCGCTCTGATGTTGATACGACGTTTCAACAAAATTCGAAGTTCCTTGATCATGAAATGTGACAACCCACAGTGGCAGTGCGAAGTTGACGCCCACAACCCTCGGCAAAGCCAGGACTCTGCAGAAAAGCATGGCAGCCAACATGGGAGGCACTCAAATTTACGAAGCTCTCGATTTTGTTTACAAGCAGCCAACGAAGCCTGGCTATCCACGTCAGGTAAAACCCGTCAGTTTTGTTTCTTTTTGTACAGGCGCGCGTCCTTCACAACGAGCCTGCAGTGTGTTATGCACTCGCAATTGCTGGAGGCATGACTTTCCAGGAGGAGGGTAGAACCTTCTGATGCCCACCCTCTGCTCCGTTGACAGAAATTCAGGGTGTCAGCCCTGGCACCCACCTAAAAAGGTTGGCAGGCCCTTCACTGTGCGTCCTTCCCCTTCCTGTGGAGAGAATTTCAGCGCAGGTCCTCACCCTGGCACCTGCCACTTGTGTGGGTAGGCCCTTCCCTCACCCAAGCTCCAAAACGTTCCTGAAGCCTCGGGACGCGCCTGTGTTCAAAGCCCTGCTTCCTTGTTTCTTCTAAAATATTATGAATTGTTATCATCACGGTGCATGCCTATTTGTGCTCGTATTTTCATTTCCAGATCTTTTTGATGACTGACGGAGATGTGTGGAACTCTCAGAATGTCATCGAGCTGGTCGGAAAGCACGCCAACAACACACGCATGTTTAGTTTTGGTATCGGGTGCGGCGCGTCCACGGCTCTAGTGAAGGGTGTGGCGAGAGCAGGAAGGGGAAAGGCGGAGTTCGTCAACGAAAGAGAAATCAAGAAGCTTCCGGAAAAGGTGGGTCACTTGAGAACTGGTGTTGTTGCATTGCACGCTTCTGTCTGATATCGAATGTTTTCCCGATGGTACGACTCGACTTTTCAATCATTTTCACTCGTCTAGACCAACACGAGTCTCCGAAGTCATGGGCGGCAACAAACGACAGGTTTCCTCATCCTCGCGTCACGTTTTGTCCGCAGGTGGAGGCGACGTTGAGAAGGGCGATGCAGCCAAACGTGAACAACGTGAGTCTCGTCTGGGGCGCCGAACTGAAGGCGATTCACATCCCGGGTGAGCTGCCGCCCATCTTCATGGGAGAGCGCATGATCACGTACGCCGTCGTCAAGGGAACCGGCAGGAAGGTGAGACCCTGCAGTTGTTCAATGCGCTTGCTTTGTTTCACCACCCAAATTCATCGATTTCAAAACACATTTGTTCGATCTGGGCTGATTGTGCAGCAGGCTGACGCTGAATTGGAGGTGGAGCTGCTGGGCTCGTTGAAAGGGAAGGAGATTCGTCACAAGATGAAGTTCATCATGCGGTCGGATCCCACTGACGTGGCGCCCATTCACAGGCTGGCAGCGAAGGCAAAGATCAAGGAACTCGAAATAGATGAAGGTGATGACAGCTTCTGATGCATTGCTGCATGATTGTCATTTGTGAACTTGGCATTTTTTAGGGTTTCCTGCTGCTTTCAGGATACACTGAGAAGCACAAGAAGGAGATCACGCTTCTGTCAACGTCGGCGAACATTGTGTCCAAGTACACGTCGTATGTTGGTGTGGACAAAGAGAGGCCGGACAAAATCACCGGCAACTTGGCGAGACGAGACGTACCTATCGCGCCCAAGGTCAGTGTGGTTGTTCTGATGCTTGTGCTCAACTTCTTCTTTGTGCTGTTTCGTTTCTGCTGTTTCCTATTTGCGATAGGAGAGAAATAGTCTTTGTGAGCAGCGCAACTGGAATTCTTTAGGAAGAAACAAGTCACAATTGAGAAATTTCAATTCCACTCCGTTATGTTTGTAGCGTTCCGCTGCGCTGGCTGTGCCGTCAGGGCCCGGGGGCGCGGTGCACTACGGTGGAGCCTGCTTTGATGCCATGGACGCCTGGAAATACATCGGTGGCAAAACTGCCATGCTGCCACCAGGTGCGTTGCGCGAGAAATGTGAAACAGCAGATTTGCAGTGGACACTTCAAAAAAACTGAGACAACTTGTGTTTTGACAGAATTCGACGCCTGGCCGGAGGCATGTCCGACAACAGGAGTCGCAGACGCAGAGACTCTTAGAGGCTCGGTCAACGAAAATGTACTCAATGATGAAGAGCCAATGGAGGTGGACGAGGCAGAATTACAACTGAGTGTCGCTGTTGCGGAAACAGCAAACCAGGATACTGAGAAAACAACCGGCCAAACAGCCAAGCGAAAGAAACAGCGAAAGCTCAAGTTCACTCACAAGAAGAGGTGCACAAGACCCCCGGCGACCTGTGAGTGGAAATGAATGTGAAACCCTTTTCCTGGTACATTGTCGATTTTGGAAAATGCCAATATCAAAGACAAAGCGCCCCGAATCATTGCAGCGTCTCTGATGTTCGCGCAGTGGAACGAAGATGGCTATTTCTACCCGGCGCAGATCACAAGACAGATCTACAGTGACAGGTCCCTGCTCAAATTTCCGGCTACCCTTTGGGCTGTGTCATGTCAATGCTTTGTCAGACTTTTGTCACCTTGTGGGCTACTTGTTGCAGATTCGAGGTGAAATTTCGAGACGGGGTCAGCCAGACCTGTGGCAGGAACAAGTTGCTGGCAGCGTCGCTCCTGTCTCCGGGAGACGTCGTCTGTTTCTCGACGCTGGGCTCCTCCGCCTTCCAGGACGGACTCCTGCTCGAGTACGACAAGGAATACGACCAGTTTCACGTGGCGAGGACGGACGGAGTTATCTTCAGGTGCTGATTGCGACGCATTAGGAAACATCGCCAATTCATCCGCGGTTCCATTTTGAAAGAGCCACTTCTATTGTCGATTGTTTGCGCAGCCTGTACGTGGTTCAGATGATGCTGCCGCGACAGACCGCGGCGCAGCTCGTGGACAGAACGAAGGCGTCGTGCGAACCTAGGCTGTGAGTGCAACGAACGTTTGGGACGTAACTCATCAAACAGTGTCTCCTTGTTTCGTGTCAAAGCAACTGACCAACTCTTTCAGGGTGTGTCGATATCCCGAGACATCCGAGCAGAAGAAGATCAGAGTGTCCACGGCTGACGTCTCGGAGCTAAGATTTGATGGGTGGATCAATGAGACGGTCGTCAACTTCTTTCTGAGGTAAACTGATTGGAAAAGGAGTATCTTGCAAGAAGATCAGGCGTGTGGTTTCAGACATCAAGAAATCATTGCTGAACTGATGATTTATTGTTGCAGATACATCTGGGAAGAATGTCTCAGCGATGAGGAAACGAAGCTCACTGAATATCTTCCGCCAGAGTTTTACTCAAACTTGTCCAGAGACACAACAGAAGGGACTTACAGCAGATCAAGGTGACTTTTGGACGGCAAGAATATGTGAGCAGCAAATCTGGCGTCTGCAGGAAACAAACAATTTTTTCGTTTCCTTTTCAGTGACCAGAGTGTGCGTTTTGAGAGGGTGAGACTTTGGACACGACGAACCGATCTGCTGGAGAAATGCTTCGTCTTCGTTCCAATCTTTGAAATGTGAGTGCACAGCTAAATGTTGTCTATAACTTCACAAAGGACTCATTTTGCAATTTCCCTGCTCTCATGTTTGCTTGATGGCAGCACGCACTGGTTCGTGATTGTGATTCTGCTGGAGAAGAAAAGCAGTCGCAGAGACGGTCAGTTGGACACAATCAGGTATTTCCCCGTTCTTGGCTTCGCTGCGACTCCGTGCACTTGCTTTCTTCACATTCTTGCCCGTCTCGCGTGTCAACACTGGCCAGGTGTTGGTTTGACTGCTGACGGTTGTTTTTGGATCTTGCAGAGTGCGCTACGAAGTGATGGACAGCTATTTCGCGGACGCGCGATTGATCGAAACCAACTTTTTGTCAGGGTGAGAAGAGTTGTATAGTTGCGTCGTTTGGTCTTTCAAACACAATTAAGGCGTTCTTGTCTTCAAATCAATACAAACCAGGAATTGCAGCTTGTTTCGATATCGGTCGTTTTGTTGCCGAGTGCATGGTCCAGCTAATTTTGTGAGCACATCCCTCCAGCTCTGGATTCAGATTGTGTTCTCCTTGCTTTGGATCAGGTTCTTGAAATGCCTGTGCGCGGAACAAGGCTACCGGTTCGAGGCGAGTGAAGGCGCGCGGCAGTTGAACGTGCCCGTCCAGCAGAACGAGTCGGACTGCGGACTGTGCATGCTGCAGAACGTGGAGATGTATTTCAGGGTGGGTGCCTACCGCGTGCTGTTCGATTGAAATTAGCGCGTCGCACACGCGTGCAGACACACACGAATAAAATTTATTTGGGGTCTTTGCAGGAAGACCTGTGTCCACGACCCAACCTGAAGTGGTACTCGATCAAAACGCTGGACAAGAAAAGGCAGTTCCTGGCTGGGAAGATGATGCAATTGTATCTTGACCAAATGGTTCGCACGTAAAACGGACACGTCGTCGCGCTCTGTTTTTCTGATGCAAGCTTTTCGTTGTTTCAAATGGAAAATCGTTGGAAAAGCTTCTGTTGATTTTGTTGTGAACTTGTTGTCACTTAGCCGGATTGAGATTGTGATGTTTGCCCGACTGATCTTCAGTGACAAAGAGTAAAAGGTTCGTGAAAAGTTCACCACGAAATCGTTTGGGCAGACACTGGGCTCGCGTCCAATGTTGACCAGCATTTTTTCTGAATGGTGTCTACTCGAGAAAATTCTTTCGAAACCAATGTGCCACAAAACCCTTCTCCCAAAATGGATCAAAAGTTTGGCCGCGACTGCGCAGATTTCTTTCTTTAGTACAATCAGTTCTCTTTTTTTTGAAAAGCTGGGGAGGGGACGACGAAACAGTTTGATTTGCCAAGGAAACAAGATGAACTGTTCTCAAATCAACATGAACTGTTGAATTTCCTCTGGGAAGAAAATCAACATGGCCTGTTCACTGGCGCAATTACGTTTTCCGAGCACAAGAAAAAGCCACGGGCTATTTCATCTTTTGACATCTTGTTGCCCATTCTGAAACTCAACTTTGCACAAAGACCAGTCCGTTTTCTGTGGTGGCACACTTTACATGTCGAGTGCAGTGGATTCGTCCGTCTGTTCTCTCGTATTCTTCGCTTGCGCAAACCAGCAACACTCGTCAAGACGAGCAAATGATACCTATTCAGATGTTCTTTTTAAAATATTTATTCAGAGTATTTCCTTTTGTACAGGTAACCACGAACAAGATGTGATCATTCTCGTCATGCAAGTAACTCTTACGGAATGCGAATTCATTCAATCGTTCCTCGAAATAAAAACGCTTTACGCACGCGTTCGTTGACTCCATGACCACAACGCATACACCACGACGCGCTGACTCGTTCACAGTTTGACAAGTTCACACAATAACTTACTGAGCTACACCTACATTTACAAACTCTCCGTGCCACTGGTTTCAATGAGGCTGATCTATTTTACGATCAGCTTTGACTTCAAGATTTGATTTACTTGGTCGATTTTACAAGTGAGCGCAATTTGGTTAGATTGGTACGCAGGAAAACAAATTTTGTCCCTCAACGGAGAAAGGTCTTTTTCGCCATGTTTCACAATTGGAAAGTGTCACTGCGACGACTCCACATCAATTTTGCCACGAATATTGCCGTAAAAGGGTTCAAGCTGGATGTAAAACACAGAAGCCTCCTCCACCTATGCGCACAGCACCTACTTTCTGCAATACCCACCCGAAAAATGTGAATCACAGACCAAAATTGCTTTGAAACACAAGAAGGACCAGCTGCACCCGCAGCAAAACTGCCAGCAGTTTGTAAGAGGCAAATTTAACCCATCGCTTGAAGGTTCTGCAGTACTTCCTGTCGATGCTGCGGTGCGAATATGTGGCCGATGCGTTCGTCGACCTCCCGTATTCTCCTTTGAAAGCGGTCTCTGTCGCGACCGATCTGCTCCCAGGGACCCTTGCGCTCCCAGTCGTCCGCGACGTACACCTGCACCAAGCACTCGTCGGGGAAGTGCACCTGTCGATGAAACACAAACGTTTTGAAGCGAGCCGAGAAATCTGATCATCCTTCTTTGTTTCAAACACGAGATTGTTACATTTTTCACAAAATTTTCCGCTTTTTGCTGGGTTCCACAAAAACTCGACATTGTGTTCAGCCAATTACGGTACCTTTTTGGCGACCCTCGTCAGCGCGTCGCGTTTGGGCGGCGTGCAGACCGGGAAGTCGGGACGCCAATCGTCGTCGTTACTGTCTGGTTCAGGGCTGAACAGAGCAGGAGCCGAGTTGCTCTTCGGGATGCCCACCGGGGCTGAGGCTGAGGTAGTCGTTGCAGATGATGAGAAGTCACAAGGGTTGAAGGTGTTAAAACTGTTCCATATGTCTGCTTCGCTTTCGCTGAGAACCTCCTCGCCGTTTTCTTCATCGTCATCGAAGTTTGTGTCATCGTCACTGTCACTGCTGCTGGTGTACCACAATTTGCTTTGTTTGGAATCCGGAGACACTGGCAAATCCTTTGGCACTGAAGGTTGGCCTTTATCGTCAGATTTCGAGCTGAATCCGCAAATGTCGGCAAACGTGCTGCAAACACTGCTCGTGGAACTGTCGGCGCACGACTCGGTGGGAGTGTCGCTCGTACACGGTTTTGCGGCCTGTTCATTGACGTCTGTGGGAATGTCGCGGTGGTTTACTTTGAGTTTCTTGTTCCTGCATCGTCGTTGTTGTGCCCAAATTTGTTCAGAGTTCTGACACCTTTCTTTGATTCGAAGACGCTTTTTCGCTGATGGACGGCACCGTTTGTACTTGGCAGGCGTGCTCGGAACTCGATCAAACAGAACCCTGGAAAGCTCTTCGACACTCGGTTTGCTTCTTGGCTTCGATCCAACCTCGGATTGTGACGAATCGCTTGGGAGATGAGGACTGATTTCATCAGATTCTTTTCGCTGTTGAGCGGTTGCGTTTCCATTTGTTTTGGGTTCGTGATAGCCATTCTTGCTCTTGTAGGTGGCAGACTTGGCGAGGTTCTTTTTGTTTTCGGTGTCAACACAAACAGAGGCTGCACTCCTTCGAGCACCGTTCCCTTTGTGGTTCCCAGCGTTGGAGCACTCTCCAGTATGTTTCACTGCAGACTCACTATTTTGAGTTCCGTGTCCTTCTGTTGAAATTGAAATGTCAATGTGCATTTGCATGCCAGAGCCACTCGCGCCACCAGTCTGAGATCTCTTCGATGAATCACTTCGTTCTGATGAAATTCGCAGACTGCTGAAGTTCTGCGACACAACGTCAAGGTCCGCCGCCATTGTTCTCGTCCCGTTCGCTCCTGAACTTGTACCCTGTTTCGGACTGAAGCTTGAACTGTTGGATGTTCTGTTGTTTGGAGTTGGTGTTGGGTGGCTACGCTGCGTCGCTGCGTGTGACTTCATGAACAATGGCCAGCCGTGATAGAAATAATTGAGGCCAGTCATGGGAATTGCATTCACACTCCACGGATTACCAACAAATGAACCGTTGAGGAACCAGTGAGGGGCTGTCCACGTGGTCTGCCCTCCCGGCTGCGAGGGATCAACAGGTGTACAGAAGGTCACCGGAGAGAAGGTTCTCCGAGCCAGGCTGAAGTTGTAAGCGTTTTCCTGCGGTGGATTCGTGCCCGTCCAGTTGTGAACTCCTTGCACATTGGACTGCATGCCGTCAACAAACGCTCTTTTCTTCGTCAAATTGCTGAACTGAGGAACAGACCTCGATTCTTCCTCTGGGCTGGATTCGCCTGTGCTGTTCAGTCGCAGTAGATTCGGCAGCCCCGTCCAGGCAGGTTTTCCCGCGGTCAAGTGATTACTCGATACGTTGCCAAACAAAGATGTGGGCCATCTGTGGCCGTCCTGCCCTTTGTTGAACATGTTTGGTTCACACTTTACACTCCCAAAGTCCATTCACAGCACCTTCCAGTCCGGTGATGAAGGATGACTGAACAATGAACGGCTGGTAGAAGATCTAAAGTCAAGTCTGTTGTGCGATAAAAGGGTGTTTCACGAAAATCAGGTGTTCCACCAAGTGGGTATGGAAATCCTTGCCTGTTTTCAAAAGATCTTCGTCCAATCTCCAGCAACCTTGCCTTTTTGCTTCTTCTCTGATACTCGTGGGAAACTTCGGTCAGTAGATATTCCATCCTAAATTCAGTTGTTTGCTACTGCTGTGAAAATGTTGAAATGATTCATCTTCGTACTTCTGAACATCATGGAGTTGCAAAGGTGAAGGTCAAATTCTAACACTTTACGCAAGCAAAAATAGTGCAAGCATATTCAATTGTGGATTGTATTTATGAAAAGAATTTCAAACACAATTGCCAATAACAATTTCACTTGTGAAAGGAAAAGGCTATTATGCTCATTTATTGCGAAAATAGGAGCTACGAGTTGAAAGTGCAATGTTTACAATGTAGTAATTTGCTAGTGATTCACCATGTGATGCGTCAGTAGTCAGATTGCATCAGAAACTTCAAGAAAATTTGCATCCTGAACCACGCTTTGTGTCTGAAATTCACACTCACTCAAGCCGAAGTCGCTTTTGAAAGCAAGATAGGCTTGGACTCTGGTTAAAATACCTTCACAGGTATGACAGTGCGGGTGTCAAAATGATTTGAGTGTCATCTATCGACAAATCAGACAGTTGTCACGATTTGAGCGCCAGGTTCAAACCAGAGTCTAAACATCCTTGAGGGCGGGGGGGGGGGGATTTGGATTCTTCCAGCAAAACCTCGAGCCTTGTGTGCCGACCGTGAAATCTGGTAGTCCTGCACAATGCCTTGTTGTGACACTTTGGACACAAACGGCGTCCCAGCGGAGTTTTTGACTTTCCGGCCACGCGCCACTGTGTTCCAGTGATATCACAAACACACTGGTTGGTATCTCGGGTGAGACTGCCCCGGTGGCGCGAATCTCTATATTTATTGAATGAACAGTGCTGCCACCTGTCACACGGTGGTTCAAA
>JAAUXT010145203.1_pt1 | contig 25338 bp, 12 predicted proteins | sample 7278171 | NCBI WGS metagenome assembly JAAUXT01 (sample SAMN14350112, study PRJNA611818) | marine sediment metagenome | isolation source: surface marine sediment (1.8m) | place: French Polynesia: Moorea | collected 2018-08
CACACACGCATACCAAGGTCACAGCACACACGCACACCAAGGTCACAGCGCACACGCACACCAAGGTCACAGCGCACACACACGCACACCAAGGTCACAGCGCACACGCACACCAAGGTCACAGCACACACGCACACCAAGGTCACAGCACACACGCACACCAAGGTCACAACACACGCACACCAAGGTCACAGCGCACACACACGAAGGTCATAGCTCACCAAAATGGGTCTCACGCATGAGAAGGGAGAAGGCAACGGAGTGTGTCCAGTTATGTTCACACTGACACACTCACCTCACACACTCTGCACCACAAGGATTGCAGACGCCCTTCCCCCAAACCCCACCCCCACCCCCGCCTGTGCTGGGGAGGGGTGCGTAAAGAGGCAAATACTGTGCGTTGTGCGCTGGCGCAGGTGGTGTGAATGCTCTGGTGGTGGGTATGACAGCCAATCACATGACAAATGCTCACGGGGCGGAGCCTCCCGTATTCACCCGTGTAAACGTCGCACCCACGTGAAAAACGCAACCCAAACTTTTCACTTGATTTTCTGGCTTCAAGGTTCCATTGAAAGTTTGGAATTTCACACCCTTGCATGAAACACCCCCATTTTTAATGTTCAATTTTGGCACAAAAAGGTGCGTCTCATACACGGGTGGATACGGCACCTTCTCTGTGCATTCACACAGGGGCTGGTGGAACCGTCAGTCGGTGTTTCATACTCAGCGTCTTTCTGTGAATTTTTTCAGTGTCAAATCGAACGCGCCCATCTCTGTTTCACTTTGACGCTCAACTCCAGCGTCTCTGTTGGGTCGTGTTCGATTTGGTGCTCCAGAGGCTCGCGAGATGAACGTGTGAAATGGGACGTTTGGTGGACGCGGTCAATCTGTCACCACGTGAGAAAATTCTGTTCCTTCTCTGTTGCAGGTTCAAGGTCGACATGGCTCAGTTTCCGATCATCTCGCGAATTCACACGAGACTCGTCGAGATCGAGCAGTTCAAGATGGCCGACCCGACGCGCCAGCCCGACTGCCCCGAAGACCTGCGCAAGTAGCGTCGCCGCCGCTAGTTCCATGACGACGGTCTGCGATCACGTAGATGTGAGATTCTACGTCCGACGTCCACGTAGTTGTGAGATTTCAGGTCCACAAGTAGCGTCGCCGCCGCTGGTTCCATGGCGACGGTCTGCGATCACGTGATCCCGTCGGTATTTTGTCATGATTCCGAGTGAATTTGTTCAGTTCTTTGTGCCATAAACGAGGAAAAATTTTTATGAATGGAGATACGTGTCGCGATCAGCGCTCGTCACATGACGTATTCTGCACGCATGCGCGCGCGCAGGTGAAGACGCGTGCGCGTCCCTGCACAGTTTGAGACGTGCAAACAAACCTTGCTTCTTGTGAAATTTCATCTGAGTTAGAACGCGACCTCCGGACCCACACCATCAAGCATTCTTGTCAAAAAATAATTTCTGACAAACCTTGCTTGTTTAGGTTTTGAAATTATATTTTTGAAATTGTCCACTGTGTTAGAATGGGACCTCCGGACCCACACTGTCAAGCATTCTTGTCAAGAAAAAAACTTCTGACCAGCTGTTCTCATGTCAACGTCGTGTTGAGTCATTCCGGGAACGCGTCATCCACACCGTTAAGTATTCTTGTTCATATTTGTGACCCAAATTGTACAAAATGCTGATTCAGCTGGAAATAAAGGCAGCAACATCATTGAAGGAAGGTTGTTTTGTCTACTGCGTTCGAAGGGCGCGCGATACATCCCGTCAAACGTTCTTGTTTCGTCGGCGTCGCCTCGTGCGTCAACATTTTGACGTCAGTAGGGAGGTTCAGACGCCACACGTGCGGAGCTGTATTTGACCGGTATCACGTGGTACGCCATGTTTGTTTGTGACACTGGAATGGGGTGAAATGGTGCGTGTGTGTGTGCGTGTGTCGCTCTACTGTGCCGGAAGCACAACACGCACACTCCTCAGTGAACATCGCGGGGTCACTGTGGTGTGACACACCTGACCTGAATTGTTAAAACCAGCTCACCAGATGGCGTGATCGAACCCAATAAATAGGGAGATTCCCGCCTCAGAAGACAGTCTCTTCTGAGATACACAACTGATCGTTTGTGAATATCACTACACACTGTACCATGGTGAAGACTGCAGTGGATTCAGAGAGAGAACATACCCTTGGGTATGGTTGGTTTACCTTTATTGAAACTGACCACTCTCTCAGTCCAGAGCAAAGGGCTTGGCTGCTGGATAGGAGTTACCCCCCCCCCCCTCCCCCTCTGTTCACACTGCTTCTGAGATTCGTGACCCTTGACTGCATCCGTGACAGACAGTTTTGAAATGAAACTGATGAAAACAATGTGCTCCAAATTGACCTTTTTGCACTTAAAATCTGGGCATGCTTGATTTTGATCTTTTAATATATATATATATATATTTTTGCACCATCTTCAACTCAGAACAGACCAAATGGAACCAAAAAGTTGTACTTGATTTTCATTTCAAAACAGCTGTTGACAGGATTAACCCAGCTTATGCCTGAAGATGACTTTTCTGGCTTGACACCTAAATTTTGGACTGCATAAAAACTATGTAAAATTTTTTGAAAATCACAAATTGTATGTATCCAAAAGATGCACAAACTAATCCTCTATAATTGCCCAATATACATCAAATACTTGTACTTTCTGAGCAATTTCATCTTTTTTTGAAATAAAACCAGCCAAAACCTTACCCAAATTTGACCTTTTTGCCCTAAAAACTAGCCACACTTGATATGGACCATTTCCTTTTTTTGCACCATATCTTGGACCAACAATAGCACAAATGGACCCAAAAAGTTGGAAGCTGTACTTTCATTTCATTCCAAACCCCTTGTCCACAGGATTTCTGTCCATGATGCCTGAAGGTAATTTGTCCGGCTTGAAAAGCCGAACAGTGCCAATCCGTCAAATCACCTGAAAAGGTGGCAAGTTCGAATCAAAGACAGACAACTAGAACACATTGGATTTCCGTCTGGGCATGCACAATGCACCACCTCCCACTAGGACCGTACATCCATGTACAGTGGGTCTTGGGAATTCTCACTTTTTCAGTGATTTGCGCCGCTACCGGTCGAGCACTTGGGCATCCTCTTCCAAAAGTCTATGAAAATTGTGTTCATATTTAGTCTGTGTATTTGTTCTGTATGTAGGACAATGCTCCAGGAAGGAATTTTATCAGAATGCAGTCCTTTGAAATTGGCTCTGTTGCAATTTTCTCTTGTCTGGTGCTGTTGATCCCAAACAACATGGCACAAGGTGCAAATCACGTGAGCTCACTCCAGCTATTTTTTATGCTTGTAAATTATAGCTTCATAACAAGATTGCACTTTGTGGTTGGATCTTTCCTTGACCAACAAATGCTGTGATGGTTTTACATATAAAATTGCTTTGTGGCTTCTGGATAAATTTTAAGTCTTTTTCTTTGGAAAATGGATTTTCTAACTGCACACACAAACTCATGATTTTGCCAAAATAAATCTTGAGCAGTGTGACTGTCAGGTGTTTCATCAGCCTTCAGGTCACTCTCTTATGGGCCAAGGTCAACATGCTCTGACTTCTGACCTCAGCTGCTCTGCAAGTCAATCTCTCACTGACCTCATTTAACACACAACACCAACATTCCTGAAGTACTTGAAATTTGTCTTCAAATCATCAAGTTGATTGTGCCACCTGTGCTACCCAATAATCTGACAGAAAATTCTCTCCAGAGCACACTTGAGCAAAGAAAAATGTAGTTGCCATGTTGAATTTGTTCATTCTCAGCTTTGAAATTCTGTTCCTATAATATATTTGAATCATACATTCAGCCCCAGAGCAAAATCCAGGTCAAACTGTTGTGTTTGGCTTTGAAAATAAGAATTATTTCTGTGTTTGTTGCATTTGTGTGGATGTTTCTTGTCATCATGAAAACCAATGAAGATTTTGCCATTTCACATTTGAAAATTAATATCACTGACCAAAAATATTGGCTGAAGTACGTTGAAAAGTACTCAGCAATGAATCTGGATGCCTCTTCACCACAGAGAGGAAAGCTTATTCTCATATTGAAGAGTTTGAGTGACAAAGGACTCAAATTGAAAAGAATAGCACACAAAGAGATCTTTCTGTGCAATGTTTATGATATTTATGGCCAAGCCACCAAGCAAAAACCACTCTTTGAACCAACACTAAAAATGACTTTCAGTCATTGTCATTGGCCTGCAAGAGGAGTGAAATGGCAGTTGTCTTTGCTCACTCTGCTTTGATTGAACTTGTCTTTTCCAAACTTTAGACTGAGAGATATAGCAGGAAGTATTGAAGGAAACAACATTGCTGTTCACAGTAGAGATGCTGGGGAATTGTTTACCTTTGGGGGAACCCAATCCATGTTCTGTGTGTATCTCAGAGGCAGGCTTATTCACATTGTTTACATGATCACACATTACAAGGGTACATCTGTTACATGTGACATCACAATGATCTCTCAGAGATTAATTTTTCATTCAGGGAATGCTGCTTTACACATCAACATTTTGAGCTCAGCATATCAACACATCCATGTCAAGAAGCTTACAATTTTCATGGATAAAATTGTGGTGGAAAAATTCCAAATAATTTATGTTAATTTCCAAAAGCAAGATGACAGTGTTCTGTGCTTTGTGTTGTTTGATGGTCCATGGGTCTCCAAAAAATGTCATTGGTAAGGGTGTGATTGTCACAGCAAGTTTCCAGTGCTTGTTTCAAGCTGTCCACAAAATCTTAAATGACACTTCTGCTCAGCCATGGAATGTCAGTTACTTTGGCAAGAATATCTCAATGACAAGAATTTATGTTCAGTCAGTCAAGTCTACATTTCAACAGTGATATTTGGTTCCAAACTCAGAGTATTTCTCACTTTGTTTTCCTTCTTCAGTCTCCTCCAGAAACTGCTGTGAATGTCACAATAACAAGTTATATTTTCTCTGGGCAGCCAGAAAACAAGTGCCTTCTTGGTGGTGTCTCATTTTACAATCCAAAACAAACTTCTTGGAGAGAAGAGTATGCATTTTGTCACAAAAACCTTGCTGAAAATTCTACAAACTGGGAAACAACAAGAAGTGTTTACTCAGACACAGCAGCTTACTTGATGGTGATTTATGTGTATAAAGAATACTCTACCCTGAATATTGACACAGTTCTTTCCTTTATATTGTGCAAGGTGATCAAACTTCTAAATATGTGTGAGAAACTGATGACACAACCAGTGGGTCTGACCACAAGCCCATCAAATGCATTCACCACCTTTGAATTTGTAGCAAATTTGTGGAATGTGGTCAATTTGAGCCCAGATCACTGCACTCTTCTCTGCCTCTCATCTGGCTTGTACAGAAGTTTCCAGAATCCACTCCATGCTCAACAAAAATTGCAATTCTCTTTTCTGTTTCCAAATGATTGCCGGATATTTGTTCAACTGACCCAAGCATCCCACAACTATTTCAAGCACACAATTAACAATTTTTGTGAACAGGCTCAAAGGTCCAGATGCAGGCTGCATGTCCAGTCACCAAGACAACCATTAGGACCTGGAAACTACTCTGTTCTTCAGTTTTCAAAATCCAACAAGGAGACAGAAAGGGTGATGACAAACTTTGACAGCTTTTCAAAATTAAGTGAGCTATCTTCATGCACTTGGTTTCATTCCCCATCACATATTCTAGCAAGAGCAGTTTTTGTAGTGAAGGGTATGATGCACTTTACAACAGATTTTCATTTCTGGTCTGGTTCTTGGATTGCCTACTTTGTTGAGACTGCTACAACTGCCTATTCTGCACCACTTGCAGTGCAGGTCATCATCCTTGGAACAGCATTTGAGTCTGAATTGCACACTTCATCATCTTCACATGAAGTCTTATGTCTGAGGCCCATCTTTGCCAAACACCCAAGCCTACATCTCCCATTTCAACTGCAGACATCTCAGCTGTGTCGAAATGGGAGCTTTGTCACTGGAAGGTTGTGGGAAAGTGCATTCCATAATTTGTCAACTAATTCCAAAGGCTTTGTCCTAGCTTCACCTGGTACATTCATTTTTGTTATCTTGAAGTTTAACAAAATACCAAAACATTGTCTTTCCAAGAAAGCCTGTACCCTTCATGCAGAATGGATTGATAGCAAAAAGTCAAGGGCAAGTTTCAGCAAAAGGTACTCTTTCTCTCACAACCATAATCAAAGACATTTGTTTTGTGTGAAGTCTGCAAACTTCAGATTCATTGGGCTCAACAGCAACATCACAGAAATACACAATCTTTTTTCTCGGAGAGCTGCCTTAAAATTTTGCAAGCAAGTGGGCAAGGGACACCTTCCAGAATTTGTCCAACAGGATGATCAAGATGCATTTTTGAACATCCTGAAGCACTTTCAAGATTTCCCTTCAATGCTCCTTGTCTTTCTGGGATTGCAATTGACCAAGGCAAGGAAGGCTGACAGGTGAGATTGCTCTTGTTTTGGAAAAATGCCTCTTTTGTCATTCAGAGGAACTCATTCTCAACCAATTCTAACAACTTTATCTTCATTTCCCTGCTTGATTCTGCTGGGCCAAGATATGTAGAGATCAGAAAATTGTTCCTCTTGTTCTATGCAGGTGGCAAAACACACACCCAGTGACATATCAGGGGTGGAGACACATTGACCCAAAGCCTGGAAATTTGCAGGAAATAGTAAGAGAAAATATTCCATTGAGGTCTGCAGAAACAGAGCAACTAAACTTTTCCAAATCTATGCTTTTCCCAGGGAATGACCAATGCATTGCATTGTTGCTCAGTTTCAATCTTGCTAGTCACCAGTGGATTGATATTCCTTGCACAAGAAATCTTGCAATGATTTTTGTTTGTCAATTGAACACTTCTGAAAACCTGAACAACCAAAATATCTCATTTTATCCTGCAAGGATTGGTTGCAATCCTGATGCATTTAAAATTAATGTTATTTGCTACTTGTTTGTGGTGTGGCCAATGATCTCTCAATATTCTGCAGAGCAGCTTTGTCAGACACACAACATGTTCCCTTCGTAGCCTGAAGATATCAACCACATTGTACCTGTTTTTGATGCTGTTGATAAGGCCAATATTATTGTGGTCTCACAGAAAAGACTTCAGTCTGGGTCAATGAAAATGTTTGCACACAAAAGAATCTGGTTGGCTCACTTCACAATCTCAAAACTGGAGCAGCCATCAAAAAATACAACAGGTTTTCTTGTTTGCCAAAGTGAGGCAGAACCATTTAATCATCAACAAGGAAACTTGTTCAGATGCCCCCAGAATGAGCTGATTTCAACCATGTTTGTCTTGGATGGAGTTGGAGATTGTGCGAAGCAAGGAACAAGCCAGGCTGGTGATGAGATGTGTCTTGTTGAAGAGTTCCATTGTCCTCAAAGGTGTCTGGACAACAAGTGCAACTGTTCACCTGTTCACTACAAGTCCAAGACTGGTGAATGCATCAGCTTTCTTCCAAAAGACCAAAAGCAACACAGGGACTTTCCACAAGAGCCTCAACTCAAGAAAAAGATGTTCAAATGCAATAATGGGTTGTTCATTTTGTCTGAATTGACAGATGATTTGTTTCCTGACTGTCTTTCTGGTGCTGATGAGCCTATTCTGACTAACTTGTTGAAACACAGGCAATCATTGCAATGCCCTTTGGCTGGTCAACTTCCATGTAAAGATGGACATCCAAAGTGTTATTCAGTTAGTGACATCTGCATTTATGAAGTCAATGAGCAGCACAATTTGATTCCTTGCAGAACTGGAGAAAATGTACAGAGCTGTTTAAAGTTTCAATGCAATATCCTATTTAAATGCCCAAAGGCCTATTGCATTTCTTGGTCATATGTATGTGATGGTGTTTGGAACTGTCCATTTGGCCATGATGAGCAGGAAACCCATGGCTGTAGAGAAAACAGGATTTGCCAACACATGTTTAAATGTTGGAAATCTCAAGTCTGTGTTCATGTCAGAGAAACCTGCAATTTCAAAATTGATTGTCCATCTGCAGATGATGAATATTTGTGTCAAGTGGGACACTTGCAATGTCCAATCAGTTGCTTTTGTCTGAATTTAGCCATCTACTGCAAAAAAAAATTCTCAAAATTAATTCCTGATTCTTACATATCGTATCATGTAATTCTCTCTTCAATTCAACATTTAGATTTTCTCAAACAAAACAGCAAAGCAACCAGATTGCATTTTGTCAGAAACTATCTCATTGAAATTTGTCCAACAACCTCCAAGCTTCATGAGATAAAAGTTGCAAACTTTGCAGGAAACATTCTATCCTCTCTTTCTTGTCATTGCTTCAACAATCTGCAAGTTCTACATCACTTGATTCTCAAAGAGAATAATTTGGAACAAATAGAGGACAAATCATTTGTCAGCATCAAGAGAATTGGGATTTTTGATGTTTCAGGCAACAAGCTCTCAATATTTAAGAATGCAGTTTTCTCCAACATTTCCAGGATTGACATTTTCAATGTATCCAACAATCCACTCACAAAGATTGTTCTTGCCAACATGACAGTTGGGTATTTGTTTTCAAGCACTTCATGGGTGTGTTGTATAAAACCACTGGAGTCTACTTGCAGCTTGATTACAGACAAAGGGGACGCAACATGTGTTGAAATTGTTCCTGGTTTGGTGTTGAAAACTGTCACATTGGTTCTATCAATTTTGCTTCTGTTAGCGAATGGTGGTATTGCTTTTCTTGTCCACAGAAAAAATGCAACTTTGGATTCCAAGACAAATCTAAAGCCTTTCAACTTGCTGTGTCAAGCTGGTTTTGGTGGAAATTGTGCATGTGGGTTCTATTTGGCAACACTTCTCACAAGTGACATTCTCACAAAGGATAACATTAGTTACAGAGAAAGTGTGTGGAACAAGAGTACCCCATGTTATGTAGCTCATTTTTTGTGTCTCTTCTACAGCTTGTGTACTTCACATTTCCTCAGTTTGATTTCATTTGCAAGACTTATGGTCATTTTGTACCCACTGACATCAAGTTTCAAATCTTGCAGTTCTGTGAAGAAGTATATTTTTGGCAGTGCTTGTTCACTTGCTTTTGTGTCTCTCAGTGTTCTTGTACCAGGGTGGATTGGGTTACAAGAACAAGCGAGCAAGCTTTGTTCACCTTTCACAAATCCTTCAAAAACTTTGTTGAACAAACTTGTGACTCTCTCTGTCCTCATCTTTCAAGTTTGTGCTGGATTTGGTATGTCAGTGATATATTTAATGATTCACATCACACTGACAGAAAAAGATAAAGTTTTTAATGTCAAGAGACACAGCATAATGGCAATGATGAAAGTGTTTTCTCTTACAATATTCAACACATCTGCTTGGGTCATATGCATGACAATTTACACCATTGCCCTTTTTCTTGAAAATGATCATCATAGTTTGGTTGTGCACAACACTGCAGCTGTTCTTCCCATTCCTGCATTGTGTGTGCCATTGTTTTTCTTACCATACTGGAAAAATATTCTTGCCTGCTGTAGAAAATAAACCAGCAAGGCCATTTCAGACAACAACACCCAGGCAAGGTGAACAGAGAGGAGCAGGTGTTTTTGTGGCAAACTTGTTCCATAGGGATGTTTCCTGAGACCAAATTGCAATGTTTGCCAAACTTCCTCAGTTTGAGCAACTGCATTTCAGGAACAGAGCAAAATGAAAAATCTGTATCTGCCAAAACACAGAATGTAAAAATGTTCTTCATAAATTGCAAAACAAAAAACACCTCTCACTTGTGATTCAAAGGGAGGTTCAGAAACCAAATGTAGCTTCAATAAAAATTCATCAAGTATTTTCTGGTTTCTGGAAATAAAGTCTGGGTCATTCTCCTTTTGCTGCTCATGAGGGTACCAAAAATATCATCTTCCACCCTGTTGAATGTGTTTTGGCCAACAACAAATCTGTGCAACTGGAGATGACTTTATGTGGCTGAAAGTTGTTCAAAAAAGATGTCAAAAATGCACAAAATAGTCAAATGGGTCACTCAACCTGCACAAGCCTGATCACAGAATTCTGATGACATGTTGTGCACTGCAGGGAATGTGACAAAGGTATTTTCTTGGAGTAGATATTTTGCTGCAACCTGGATATGGATTGTAGAAGGGACAAAGGGCTCAGAGAATTGTTGTGTTGCTCACCTCTGATTGCTTGAGCAGGAACTTGCTTCATTCATGACTTTGACTTGTGAAGAATCACCAAGTGACTGGTGTACAAACATACTACATAACTTAGAAAAAAGTACTATTGATTGCGACAGACTGCAGGTGACAAGAAAAATACATTGTGGATGTTTGTAGTCACACAAACTGATATTCCACCAAATGTAAAAATGTGTTCTTCACCCTTCTGTTTGCTGTGCACTGCAGGTTTTTTGCCTACAGCAGCTTTGAGTGGCAAACAACCCCTCAAAGGTTTGTGGCTGAAAAACCAGTCAGGCAAAGAAAGAGGGGATAATGATGGTTGAATGCAATGCACACCATGATAAAGAGTTACAAGTTAGTTTGAAGTCAACATTTTCCTCAGTGTTGTTGTTGCAAAAATAACAGGATTGACAATAGAATTGATTGGTAGGACAAATATTGTGATCCAAGCAATCATATCAATGGGATATCTGTCCAGAAATACACATGTCACAAACATAATACCAGAAGGAAACCAGCAAAGTACATTGGACAGTGTAACTGTTATCAGTTGGAAAATCATTCCTTTGTCTGCATTCTTTGATGTACCTGAAGAAATGTTTTGACTCTTTTTCTTTGCTGTTACAAGCAAGCAGTAAAACACTGCAATAAATATTGAAGATGCCAATTCAAGGCTGGTGACCAAGGCCACAACAATGTTTGGCAAAATTTGTGTTTTACTGGGATCAACAAAAGGAAGACATAAATTAAAAGGGAGTAGTTTGAAAAGCAAGAGGGATAACAATGTCAAGACAAAGCAAACAACAAATAGTGGCAGGCAAATAAAGCCCAAGCAATGAAGTACAAATTTCTTGTGCAAAAAGTTTGTTGACATTGGCTTTGAGATGACTTTGAATCTCATCAAGGATAAAAATGAGAGAAGCAAAGGAGAAGCAAAACTGAACATCAAAACAAAGCCAAATGCTGTAAAACATGCAGGATGACCTCTCCAGTCTTCAAAAATGTAGGGTGTGTGAATAAAACTTGAAATCCACATAATACATAAATACACATCAAAGAAAATGTCATGCACATTTACAGACATCACAGCTACTTCAAAGCAGCTATTTTTCTGTCTGGCACTGGGATTCATTCTCCGAAATTTTCTAGTTTTCTTGATACTGATTACTTGTACAATTATAGAAACAATATTTACACAACCAATAACAACTGACAATGAAATTTGTGAAACTTGCATTGATGTGCTCAGTAAAATATTTTTACACTCAATATACCATGGTTTCAAGTGGTTACAATTTCCCAGATAAACACAACACAACCTGAAGTCAGTTGTCTCCAAAAGAATCATCCTTTGTTCTTCCAACAAAAATTCTATTTGCTGGAATGAGTTGTTTTGGACTGAAAGCCATATTTTTCCTCTCTGACTTTCCCACCAAATCCAGGAAATATCAAATATTTTGATGACATTGTTGGACACATTAAGCAGAAGTAAATTTGTCAAGTTATGAAAAGATTCAGCTTCAATTTGACAAACAGCATTGTTTTCAAGCCTGACAGCAAACAGCTGATGTAAATTAGACACACAATGTTGCAAAACTTTGCTGATAATATTAGCAGACACATCAAGAACCCTTAAATACACAAATGTTTGGGTAAGGGGACAAAAGTTAGAAATGTTATTTTTTGACAGGTCTAGAAATGAAGTTGACTTGATCTTGTTAAAGAAATGAGTCAAACCATAAATCTTTGAATGTGTTATTGAAACACTGGCAAACAGAAATTCATTTGGCATTTTTCTAATCTTAATTTCAACAAAGATACATTTGATAGCAAATGCCAGACAAGTACAGATGTGTGGACATCCAACCCTGTGAGCTTCACACATTTCTTCATCTTCTCCATGTGGACAATCACTTTTTCTGTCACAAACATCACCAAGGTGAATGCATACAGTGGAATTTTTACTTTTACATTTGAACAGTTTACCACATTTTTGGTGTTGGTCACACATTTCTTTGGTTTATTCATCTGTTCCCCAGGGACAATCCCACCTTCCATCACAAACAGAGGCCCATGAAATACAATAGTAAGCATGACACTTATATTTCATATTGCACTCAAATTGTGAACAATTGTTCAGATGTATTCCAGTTCTACATGGGACTAAAACATTGTACTCATCTAAGGTGTATGAACAAACATCTGAAAGAGTTAAACATTTGTTATGACCTTCCTTGCATGGTATGTCTCCAGGTTCAGAACATGAAGTTTTTGTTCCATTGAAAATTGAACTCCTCAAGAGAGGTTCATCTTCAGCATTGGGTCCACAGTCAGACACCAAATCATTTACAAATCTTAGGTTTATTTTCATTTTACCCTGTGGGCAAAGAAAGGTTTCCAGGCTTTGTTTGGGCTTTGGAAAATAATTCTGTTCAGGTGGCAATTCAGCATAAACTGTGCAAAATTTGGTGGAATGTTTGCTGAACAACATTCCACATGTTCTGGTTGAATCATTTGTTACCACATACTTGCACTGAACAGAATCAGAGATGTTGTGACATGTGCAATGTTCTTCATCAGTTTTATCTGGACAGTCATTCTTCCCATCACATCGGTACTGTGAGGAAATGTAGCTGCCATCTGCACAAGGACACAAATTGTTTCCAGGGGGATGCTCAGAAACCTCTGATTTAAAAATTATATAATGTTCTTCACTCTTGCATGATTTGGTGATTTCTTGTTCTAATGATACTTGGATGATGATATTGATTGCTTGAAAAACAACAAGATGTTGTTTGGTGTTTGAGTGAAGTTCCAACAAGTCTGAGTTTGATACATTCCATGTTGCTTGGCATATTTTGGATTTCATTTCTCTCCTGTGTTTTTCTTTATGAGATGTATGAATGAAACTGGTGTTCTTGTGGAAAAAGTAGAAACATGTTTTGTTTTGTGTCACATGGAATCCATAGCAACCCAAAGAAACAGATGTATCTTTGCTGTAGCTGACCATAACATTGGAGTCTTCTTTGGTGCACAACACATTTGGAGACAAAGGTTTATCACAACCAGCTGGCAGCCATTCTGGGTATGCCAGGTTTGACAACAAAATCATGTAACAAACCTGTTTTCTCCACAAGAGAGGATACAGTTCTGATTTTGACTTTTCAAGAATCCTGGTGCATTCAAGGCAACTGCTGACCAATGGTGTGTGTACAGGTTTGCCCAAGGTCATGGAATACAGAATCGAACCATAACTATTCACAAAGGGTTCTTGCCTTATTGAGACAATGGAGTATTGGGACATGTATTCCTTCCCATAATTATAATTGTTCCACTGTTGGTGGCCCACAGGGTCCTGGTTTTGCCACTTTTGAGAATCCTGTCAACAAATATATGACATATATAAATTACCAATATATATACAGGTCTGTCAGAATGCACATGTGACATGACACAATAAAGCAGCAGCTGCATGAACCCAATAAACACCAAAACAAACAAAAATCAAAATGGACCCAAACAAGTAAAATTGACCCAGACTGAAACAAGACTCAGTGGTGATTGAGCTGAGTGGAGTGCAAATTAAATTTCCAAAGAACCACATGAGCCATTTTTGCCACTTGTTATGCTGTGGTTTGGCCATGTTTTTTTCTGGCCAGTCTTTGTGGCAGAAAAACACTCTGTATTGCTAGAACTCCCAAAATGGGAACAAAACTAAACCTTGGTTATGATTGAAGCAACTTTCAATTGTTCTGTACCTATTTTAGCCTTTTCTGAATGTAAATTTGGTCAACTTTATTATCTGAGCCCTCAGGTGGCCAAAAAGTGAACAAAGATAGACACCCTTTGCTACTTTGTGGTGTCACTTGCCTGCTGTCTATTTTTGATTTATTTGGAAGAATATTACAGTTCTGAAAGGAAAAATTGGTCACTGGCATATGTAAACTTTCATCAGTCAATGGATTTAGCAATGAGACTATTGACCCCCTCTATGATGAAAATTACCTGATTCATCAATCCAATGTAGAGGACTTCTGAGGGCCTGAAGTGAAACTTCATCAAATCCACAATATCCAGTTGTTCCTCTCTACTCCTGATCACAGGCAATGTTGCTCCTTCTTCCTTGCAGACTTTTGATGCTTGGTTCCAGCTCTTGATGAAAAATTTCACAGACAAAGAAACAGGTTTACCCTGAACCCCTGCACGGTATACAACCTGATAGGACAACAGAAAATATCCCACTCTGTTGGAAAAAAAGCCTGTAAAATTTACAATTTTATGCAGAAACTCTGGAGTTCTCATGGTTGGCATATCCTGTCTTGACAATCCCCAAAACCATCTTACATTCACCAAAACAGACTTGTCAATCTGAATATAAATACTATAAATTATTCCAGGTAAAGATACCATGTCAGGCACTGACGAACATGTGAGCGCATTTGTCCAGTTGACATACACATCAGATACAGCATTGTTTTGTACATCTGTTAGCATCATTGTGTACTTTGAAAATCTTGAAATGACGCTGGATTTGATGCAAACCTTGATCATGTCAGATTTGTTCCTCTCTACACACTGTATGCCCATGATCCAATATTTCAGTTGGGGGACTTTGTTCACAAAATAACCCAAAGGCTCAGTGATTCTCTCAGATGGAATGTAGAATTGGTCATTCTGAGGCAGTTTTCTCCACTTGACACACACTAGTATTCCATGAGATTTCTTCATACTGGAACAAGAAGGAGAATTCCAAACCATAATGTTCATCTGAACCTGTGACCAACGCTCCAGCCTGATAGTGAAATGAAAGTCATTTTGGGGGGTAAAAGCATCCTGTTTTGTACTGATCAAGAATTCAAACTGAACATCAAAATGCTTTGGGAAGGTCTGATATCTCCTTTTGATGGGTCTGTATACCAAATCAGTGAACCTCCTCTTGCTTCTGATGTTGTGTGTGAAGTTATGCACAGATTTAAAAGAACCATCAAACCATAGAGTCTTGTGGTCTTTCTTGAACATATCAGACAGCACTTTGGAAGAACCAGAGATGAGGTAAAAAGGTGATGAATGTTTCCTGTATGACCCACTGTGAACAATGTTTTTTGGAATGATGGTCATTTTGCATGCTTTTCCACTGGATGCAATCTGAAATGTACCACACTGTTCATTTGGTATTGAAAAATGCAATATGGTTCTTCTGGATACCACCAATGATAAATTAGTTTTCTTTCTTGTTTCTCTCAGATGGTGCAGAGAAACATTGCAGGGATCCAGGATGATAACATTGCAATGGATGCTGCTGAGATGCATTTCTGTGTGTATCCTTCCATACAGATCATACTGGTAGACAAACAACCTCACACTTGAAGTGGTGGAGTAAATAATAGGCAGATAGATGCCAAGTGGTTTACAAAACAACATTGTTTCTGTTGTATCCATTTCAAAAATGACCACACCATAGAAAGGACAGTCTTTATCACTTTGCCCATGAGATTCAAACTGTTTCACATTCAAAGTCACCTTGTGATCTTTTCCCCATGAGGATTGAATTGTAAAGTGCTTGTATTGAAAATGAGGTTTTGAGCAACATGCTGGACTCCACCTGAATCTGATGTCATTTGAATTGGCCAAACTCAAGTTGTGTGAAATGGGTAATTCTTTTTCTGAATACACTATTTTGGTCTTTTTGGGAACATTGTTCAGGTGAACAGTTGTAAAGGTCAAACATTGAAAAGAAGAAGTGAAGATAGAATTGTTCTGATCAGAAAAAACAGCAGGTGATTCAGAACTTGGGCCATCAATCACTGTCACACTCATGAAAACAAAATTGTTTAAGTTGAGTGAAATTGTCTTGAATTTTTTCACTCTTATGTAGTTCACAATAAAATAAGACTTTGTGGAATGTAAATATTCTGTGGATGAGAAGTGAAGATTTGAAACTCTTTTCTGATTGTGTGTCCAGATAACTTTCTCATCCAACACTTGAAATAAAGTATGAAGCCTGAAATCAAGGTCTGGAAAAACTTTTGCCACAAGCCTCATATCAGGCATCTTGGGGAAAAAGTTGAACAGGGACAAGAATCCACAGTAAGAATGTTTGGAGGGTGACAACTGTGAACCACAGGATTTTTTGTCCACAACTATTGAAACAAAACCCAAAGATTTTCTTCCACAAGGAGGAATACCAACACTGATCTCATACATGGACAAATTTGCTCTCAAAACTCTCAACAGACTGAATGTATAGCACAGCAAAAGTTCTGTGAGTTGAGTTGGTGCATTGATGTTGGGTTCAAGAACAATTTGAGGAACAAGCCTCCCCTGTGCAGCAATGCTTTGTCTGATATATCCTGATGAGGACAAGAGCTCACAGGAGTTTGAAACATGGACATCATAACTATCCTGGGGCGACAGTTGGACAATTCTGAAGAATATGGGTTTTTTATTGCAATAGGTTTTCCTCTGAATCTGGCGAAAAGCTTCACTTTCATCCAATGTCTGTAAAAAAGCAATTTGTACATTGTATGCTTCCTCACATGTATCCAGGCAAAATTTCTTTCCAAACATTCTTGTGCTAACTTTATAACATATCTGTGCCAATACTTGGGTGCTGTCCTAAAGATTACTTTGTTTGATATGCCAGGCATTAGATTGGAATTCATTGTTTTTAAAATTGCGAGAACTACTATCATGTGTAAGCAAAAAGAAATCCCTGTCATTTTCAACTGGATTTCATGAAACCAAAGCCTCAAACACTTCTCTGTCTTTCAGTCATGCTATTTGTGCCAATGTTTTCTTCTCCAATATAAACAATACAGTCCAATTCCAAGATCCTTTGACTGTGACACAAAGAAACAGATATTTTTCAACCAGTTTTTGCTTGTTTGCCAACAATTGTGAACACACACAACAAGCAAGCACCAGGATGCAAACACTGATCCATGGACCATAAAAAATTTCAGTCTGCCAAAAATGTCTTTTCCTAAAAATTGATAGAAATTTCTATGAAAAACAAAAGATACACAGAGCACAACAATGATTCTTTTCTCAGAAGATTTTCATCAACTGATGTCCACTGTAACATTGTCTGTATGTGGCTTTTGTCTTCCATTTGTTTGCCTCCAACAACAGACCAGCTCATCAATGGAGGAACAGCAAAATGGCTGAACAAACTGTTTGTCACAAAAGAAAATATCATTCATTTCAATGCTGGAACCTGTACAGTTTGAAACATGTGAGAAGAACTTTGCTTTGTCTCACTTGATGTCAGAAAATTTATTTGTTTCTTGATTTGTCTTTCCATATGAGACCTAAACAGAATTTTCCTCAGATGAAAGTAATTTTTGCCATATAATGGACATCAAAAATTAGTTGAATATTTCTCTGGACAGCAGGTCAGAAGTCAAGATCCTTGACAGCACAACAGCGGCAACTGCTTTCAGTCTGCAAGTTCAGGCTGAGTATTCAGATATTTTTTCTGCAGTGCACAGAAGAACACATTACTACATTCACTTGAACATCAGTTTGTGTGATTGTGAAAGGCTGCAAAGTTTTTCTCTTGTTGTCATTCATCACCTTCAGTCTGTCACAATCACAATGTATTTTGTTCTGTCCCTTAAAGTGTAAAGTCCAGTCTGAAATATAGTAGAATTCCCTGTACAATGAGTATGGTAACTGTCATGGTAATGTCTGGCTGTCACACGCTATGTGACAGAGTCTGAGTGTGGTGTGAGGGCATGATAACCCCAAACTCAGAGAGTTTTGTGCCAAACTCTTAGCTCAACCAGAGGAGATTGTACTTTGAGCCTTGAGTACTCATTTGGACCTGCAGCTGCTTCATTATATCTGGGCACTGACACTTCTGAGTCAGCTTCATTCATTGGCTGGCTAATGCATATGCATTCTTGCTTGCCTTTTTCAGCTACAATTATGACTATGATGATAACTTATCATCTGCTACTGCCATATGTCCTTACAATTTGTTGGTTAGTTATGTGGTCTGTGGGTGGTTCTTCACAAGCCAAAGTCATGAATGAAGCAAGTTCCTACTCAAGCAATTGGAGGTGACCAACACCACAACTCCCAAGCCTCTTGTCACTTCTGCAATCCATATCCAGGTTGTAGCAAGATGTTCACCCCCAGCAAACATCTTTGCCACATTCCTTGCAGTGAACAACATGACATCAGAATTCTCTTATCAGGTTGATGTTGGTTGAGTGTCTTGTTTGGCCATTTTGAAATTTGTCTTGAGAACTGAACAACTTTCAGTCACATAAAGTCATCTCCAATTGGATGGGCTTGTTATTGGCCAAAACACATTGAACATGGAGGATGGTGATATTTTGGCGTGACCCTCATTAGCACCAGAAGGTGAAGGACAAAAAGAATTTGTCTCTGTGGATCAGTATTCAAGACTTTGGGATGAGCCTCAGCACATTGACGTTTTTGTGATATTGGGGGGGGGATTTTCAGGTTAATGTGGTGTTCTGTTTCTAGATTGAGATTTTCCCTGTTACTGTTTGGTTGCTGAACTTGAAAATATGATATCTGGGGCATTTGGAACAAAAAAATTATACTCACATTCTGTGCACAAGGAAATTTGTTTGCAAACTCAAATTGTTCATGCAATAAATTTGATCACTCACAAAACGTCCATACCTTGGTGTTGTCTGCAAGAAAGCAAACTCCAATTGGGCAAAAAACAAGCTGAATGAGTAACATGTGTTGTTCAAATCACTGGGAGACCCACAGGCCTTTCTCTGGAAAGTGTTATAGTTTGGGTGGGTGCAGTGTGGCTTCACAGGGCTAGTGGTGAAGAGCTGACAGCTGGTAACCAAACAACACCAGATGAATTTTCATTGAAGCTACATTTGGTCTCTGAGCCTCCCTTTGAATCACAAGTGAGATGTATTTCTTTTTTGTTTTGCCTTGTCAACAACAATATGATCCTTCTGTGTCTTGTATATTTTCTTGGCCAATGCAACAAATGTCTGTCACACAAAAGCAACCAATCTTTCACATCATGTTGGGCAATGGGAGGCTCCTTTTACAATTGTGCTTGAGTGTTTGCCCAACTGTTGCTTCTACAGATTCTGCACCCTCAGAAATCAAAAACAAGGTGGTCCAAATAGATGTTTTCCCAATCGTTCATCAGATTGCTTGCTCAAAAAAGAAGAGCACAGACTTTCATTTATGAGAAGGAGACATACTTTTATTGCATAAGAAAGTCTTTGAACATGAGGCATACAGATTGAAAATTTGCAATTTTGGGGAGACACAAATATTTTATATTCACTGCTCCTTACATGCAGTTGTTCAAAACACAGGAAGTTTTCAAAAATAGCTTTTTGCCCTCAACAAACATTATTGTGGAACAGGTTCACCAGAAAACACTTGTTCCTTTCTGTTCACCTAGCCTGGGTGTTGCTGTCTAAGATGGCCTTGCTGGTTTCTTTTCTACAGCAGGCAAGAATATTTTTCCAGTCAGGTAAGAAAAACAATGGCACATAAAATGCAGGAAGAGGAAGAACAGCTGAAGTATTCCAAGCAACCCAATTATGATGACCATTGTCAAGAAAAAGGACACTGGTATAAATTACCATGCATGTAACCCAAGTACATGTGTTGCATATTGTAAGAACACACACTTTGATCATTGCCATTTTACTGTGTCTTTCAACATTGAAAACTTTATCTTTCTCTGCCAGTGTGATGTGAATCATAAAATATATGGCTGACATCCCAAATCCAGCACAAACTTGCAAGAAGAGGATGGACAGAGTCACAAGCTTGTCCAACAAAGCTTTTGAAGGATCAGTGAAAGGTGAACAAAGCTTGCTCACTTGTTCTTGTAACCCAATCCACCCTGGTACAAGAACACACAGAGACACAAAGGCAAGTAAACAAGCACTGCCACAAATATACTTCTTTACAGAACTGCATGATTTGAAACTTGATGCCAGTGGGTACAAAATGACCATAAGTCTTGCAAATGAAATCAAACTGAGGAAATGTGAAGTACACAAGCTGTAGAAGAGACACAAAGAATGAGCTACATAACATGGGGTACTCTTGTTCCACACACTTTCTCTGTAACTAATGTTATCCTTTGTCAGAGTGTCACTTGTGAGAAGTATTGCCAAATATACTGCACATGTACAATTTCCACCAAAAACAGCTTCACACAGCAAGTTGAAAGGCTTTGGATTTGTCTTGAAATCAAGAGTTGCACTTTTTCTGTGCAGAAGAAAAGCAACACTGCCATTGGCTAACAGAAGCAAAAGTGACAGAACCAATGTGACAGTTTTCAATGTCATACCTGGAAAAATTTCAAGACATGTAGTGTTCCAAATGTCAACAGTCAAGCTGCAAATGGACTCCAGTGGTTTGATACAACATACCCATGAAGTGCTTGAAAACAAATGCCCAACTATCATGTTGGCAAGAATAATCTTTGTAAGGGGGTTGTTTGATATATTCAAAATGTCAATCTAGGAAACTTTGGAGAAAACTGAATTCTTAAATATTGAGAGCCTGTTGCCTGAAACATCAAAAATCCCAATTCTTTTGATGCCGATAAATGATTTTTCCTCTATTTCTTCCAAATTATTGTCTTTAAGAATCAAGTGATCCAGAACTTGCAGATTGTTGAAACAATAATAAGAAATTGATGACAGAAGGTTCCCTGCAAAGTTTCCAAATTTTATCTCATGAAGCTTGGAGGTTGTTGGACATATTTCAATGAGATAATTTCTGACAAAGTGCAATATGTTTGCCTGGCTGTCTTGCAAGAATCAGGAATTAATTTTGAGTGAACATTTTCACAATAGATGGCCAAATTCAGACAAAAGCAATTGATTGGACATTGCAAGTGTTCCACTTGACACAAATGTTCATCATCTGCAGATGGACAATCAATTTTGAAATTGCAGGTTTCTCTGACATGAACACAGACTTGAGATTTCCAACATTTAAATATGTGTTGGCAAATCCTGTTTTCTCCACAGCTATGGGGTTCCTGCTCATCATGGCCAAATGGACAGTTCCAAACACCATCACAAACATATGACCAAGAAATGCAATAGGCCTTTGGGCATTTGAATTGAAAATTGCATTGAAATTTCAAACAGCTTTGTAAGTTTTCTCCAGTTCTGCAAGGAATCAAATTGTGCTGCTCATTGACTTCATAAATACAGATGTCACTGACTGAATAGCACTTGGGATGTCCATCTTTACACAGAAGTTGACCAACCAAAGGGCATTTCAAGGATTGCCCATGTTTCAACAAGTTAGTTAAAATGGGCTCATCAGCACCAGAAATACAGTCAGGAAACAAATCATCTGTCAGTTCAGACAAAATCAAGGACCCATTATTGCATTTGAACATCTTTTTCTTGAGTTGAGGCTCTTGTGGAAAGTCCCTGTATTGCTTTTGGTCTTTTGGAAGAAAGCTGTTACATTCACCAGTCTTGGACTTGTAGTGAACAGGTGAACAGTTGCACTCATTATCCAGGCACCATTGATGACAATGGTACTCTTCAACAGGACACATCTCATCACCAGCCTGGCTTGTTCCTTGCTTTGAACAATCTTCAACTCCATCCAAGACAAATAAGGTTGAAATTAGCTCATTCTGGGGGCATCTGAACAAATTTCCTTGTTCATGTTCAAATGGCTCCACCTCAGTGTGGCAAATGAGAAAACCTTTTGTGTTTTCTGATGGCTGCTCCAGTTTTGAGATTGTGAAGTGAGCCAACCAGATTCTTGTGTGTGTAAAAATTATAATTGGCCCAGACTGATATCTTTTCTGTGATACCACGATAAAACTGGCCTCATCAATTGTGTCAAACACAGGCACCAGATCATTGATATCTTCTGTCAAAAATGGTAACATGTTGTGTGCTTGACAAAGCTGCACTGCAGAAAATGGAGAAATCTTTGGCCACCACACAAACAAAAAACAAATAACATTAATTTTAAATGCATCTGGATTGCAACCAATCCTTACAGGATGAAGTGAGACATTTTGGTTATTTAGGGTTTCAGAAGTATTCAGTTGACAAACAAAAATCATTGCAAGATTTCTTGTGCAAGGAATATCAATCCACTGGTGACTAGCAAGATTGAAACTGAGCAACAATGCAATGCATTGATCATTCCCTGGGAAAAGTTCAGAAAACTTTAGTTGCTCTGTTTCTGCAGACCTCAATGGAATATTGTCTCTGACAAAATCATGCAACTCTCCAGGCTTCGGCTCAATGTGTCTCCACCCCTGATAGGTCACTGGGTGTGTGTTTTGCCACCTGGATAGAACAAAAAATTTGTTACCTCCAGAAATCTTGGCCCAGCAGAAACAAGAAGGGAAAAGGAAGATGTCAGAATCAGTTCAGAATGCATTGTTGTAGATGATAAACAGGACATTGTACCAAAACAAGTGCAATCTCACCTGTCAGCTTTCCTTGCCTTGGTCAATTGCAGTCCCAGAAAGACAAGGAGCATTGAAGGGAAGTCTTGCAAGTGCTTCAGGATGTTCAGAAATGCATCTTGATCATCCCTTTGAATAAACTCAGGAAGATGTCCCTTGACCACTTGCTTGCAAAATTTTGAGGCAGCTCTCCATGAAAAAGGATTCTCTATTTCTGTGATGTTGCTGTTGAGCCCAATGAATCTGTAGTTTGCAAACTTCACAAAAAACAAGTGTCTTTGAGAGAAAGAATGCCTTTTGCTTGAGCTTGCCCTTGACTTTTTCCCATCAATCCATTCTGCTTGAAGGGTACAGGCTTGGTTGGAAACACAGTGTAATTTTGGCTTTTTGAAAAATCTCAAAATAATAAAATTGATTGTGCCAGGTGAAGCCAGAATAAAGCCTTTGGAATCAGTTGGACAGTTGTGGACTGCACTACGCCACATCCTTCCAGTGATAAAGCCCCCATTTCTACACATTTCAGATGTCTGTAGTTGAAATGGGAAATCTGAGCTTCGGTGTTTGACAAAGATGCACCTCAGAAGTAAGACTTTATGTAAAGATGATGATGTATGCAATTGAGACTCACGTGGTGCATTGCTAATGACAATCTGCTTTGCAAGTGCAGCAATGTAGGCAGTTGTAGCAGTCTCAACAAGGTAAGTCATCCAAGAACCAGACCAGAAATGAAAATCTTCTCCGAAATGGATAATGCCCAGCAGTACAAAAACCACCCTTGCCAGAAAATTTGACTGGGATTGAGATTGAGCAGATGATGAAAGCTTCCTTTGAGTGGATAAATAAAGCTTCCGAAATTTTAAAAAGCTGTCAAATTCTTTTATCATTACCATTTCTGTCTGTTTCTTGGATTTTGAAAACTTTAAAATCATGTATTTTCCAGGTCCTAATGGTTGTCTTGGTGATGGAACTTCCAGGTTACATCTGGGTGTCTGAACATGGTCACAAAAATTGTGAATTGTGTGCTTGAAATATTTCTGGGATGCTGGGGTCAGTTGAACTATTATCCAACAACCATCTGGAAAAAGGTGTTTGATTTGCAAATTGTGCTGTGGATGCAGTGGATTCTGAACAGTTCTGTACAAGCCAGATGAGAGGCAGAGAAGAGTGCAGTGATCTGGGCTCAAATTGACTACATCCCACACCTTTGAATTAATATCAGAGGAGGAGAATCCTTTGTTTGATGGGCTTGTGGTCAGGTCCACTGGTTGTGTAATCAGTTTCTCACATATATTTTGGAGTTTGACCACCTTGTACAATGTGAAGGAAAGAATTGTGGCAATATTCAGGACAGAGTATTCTTTATACACATAAATCACCATCAAGTGAGTTGCTGTATCTGAGTAAACACTTCTGGCTGTTTCCCAGTTTGTAGAATTCTCAGCAAGGTTTTTGTGACAAAATGCATACTCTTCTCTCCAAGAAGTTTCTTTTGGATTGTAAAATGAGACACCACCAAGAAGGCACTTGTTTTCTGGCTGCCCAGAGAAAGTAAACCTTGTTATTGTGACATTTACAGCAGATTGGGGAGGAGACTGAAGAAGGAAAACAAAGGGAGAAATATTCTGAGTTTGGAAAAAAATGTCACTGTTGAAATGAAGGCTTGACTGACTTGTATTCTGAACATAAATTCTTGTCATTGAGATATTCTTGCCAAAGTAAGTGACATTCCACAGCTGAGCAGAAGTGTTATTTGAGATTTTGTGGACAGCTTGAAACAAGCACTGGAAACTTGCTGTCACAATCACACCCTGGTCAATAACATATTTTTTGGAGAAGACCCCTGGACCATCAAACAACACAAAGAACAGAACACTACTATCACCCTTTCGGAAATGAACACAAATTGTTTGGAACTTTTCCACTACAATTTTATCCATGAAAATTGCAAGCTTCTTGATGCAGATGTGTTGATATGCTGAGCTCAAAATGTTGATGTGTGAGAGTTGATTCCTCAAGTGAAAAATCAGTCCCTGAGAGATCATTGTGATGTCACATGTAACAGAGAAGAAACTGAGGTGGTATGTGATCATGTAAACCAAGTGAATAAGCCTGCCTCTGGGATACACACAGAACATGGATTGTGTTTCCCCAAAGGTGAACAATTCCCCAACATCTTTACTGTGAACAGCCATGTTGTTTCCTTCAATACTTCCTGCTATATCTTTCAGTCTGAAGTTTGGAAAGGACAAGTTCAATGGAAGCTGACTGTGCAAAGACAACTGCCATTCAACTCCTCTTGCAGGGAAATGACAATGACTGAAAGTCATTTTTAGTATTGGTTCAAAGAGTGTTTCTGGCTTGGTGGTATGGCCATAATACTTGCACAAGAAGATCTCTTTACATGCTCTTTTTTTAAATTTCAGTCCTTTGTCACTCAAATGCTTCAATATGAGAACAAGTTTCTTCTCTGTTGTAGAGAGGGACCCAGATTCATTGCTGAGTGCTTTTCAATGTACTTCAGCCAATATTTTTTATCATGGACATTGATTTTCAAATGTGAAAAGGCAATATCTCCATTGGTTTTCACAATGACAAGTGTTGTATATATGAGTGAAGCCCCAGTAGTGATGTTGTAGTATAGTTTATTGTAGAGTATGAGTTGGAGCTCAGTGGTTTAGGCTACCTTCCTCTATGGTGTCA
>JAAUXT010065336.1_pt1 | contig 25334 bp, 34 predicted proteins | sample 7278171 | NCBI WGS metagenome assembly JAAUXT01 (sample SAMN14350112, study PRJNA611818) | marine sediment metagenome | isolation source: surface marine sediment (1.8m) | place: French Polynesia: Moorea | collected 2018-08
AGTCAGTCAGTCGGTCAGTCAGTCAGTCAGTGACAGACAGACAGACAGACAGACAGACAGACAGACTGACTGACTGACTGACTGACTGACTGACTGACTGACTGACTGACTCACTCACTCACTCACTCACTCACTCACTCACTCAAGAGAACATTTCCCTTGCAGGGACTTGCGTTCATCACTGACTTGTCATCGAGAGAAGTGCTGATCGTGCACTTGGACAATCAAAAGTCTGTGGCCATCTCCCTGAGTGACGACCCGGCCGGCATCACCATGTTCCACCAAGACCAACAACGGCGTGGAACGAGTAAGCAGAACCAAGCTTCAAACACGAACCCCGCTTCTGTGTGCTATTTGAAAAGACAATGACTCAGTGTCCTCTTCTGGCCGCAGGCTACTGTGATCAGTTGAACTGCATGGACATCTGTGTGAAAACGGGCAGTTCCGGGGGTCGGTGCCTCTGCAGGAAAGGTTGGACTCTGCTCCCCGACGGCAGAACGTGCTCTTCAGGTGGGTCACATCTTTCAGTAGAGTTTGACCACAGTTCGTTGGTGCAGAAAACTCTGTTTTCTTCGAGTGAACAGACGGGTTTGGAGACAAACACGCAAGCAGAGCTTGATTTCAATGCCAACCAAGAACACCAACTCGTTGTGGTCCACGTGAACTCGAGATTCACCCCACGTCTCCTTTTCCAGGATCTGAGCCACCACCACCAACGGAACCACCACCACCACCACTACCACCACCGCCGGCGCAACCACCACCAACGCCAGCTCCGTCGCTGACCACCACTGCATGTGAGACAATTGGAAACAATTTTGTCAGGATTTACATGGTCGCAACCAGTGCTATTGTTCGTAATGTTAACTGGCAAAGCTGGTCCATGATGTGTCGCCTGTTTGTCTGGATATTGTTTCTTTCTTCAGCACCAGTGATGACCACTTCACCCTCTGACAACAACACTCCTAGAGGCCCCGGCGCCAGCAGCGGTGATGACCAATCCAGTGAGCTCGCCTTCCATGTTTATCTTGGATCTTCATGTTGTCCTCTCTTGAACAAAAACGCGACGCGGTCTCTTCAGGCATGTTTGCCTTTGCTTTGAATCGAAGTCTTCACCAAGTTGTTTGTTTTGCCGTTTTGTGAAGAAATTTCCAGGGAGAAATGGTTTGATTGCAGAGATTTACCTGTACGCGGGTCTGGCGGGAGGCGCCGCCCTGGTGCTGCTCATCGTTCTCATCGCCATCATCATCTTCCTCATACGCAGGTCCGGTTTGAGTCTTGATCAATTTGTGCTCGTTCTGACAAAAGAAGACAATCACCATTTCCCCTGCCCCTTTTCACCAAAATGATGTGCATTTGATTTCGTTTTCCCGAAGGAATACGAGGAAAAAGCAGAAGCGTCAGCAGAATATGCACATGGCAGCCGGGCTGACGGAACTGGCGAGAACGCGCAAGAACGGGGTCGCCGGAGCAGGAGGAGGAGCGGATGGCAAAAAACCAGAGATGGTGATGCCGCCAAACAAGTACCACGACGACCCTCGCCAGTCGTCAATTTACGCCGAGATTCAAGATGATTATGATGACTACTCAGACACGGCAGCTGTCATCCCGCCAGTTCGCGAAGGTGAGAACATCACAAGTCAAAAAGTGCTCTTGTACTTTTGCATCTTTTTGGTTGGGTCGTTTGTCGCTGTTGGTGTTCCTTTTCGTTTCATTTTGTCATTTTGACGCATTTTGCTCTTAGACGACGGAGGCTACGAGCGACCAGTTGACGTAGCCGATCAGAGCAGACGAGACAGGCCGCAGCCTCCTCTGCCATACGCACGCCTCCCGACCCCAACCGTCCATCAGCAGATCGCCAATCAGATTGCCAATCAGGTCGCCAACCGCAACGCCGCTGCTGGGACACAGGGCGGCGTTGCAAATCCCGCCGTCCAGGAATGAGAAGGCGCAGTGCAACGGACAAAGGATCAAGGCGGGATATTTTGCTCTGCAGCTGGTGGACCCTGGACTGAGATGTCAGAATCTGTTCTGTTTTGTTGGACAGAAACTGTGCGGGATTGTGACAAAAGCAGACAAGAGTATATACCTGTGACTCGTCGCAATTCGAGTATTTTCAACGCAAATGGTGTTCGTGCAATCAATGGATCTGTGTGCAATTCGTATCATTGCGTTTCTTGTTCGAGGTTCTTCGGAAGCGTTTTAAATGCCATTTTGTGTGCCTCTGTGGGTGTTTCTGGTTGTTCCGCAAAAAGCACAAAGGACACTCCATTCGAATTCATCGGAGGCAAATCTATTCGTACCAACCTGAATTGCCTGCTTCAGACTTACCCCGCCCCCCTCCGACGTAAATGTGTGCTGCTGTCAGAGGAAAAAGACCATGTATAAGCATTTTTGTTCACGCGCCCCATTCTTTCTTGTGAAGCGTTTTTTCTTTCTGAGAACGCCTTTCCGTTGTTGGCACAGCTTCATCCCTTGTGCTGACTGACCTTCGTTCTATTGCTGACTTGCTTTGCCCTTTTTACATTTGACACGAAATTACAACCTTTCTCACTTTGCAAGAATGTGCTGGCAGAATGTGCTGGCAGATTCTTCAAGCGCATGCATCATTTTGAAAATTGCATTTGCGTGAGCAGCGCAAAGCTGTGAAGTAAAAGACAAAGGGTGAATGCTTCTGGAGTTTTGCTTGTACTAAATACAAGAATAGCGCCCAGTTTTGGGTGCAGGCATGTTGATAGCTGCATTTGATCCTGTAAGGCATTGAAATCAATAAATGTTTTGGATTTGCCCCACTGTTTGTCAACAACATTGAAACCCTTGCAACAACACGTGGAGTCCCATCCTTCACCAGGATTGCGTCGCTGAAAGTCAACGTCAAGTTTCAGAAGCTGCTAAAGGAAGGGTGTTTCCATTTTCGCTTGGAATCCAGTCACAGAACGAAAAGTCATTTCCATATCCAGGACCAAGAGGCCAAGTACAGGGCCAAGAATCCATGGCCATGGAGGACAGCGCCTGAGTTTGTTTCTTCTCAAGAAAAGAAGTGCGAGACTCACTCCTCACAAACCGTTTCGCCAAAAATGTTCCCGTCGCTACCCTTCTTCAACCTTGATCTCGGTCGAAAGACAAAAAGTCTTCAAGTCACACAAGCAGACCGTGCACACTCGGTGTAAAATCCGTTGCCAAGGAACGCCAACACACAACTACGCGGAGAGCGCTTCTCACCCGATCAATGCAATCGATTTTCAAATCAGATAGATACAGGTTCAGCGTAGATACGTACGATGAAGCCTTCAAATCAAGTCCCAGGACTTCTCACCTTTCTGATCAGCCCACTTGGATGTCGATTGATATTCAAGGTATCAGGAATTTCACCCTTTGTCTTGGATCAGAAGAACCACGGACAGACAACAACTAAATGATGGAGAAACAGAGCTTCTTTTCTAGTCATGTGATAATCCAGTTGATCTTCATCTGGAAAGGTACGTTTTGTGGTCCTTGTCGTTTGGTGCAGGGGACACTGTGAAAGGTCGTCACGATTTCATCAGGCAAAATTAAGTTTCCAACTTTTGTGGTGGCCGACGTTCCTTCGAACGAACAAAGTTCACGATTCCTCACCGACGAGCTTGTACGAGTACTTGCACTTCCCATCAATACCGAGCCGTATTTCCTTGTTCCAGGTTCCAGTTACCCCGAGGGTCCTCCGGTGTGGAAGTGCGCAGACGGGTACCCGACGCACGGCTCCCACACCGCTCGGGCCTCACCGCCACCGTTCACCATCACAACCTCCAACCCGGCCTTCACACCTCAGCAGGAAATCACAGGTTTTGGTTTCACCATGAACGTGTTCCTTGGTCTAGCTGCCATCGCGTTTTTGAACAGATTGTGTTTTTGTAAACGACAGTCACACTGAAGGGAGAGCGGCGCGCTCCCGCGCTGCGGGGGTTCGTGCTGAGGGTGCAGCGGGTGGCGGGGGACGTGGAAGAGGCCGTCGGTTCGTTCCCGGAGGGCAGCCTGCCCTGGGATACCCGGGGCCTGAGGTACCACGCCGAGACACCTGGCCGAATTGTGAGTGGATTCGTGTGCACAACAATGCAGAATATGAGCCTGTTTAATTGAGTTTTTTTATCTCTACACTGACATTCCTGAGGTCCCAGCGATTTTGGATTTTGAGGCACTTTGACACAGTTGTGCTTCTTTCATGGGTGATGTCACCGTCTTCAGAACTGTGTGGGCCACAGCCGACTGATGAATGTGAGCGCAGTGACAGTGAGATGGGTCGCTCCTGACATCTCAGTGGGGGACGTCATTGTCAGGTTTGTGCTCCACTGGCAAATCCCACGAAATCAGAGCGAATGACAAAAGCCCGGTGCTTCATTATTATTTTGATGAGCCATTGGTCGAACACCTTGTGGACCGGTCTCCCTCGCAATTTCAGAGCCACTGTGGTGGTCAGCTTCTCTCAGTTCTGGAACGACGTTCACTTGATGCTTCCAGCTCGGAAAATGTTTCCTCTGAGTTTGGGTGCCAGCAGTACGGTAAGTCGGACAAAGAACCTCACTGCATCCCTCTGCGTGCCACATTCAAGAACCCAACTGGCTGAACTCCCTGACAAAAGATATCTGTAGACGTGAATTCAAACTCACAACGGTCTGCTGTCAATGGCAAAAATTTACTTTCTCCACAAGGACAGTCCAGTCTTTGTTTTCCATGGATGAACTGAAAAGGCGCTTTTGTTTGCAGCCGAGTGAGCTCTTTGACGCGTTGCGTCTGGATGGCTGTGGGGTGACAAAGAGCTGTGCCAGGTACCCAGCACAGTGTGCAGGTACTCCACTACTGCTGCTGTCTCCTTTTGGAACACAAATCAGGCGATGACCAAGGCGACGAATTGTGATCGTGTGTGTTGTTTCTATTTTCTGGGAGAAGTGTCAGACTGCCGAGCGTTGGTGACATGGCAGGTGACTGACGGAGAGAAGCTGCGATTTGAGATCTCGGCGAAAACAAGCGGCTACGTCTCCTTGGGATTCTCAGAGGACAAAATCATGGCAAGAACAGCAAACTGGATCTATCTCTGTGTTTCTCAAGAGAAAAATAGAAATGACACAATCAAAGTTTTGAAGTTGTGAGATATAGAAGTGCCTTTCAAACTTGTCATTGCGAGCAGGGTTCAGACGTCACTGTGACGTGCGTTGCCACATCTGGTGAGCCGGTCGTCCAGAACATCCAGGTCGGCTACAACCCGGACAGAGCGATGAATCAGAGACACAGGATTGTGAGTCAGTGCTCAATCTGGGATAAAAGTCTTGTTTTAACTGTGTTCTCCAACAAGCACTTGTCTTCAACGCGACAAACGTTCAAAATCTGTGCTTAAAACTGGCAAACACGTCTCTCCCCACAATGTGAGGACAGTCTTCGTGGTCACTTGGACCATGCACACCCAACATACCGGTATGTTGCCCAACCCATTTGTCCGTCTCTTGTGAAACTTCGGCAGACGAACTACACTGGTCTGGGGACGCGGAGGGAGAACGGTCACGTGGCGTGCACATTCACACGTCCGTACACCACAACGCTGTACACGTACCTGGGGTCCCCGTACGGTGGGGAGGCTGTCTACGTGACCAACGATCTGTACAACACAAGAGTTCTATCTGTTCGTGGCGACTGGAGACGTGTACGACAGTGAGTGCCTTGGGAGTTACCGTTCTGAAGAATCACTCTCATATTCAACTGTAACAAAATTAAATGGCAAACCACGACCCAAACGTGCTTGATTCTGTGGATGTCTTGAGTCAGGCCGGATCTTGAGACAATTTCTGACTCTACCTTTCGGCTCGTGTCCCCAGACTCGGCGGCGCTGCGGAAACACGGCGCCCTCCCGCTCATCTCGGACCGCGCCGTCAACTTCGCGCGCCGCGTCTCCGTCCTCGACTTCAACGCCGTCCCCGTCTACGTCAAGCTCCACGGTGCCACATCGCCACACCTGGCGAATTCAATTGAAATTTAAAACTTCTTGTCCACCTGATGTCCAGCCCTCGAACGCTGTTTGGCGTTCGCCGCAGCCATGTGATTGCTCAAATGTTCTCAACCGCGTTGCAGGCACAGTGAACCTTGTGTCGTGGGTGGGTCTCGCAGTTGTGGGAGTGATGGTGAGCAGGTACTACAGGACGGTGCTGAACACCAGCTGTTTCGGTGAGTTGACAGCTACAGACGATGTGAACTGATCGATCATCACAAAACGAACTGAGAAACAACAAAAGAACAAAGCTGAACCATCTCTGGGTATTTTGAGTGTCTGATATCTGTGACCCAGGTATTCCGGTCTGGTACCAGCTTCACCGCGCCACCATGGTGACTGTTCTCGTCGCCTCCACTGTGGCTGGTATCGCTGTCGTCGTGCAGATCAAGGGCTTCACACAGGTGCGCGGCGGGAACACGTCATGATCGTGGTGACACACGTGCTGCGCCACTGGTGACACTTGCAGCATGACAAATTCCAATTGACATTTTACAAAGTAGAGATTGAATCTTGTCACGCACGACATCACAACGTGACATCTCTCACATGGGTGCACACTAAACGTTTGCGAATGTCTCACAGGCGTCAAGAAACTGGTTCAGTCCAGACATCGAAACTTGTGCAGTGAATTTCAGTGTTCTAATTTTGGCAACGATTCCAAATCATGCTGAATTTTCTTGGTGCGACACTTTGTCGCTCAGAGTAGTGTCTTTGCGTGTTTGCAGAGCGCGTCGGGCCACGCTGCGCTCGGGCTGCTCCTCTGGGTGATCGGTGTCGTGCAGGTTGGAGGGTTCTCTGTGTCCTGGGGCTCCGGTCCCGCTCCAGGCTACCTCAAAACAATTCACAGGGTTGGAGGAGTGGTCACATTTGTGTTGACAGGTTCGCTGTTTCCCAGCACAATGTTGTCCGCTGTATGTTGTTTTTGTGTGTTTTCACGGCAAGGCTTCTCTTGCAGTGGTGACGATAATTTTGGCACTGACCTGCGGTCTGTTGGACGGGTCCATCGCGAGGCATCTGGGCATCATCTTTGGCACCTGGATTGTTTTTCTGATCTTGTGGGCTCTTATTTTGGAGCTGGTCAGATACAAGTCTGTTCATGGTGAGCAAAAAAATCCTTGCTGATGCCTGGGAACTCCTTGAAAACAAATGCCCATTTTCACGCGTCTCTCAACTCATCAAAACACACACATTGTGCAAAATTCGAACATTCACATTGTAGACCGAGTCAAGTGGACCCCCCGGAGGCTGCTGCAGATCCTGCTGGCGCTGTTCTGTGTGGGCGTCGCTGCTCTCACTATCAGCCAATCCTCTGAAGAAACATCAAACAGCACATTTGTTTCGGAAGCCATGGCGAATGCTGCCGAGTTGGATTGCTCTGGTTCCACTGGCGCAAAACATCCAAAATGCTGCACCGGTTCATGGTTCACCTTGAGACCTCAGAATGTTGGTTGTAACTTCTCTCCGCGGAGATGCTGGAACCGTGAAGAGGAGCTCCTGTGGCAATGTTAGATTTGTTCAAGTTTCCAGTCAGACGCGCTCTCACCACCGACCACGCAGGCAAAGATGCGAGCAGGAAAGACAATGATTATCACTGTTCTTCTGAGTAACAAACTGCAGGCCACGAGCGAAAAAGCAAGCTGAAGCTGTCACACCAAGAGCCTCCACACCCTGAGTTCTTTGAGCACAGAAATGGGCTTTCTGCACTGTTCTTGGTGGCACAAGAAACAGACAAGACGTCATCTCGGTGCCAGTGCACAACCAACTGCTTATATGTGTTGCACTTGCGCCTGACCCGCAGCAAGAGAGACGAAAACACAAGGCAGGACGTTGAGGTGCGAAACCCTGAAGGAAAGAAACGTCATTCAACAGCTTCAAAAGTCAACGACAAATTGGCCTCCAAGCACACAGGCTCACAGGTGCGGGTCCAAGTTTGTAAGTGAGCTTCTCCTCGCTGTGCGCCTGTGACTCAGCGACTCGTGCAGTCGTCCTTTCGCAGTCGTGCTCCGCATGCGGCATTTAAAGCGTTTACTCAGAGTGAGGGATCACAGTACCACAGTGGTGTACTCACAGGCAGTGACTTGTAGACATTCGCTTGTACTTCAGCACACAACATACGTATTTGTAAATAGAGAGTAAATTCATCGTCCCAAGTATCAGTAGGAGGAATTTCGCTCAGAAAAAAAAAACGTTCAGCATGTTCTGGAGACTTTTTTGCCTCTGTCTTTTCTTCATCCAGAAAGGTAAGGACATTTTTACGTTCAATACCAGCTTGAATTAGCTGTTTTCTCATTTGTTTTTTGGAAGTGGGCCCAATTGCGGCTTGATTACTCACGCTTGCAAACATCAAAGACAGGCAACGAGACGCGCTTGTCTTGTCTTTGCTTCCCCAAGTTACCTGAAAAGCGACGCGTTCGAGAAATGGTTGGGTACGTTTGCTCAGCGCCAAAATATCGTTTCAAACGAAACAGTTACTCTTTCCCGAAACCGGCGCAGATTCAGGATTTTGGTTCAGTTGAGGCTGGATTGCACAGGATCGGTCCTGTTTTCGATACTTTCACCCGCGGAAAGGAAATTTTGCAGAGAATTGGAGTGTGGAGCCTGATTGAATTTTTTCTGGGGCCATCGCGAGCGCCAAAAGGCGTGTTCTGTGAAATGGCAAATTTGTCCACTGAAATGTCCATGTTTTGTTGTTGTCGTGTTCTTTGGGCGTTTTCCTGTCGGATCTCAAATGTCGTAGTCCGTCGTCGAAGAGACTCTTTTGGCCCGCAACTTTGTTTTCTTTGCACATGCTACGGCAAACGAATTTTGTTTGGTTTTGTGGATTGGATTGCGCGCGTTTTGCCTTCTCTGCTCTCAGTCACGCAGAAAGCCTTTTCGCGTTAGCGCAATCAGAACCTGCTTGATTGTTTTGAATGGTTGGGAGAAAACTGTCAAACTTGGATTTCTTTACCTTGCATTTTTTTCTCAAAATTTTACGACTGGTGACAAAAACTCCAGAAGGAAAACATGTACGAGTATCATGCACGGAGTTCACCCTGTATGTCAGTCCAAGAATCCCATCTGTTTTGGCGCTAATTGCCTGGGATTCACTGACATGCACACTCTTCATTTTATAGGAAGGCGCGGGTTGTGTCTCTTGTTGCTTCTTCTTCTTGTGTGCAAAACAGAGTTTCGATCTGTTTGCCTATCTCATTTGAATGTTGACTGTTTCATCACTTGTCGTAAACCTATTCTCCACATAATTGTTTTCTTTGAAAAAGAGAGCGTTCTGCCAGGTTCCCACCGCCTCTGCTACATGCGGCGAAAACCGCCAAAAGTAAGACAGTGAATTTGGCTGTAAGATGATGCAAACTGTAATCAGGGGAAATCTTTTACAGGTTGGGTTTTCTGTTTGATCTGAAACTGCGGGGTGTGATGTGTTCGCTCGATGTAAAAACATGGCACTCAAAGTTCCCTTGAAACAGAAGCCATTGAGATTCTGTAAAACTCGGGCAAAAAGGAACGATTTCTTTGACATGTGGTGTGTGTTTTTGAACAAGTGCACCGTGAGAAGTTCCGAGAATGTCACCCCATGACACGGACGCGCTCCATCTACGACTTGTGGATCTACTCGTACGAACACGTCCGCCGTGCAGGGAGGACAAAAATCCAAGAAATGGCAACAGCAGAGAGAGAGAGAGAAAGAGAGAGAGAGAGAGAGAGAGAGAGAGAGAGAGAGGGGGGGGTGGCCAGAGTGTCGTTTCCCGTTCTTCGATTTCGTGGTTTCCAAGAGATTCGTTGTTCTGTACGAGTGCGAAGGACCATTTAAAGACCGTTCTCTCCACAAAACAGACAAGCGACACGAATCTGGCATTTCACAAGTTGCTTTGAAAGTAGACAAACATTCACGCACAAGCCGAAACTTAGTTTGCGTGTTTGCGGTTCAACTATCGTGGTGAGCGTTGTTTAGTTCAGAAAAGCCAACCCCAGTCAGTCCTTTCAGATTCAGAACTACCGGTAAGTCACGTCTTCCCAAATCAACTCGCATGAGATCTTTTCGAAATGTGCTGACTGGCGCTGAATGTCCTCCTGTTCCAGCTGACCAATTTGACAACCATTCGCCAGAGAAGAAACACTCACATGCCAAACCCAATGAGTTTCTACAGACGGAGGATGCTTCAGTCAGGCACCTTGAGTTTATGGGTTCTCACACTGTACAGAATTGGTTCCTGTGAAATCACACAATGAATTGTAGAGACCTTTGGTTGAGAAAGGAGTTGTGTGATTGAACAGGAACCCTTTTTGTAAGGTGAGAACCCATTTCTACCACGATGCGAGCACATACGAGTGGTTTTGTGATCGCAGAGTTTCAGAATGTCTGTTCAGCGTGACCCAAGATTCGGTGTATCTACTTGCAGGGAGCTGTTTTCCAGAGGGCGCTCCTGTGTGGAGCTGCGCGGACGGGCAACCTCACCACGGCGCGGAGGCGCAGACCAAGGCGTCGCCCTTCACCCTGACGGCGTCACAGACTCAGTACAGCACCAACACCAGGATCACACGTAAGTGCAGACTGCTGCACTGATGTGCGTAGAACAACCCACAACTAAGAATCAAAGCAAGGGCCCTTCTGGTGGAAGATCAAAATCCTGTTTTTGTCCGTGTTGACGCAGTGACGCTGAGCTCTCCGTCGGGAGCCGAGTTTGAGGGCTTCCTGATCCGCGTGCAGCGCACGGCGGGCGACACGGAGGAGTGCGTCGGAGCCTTCGTCGACAACGGCCCCAAGATCAAGGAGCTCAAGTACCACCACGCTTCCCCCACTGCCGTGGTATGAGTCCAAATTCGCAGGGTGTGACACGCCTCGAGCAAAGTATTGAAGTCGTGAGCGCTGAATAGTTTTGATAACAGTAGTACGAGGATCGTCTCAAAATAGACCGATCTGAATGCGGTTTTTGGTGACAGAAACAAAGATTTGATGCTGCCAACTTTTAATGTCAACAAAAAACATGCCAACAATGCCATGCCAACAATAAATAACATGCAACCAAAACCAAAACTGTGTCTTGCTAACAGCGCGCTGTCCATACACCTGCTGCAGTTGCCTCCAGCAGTGAATGGGTATGGCACCTTGAGCAACCATAAACTTGATCACTGCTCTCTGCTCCACTCGACATTGCATGGACATGGCTCCTCCAGATTCAAAAATGAACAGTAAACAACTCACAACCAAAAGCAGGCACTTCACCAACATTGCAACCACCATCCAACAACTCAAATCGCAGACAGACAGATCAAGGGTCACGGAAATGGGTCAAGAAAGGTCGATCTTTGTGCAATCTGCAGTTCACTGTGCAGTGGGCATGATGAGCGGACATTTGAGCAACATGCTGACAAGATGGGGTGAACCTTGGCACAACCAAACTGCTCCAGAAGCCACCGGATCGGTCTATTTTGAGACGGTCCTCGTATTTTGGTCTGTACGCTCCCAGGTGGATTTTGGAAATGCTACACCTGCAGAACAGCCGTGACAATTTTGTTTTCAGAATTGTGTAACTCACAAAGAGGAGGAACATTTCAAGGAGATGCAGGTCACGTGGATGGCTCCCACCCAGTCCGTGGGGCAGGTCAAGGCCAGGTCAGTTCAATGCCAGACACCAAAGATTTTGTGATCGATTGCGGGCACAAACGCAGTCGACACCTTGATCAGTTTGCTCAGTTTCGTTGCGCAAACTCTTGCATGAATCACAAACCGAACAGGTTTCCGCGCAATGAAGGTTTTGACAATGTTCAGGTGAACAAAAAATGTTGCATGAAAGTGCGGCAAAGTTAATGATGTGATATAAGCTCTTGCCTTTGTCGTGCAAAGTATTTCAGCAAGTTGTCATTCGTTCAAGTTTTGTGGGATCACCGAAGCCAACGGCATGCAAATTGGGTGTTAGAAAGCAAAAACATGTTTGGATGAAAATTTGTCTTCCAAATTACGTGTGGAGAAGCATTCAGACGACTTTTATCGTCTTCCTTGATCGCCTTCTCTCCCCCGCACCTGTGTGTTACATTCGTTAGGTTTGTGGTTTCTTTTGTGGCTGCAGAGCCACCGCTATCAAGGGATTCCAGGAGTTCTGGACGGACGTTTCTGTGATCATCAACCCCGATCCGAACGACAGCAACATCAATCTGGGAACCCCGAGCTCCACCGTATGTTGAGCTTCGACATCTGAACCATCCCAACGGCTTTCGCCTCCGGTCACACAGCAAACGTTTCAAACACTTTTTGTTGCCACCTCTTGCGAAAACTTGCCAAAAATCGTGGAAATAAGATTGGTCGATACTTTGCAGGTGAATTCAGTGTTTGGTGACTTCAGCCTGGAGGCCTGCGGAACGATGAAGGGCTGCGCGCTCTACCCAAAAGACTGCTCAGGTCAGTTCTTTGAGGCGCCTGAGATTTCTTCTCGAGGTGGATGTCAGGATTCCGGGGTTGAAGTGAATCCAGGGGTTTCCTTGTCTCTGTCCTGCAATGACCACTTGATCAAGTTGCGTCCATAAGGCTGGGTACATCCCTCCCCATTTCTGTTCTTGGATTGGCGAATCACATCACGGTGCTTGTCTCCGTCCTCCGCAGGGACGTCGTGCCGCCGCGCCGTGACGTGGGAGCCGCGCGGCGCCAACGTGCTCTTCGAGGTGATGGCCGACACGGACGATGAGTACGTCGCGCTGGGCTTCTCCAAGGACGACGACATGGTACTTCTGCTTCGTGTGTTTTCAACCTGGGTCTTTCAACCACGCAACAGAGAGAAAGAATGGTCTTTCGTTGCGAGAGAAACGGCAGGTGGAGCTTTTGAAAGCAGAACAACGTTTGGACTCTGGTTGCAAAGTTGGGGTCACAGCTAAATCCAAGCCCCTTGAGGAGGGTGTGCAAACATCCTGCTGATATGCCTTGGCAATCAGTTCCCTGCACTCTGCACTTCCAAGCGTTCAACAGTGCGATTTGGCAGCACACGAGTGAGCGTGGCTGGTTCTCAGCGTGCCATTGAGACATCAAAATCTCGCTGAGGGTTCGGCATCCAGATGCCATACCAAGAATCAGTCTCACAAATTCTTATTGCTGCGAAATCACAAGAGTGAACGAGTGCAGGAAAATATTACTGGCCTGGGTGTGGCTTGCTTCGCCATTGAGAGGCCTGTGCAACGAACTACAGCCGTCCCGAAACTCTTTCACAAGCACTGAAAGAATCACGAAGCGCTGGACATGAACCGAAACGTTTTTGCGCAATTCATGCCAAAAGCATGCAGAAAACCCTTTGCAGACGTTTGTCTGCCCTTTTCACACTAGAAGTCGTGTGTTCAGGGTGTAGTTCTGAACAGTGAAGGGAACGCACACACAATGCGGGTCCCTGTTGCAGGATGACACGGACACGGTGCACTGCATCGCGACGAACGACGCCACTCCGGTGCTCAACATCCAGCACGGCTACAACGGGCACGACGACGAGGGAGAGGACTACAACGAGCGTCACCGCATCGTGAGTACAACCGACACAACAGCGATAATCCAGCAGCAGCGAATCCTCAACAAAGGAACGAGACCAAAAGAGCCGGACCGGGAGGGGCTGAAGCTGTTTGCTCTCGACAAAGTCAGTTTTCTGAGTAACAGCGTCTATGGTCTCTTGGGAGCCAGCATCAACCAGAGACCCCAGAAGACAAACCCCCATAATAACCTTCCCAGCAGCTTCCTGTCCGAGCACAACTCAGGTATGCCTGTGAATAACGTCACAGGTCTGTCAGGAAAACTTGTTGATTCGTTCAGCAGTGTTGAAACCTTTTCAGACCGGGTTCAGCAGCCTGAGCGTGAAGCGGAGCGACGGTCGACTCTACTGCTGGTTCCTGCGCCCCACGCAGCTCTCCTACTACACGTACGAGAACGACCAGCAGAAGGACCTGCAGTTCAACCTCGGTGACACCAAGTACAAGCTGTTCGTCGCTACCGGCCCGGTGTTCAGAAGTGAGTCACACAACTCCATCCAAAGAGTCACGTCCAAACTGCCGGCAAAGCTTTCCTCTTTTCCCAGTTCTGTGAAGAACCCTCAGCCTGTGATTCCTGTCGCTTCAGACTCGGACGCTGCGAACAAACACAACCAGCTGCCGGCCATCTCCAGGGAAATGATCAACTTCTCAACTGACAAAGGCACCTTCGAAATGACGACCGTCCCACTGTACATCAAGATTCACGGTGTGTGGACATTTGTAACACTTCCAGGGAGCACCCTTGGCAGACCCCGTATCTGTATCATCACTGTTGGACTCCTGACTCCGTAGGAATTCCAACATAATTTTTATCGTTCGAGGTTCAAGTCCTGCAAAGAAGGATGTGCAGTACCAGCAAAACAAACTGGACACAAAATTTTAGAGTGTTGCTTGCACCTGAAAGACGCCTGGATTGGATTGTTGTCTTTCAGGTTCCCTTGGAATGGTGTCCTGGACTGCGATGGCTGCGTTCGGAATGTTCCTTGCGAGACACTACCGCTCCGCGCTGGGTAACAAATGCTGTGGTAAGCATCGTAGATCAAGCCAACCTCTTCCTTGAGTGCGTGATTCTTTCCCGTCCAATTGCAGGTGAGAATCTGTCATTTCCTTCACGGAGTATGTTTCAGGCACGGGGGCGTGGTTCCAGATGCACCGCGGCGTCATGATCTTCACGACGCTTCTCTGCGCCACCACCATCGGCGTCATCTTCGGCTTCGTGCAGGAGTGGACTCACGTCAGTCATCTTCACTCCAACTTCACAATTTCCCCTGAATTTGATGCTCCCGAAAGTGGTTGCTGACGAGTCTGCGTTCAGCAGTGCAAGTTCACTGTCCTTCTCTCGTTTTTGTGTCAGTGCGTGGTCCTTTGTCTTTCAGAGCGCCACTGTGCACGCCATCTTCGGGCTGGCGTCGCTCGCGCTGGCGTTGTTCCAGGTCGGGATCGGGATGGCGCGGCCCGGCCTCCAGTCCAAGGACCGCCGCGTCTTCAACTGGATCCACCGCATCACCGGGGTCGCCGCCTTCATCATCGCGGGTACGGATTCTCCGGTGCACTCTCCAGGGAAATATTCTTTGATCTCGGCCAATGTTTTGCTGTCTCAGAAGATGGTAAGATGGAGAAGTTGAAATCTTTTTCAACAATCTTCCTGGTCTTTTGGACTGCTGCTGTTGGACGGAAATGAACAGCGTTGTTCCCTGTGTGTGCTGCAGCCGTGGCTGTGCTTCTGGGCGGCACGAACGTACTCATCGACCGGACGGTGGCTCGCTACGAGCTCATCGTGCTGCTCACCTGGCTCGGATTCTACCTCCTCATGGAGATCATCCTCGAGATCGTCAAGTTCTGCGCCTCTGAAGGTCAGCTCTGTTGCCAGCTTGTCTATAACCAATCAAACTGAACGCAAACGAGTCAAAAAGACATGCAGTATCCTACAGAGCAGAAAAGATCCCGATCACTGTCGCATTGATTCCAGACCCTGAAAAGCCCGGCAACAGCTCGTCCAAGAACTGCGCGCTGCTCGTCGTGCTCGGCTTCATAGGCGTCGTCATCCTCGTCTTTCTCGCCATCGCCATCGCCTTCCTCGTCAGGGCCTGAGCGCGACCGACGCGACGCCAACACTGCAACTCCACCAGTGAAGCCAGGAGCCCCGATTCTCGAAACAAAAGTTTGCCCGTTCAAGATTACGTCATCAGGAATACAGGTTCCACTCATTTCAAATTTGAAATCCTGGCTTCCTCGGGTGAACCCCTCCTCTTGGATCTTCTGTTTGACATTGAGGTTCGAGAAATTTTTCTGGTTCAAAAGCATGGTGTCTGTTGGCATTTGGTCTCTGCTCGGCAAGATTGTCAGAAAGGGGGTCTCTGTTCAGCCAACTCCAATGACACCTTGGAGTTCCAACCCTCATGCGTGGGTTTATCGGTTGATTCCAACACGAGTTGGCCAACTGCAACCCTGACCTGGTGGAAGTTGGTGTTTACAGAGGGAACTAGAGTTTGTTCGTTGTCGTTCGTGTGCCCAACGGTGACAATTCTTTGTTGAACAATTTCGAAAGTAAAACACATCAAAACCTTGCGCGTGATAAGTGTCACTGAAAGCCTTTTTCAATGTGTCGTGAGTGCGTCATAAAATGTTTCTCTGCTGCAACATGAGCCTGGATGCGCTGACATGACTCCGAACAGTTTCCTTTTTGTTGTCAAGCACCTGTACACAAACGGGGTGGATTGGCACCAAATATAAACCGTTATGTTGGAAGCATTGTGTCAATTTAATCTTCTTCTTTGGCCCTCGTGCTGGATTCAGTTTCAGTTTCCTGTGGTTCCAATAAACAACAATGAAGTTTGTGACTGTCGACTGTCTTGGTCAGACTTTCATTTCAGCCAACAGAACTCTTCCCGCGACCATTGACAATTGAAAAACGCACCCCGTATTTTGCTACGTTTTTGGTTTTCATAATATGATCTCATCAGGGTGAATTGAGGAACATCCATATTTATCAGGCCCTCTTTGGTGGAGCAAACGCTGAGCCTCAACATCAAAGGAAAAAACGGTGGTGGTATCAGACAAAAATCTCGCTCTTGAAAAAGGAGAGGATGGATTTTCTAACAGTGGGTAGCTTTTGGGTGGTTGCACCTGGTTCACACGATTCCTCTCGATAAACACGCTGACTGAAATTCTGTGTTCACCACAATGTTATTTTGCCTTGATAAGCACCGCGGATTGGCCTTTACCTGACATTACCGCAGCAGGCGAGTGATAAGCGTTATCTCAACGACAAAACCTCGTTTCATTGGCACGAGATCTTTTCGGTTCAGAAAAACAGTCATTGACGTCACTTTGAACACACCTTGTGGTAATTCTGACTCAAGTTTGGCTCTTGAACTGCCAGGAGAGCAGAAGGACGACAGAAACGACAACGAATGAAGTCTCGTCACGACAGCGCACGTTTCACGGCGTGGTTTTGATTGGAGTCGGATGTCCCGTTTGAAATTCAGCGCTTGATCTGAGATTAGCTTCAGTTCGCTGTCAACCTCTCCAAGAAAAACAATTATCAGTCAGAATCCGCACGTCACCAAATCTTCTTGATGCAGCCCTGAGGCAAAGGTCTCCACTTTCGTCTGCAAGCAGAGAACCGAGTGGAAATTACCACACAAGGCGTTCTCCAGGTGAGAATTATTGATGTTTGGCTTGAAGCATTTCAGTCAAGAGCTGGTACCTTCGCAAAGTTGAGATCACCGGGAACTTTTTGGCCGGCTCCTGATTCTTGACTTTACAATTTTTGTGCTTGTTGTGAACTTTCAAACTGAATCAGGAACAGAACGTTGTTTGCTCGCGTGATCACTCATTCATTGGCCTATTTGTTTTGAATATTCGGACATGAGTAAAACAAACGTGCAATAAACACAAGTGTGGACTTATTGCTTTGTACTAACGATCAAGAAACAGCAAAACTCCGATAAGGAAAGCCAACAAAGAAATGTAGTTGTGCGCTTCCTCCGTATTGGTGCCCAAATCGGCCAGCTGAACTCGTACACCTGTCTCCTTTGTTTTTGACGCCAATCTACGGGAGCATACTCGTCAGCAGGAGTTTCCACCGAAAATACGCGATTGTTATTTTTTCGTTTCCTTCAAGTCTCGAGATGAATTCAGCACTGACAGTCCTGCTCGTTGTGCTGTCGCTCGTGACTCACGGCGCGCACGCTTGTCCCGCGATGTGCTCGTGCACGCACGACGACGCGTATGGGAACAACGTGGTGGACTGCAGCGACAGGAACCTCGAGTCCGTCCCGGACCACATCCCGGAGAACACCACGTGGCTCAACCTCTCCAACAACGCGCTCCAACACCTCGGTGAGCTCAACGATTATTTTTTCTGTTCGGGTTCCCACTGTTCCTGCTGGCTTCAAACTTACAGAACATGAGATCCATTCTCTTCGTTTTCAAACCTTGTGTCATTTGCAGATGGGTTCGTGTTTGAAAACCTCACCGAGCTACAAGTTCTGGATCTCAGTCACAACAGCATTGCGACTCTCGACAACCACACGTTCGAAGGACTCGGCTCCAGTTCAGGTACTGACTTTACAATGAGGACGGAATGAGGTTTGCCCAATTGTTTCGAAAGACGAACCTTACCGACGAACGTCGTCTTCTGTCTGCAGGAATGTTGATGAGCCTGGATCTGAGTCACAACCATCTGGACCAGTTTGAGAACGGCCAGGAGGTTTTCCGGCCCCTCGACCGACTCCTGAACCTTCAAATAACTCACAACCACTTGAGAAACATTCCACAGGATGTGTTTCAATTCGCTTTTGCGTGAGTGTTTTCTTCTTTTCCTTTTCCATTTTCAACTTGTGTCGATCGTCTGCATGGTGAATCAAGGCATGATCGTTGTTCACAAAGTCATGAATGCATCTTGCCTTGCTTCTTTGTCTTTCAGATTGCAGAGACTGAATTTGGCAAACAACCAACTCACAACGTCTGATCTTGAGGCTCTGAACACTGTGTCTGCTCTCACCTCTCTGGATCTGTCAGGAAACCCCATCACGTCCATTCCATACAGGCTGCTGTCCTTCATGGGAATGCTGAAAACACTGACATTTCAGAACTGTGGTGTGGAAATCATTGATCCCAATGCCTTCGTGGACATAAAAGATTCTCTTGAATCCCTGGACTTGGCAGACAATTTCATCGCTTCACTGAAGCGAGAGACGTTTCAGCCGATGGGAAGTCAGTTTTTCGGACTCGCTCTCAAGAACAACCCCATCAGGTGTGACTGTGGGACGAAGCAGTTCCAGGACTGGCTTTCAGACTTGACACCTGCTTTGGATGACGCTCAGTGCACTGCGTCAGACGGAACCATTTACAACATCAAAACAGATGATCTGACCCGATTCTGTGAGTCTGAGGTGAGATGCTTTGTTGGTCTTAGGTGTCATTTCAGAAACTTAGCAAACAAATGCTACGTGATTTTTTGTGTCAGAACAATGTCTTCTGAAGTGCAGAAGTAAGACGGTCTTTTTGGGACTTGCAAGACAGTCCAAACGAAGCAAGGCAAACAGCGGACTCTGCTTCTCGTTTGAACGCAAAGAAACACGCAAACAAACAAACAAAAACTGAGTGGACACGGCACGCTCGTGCGCATTTGGAGTCTCCTCATGAATCCCGTGGTTTCACCTGTAGAGTGACGTGACGACCCCTTTCCCTGACCGGACCCCGGACCCCTCAGTGTGCTCCAGCAACAGTTCCCTCCAGCTGAGTCTCTTGGCCGTGGACACCGAGTCTGCTTACGTCCAGGTGCATCACTCCGACCTCCCGCAGACGGGAGGCGTCTTCGTCCAGCTGAAGAAGACTGGATCCGACGACAAAGTGGACGTAAGTGTGCAGATCACATCAGAATCCAAAATGTTGTACTGTTTTGAGATTCATTCTGTGGATTTGAAGCTTTCTCAATGTTCTATCACGGTTTTTGGAAAAAAAATCGGAGAATAAAACCGAGGTACATGCCAAACTCAATTCATCCCGTTTTCACAAAAATGTTATTTTTCGACTGAAGATGCCAAACTCGCTTGTTTCTTTTGTGTCTTCATCAGAATGTGGAGAGTGAGGTGTCACAGGAGCTGCACGAGTTCGCGAGCCTCGAGCCGAACACGGACTACTCTGTGTGCGCCGTCAACCCGGAGTGCGTCGTGTGGAGCTGCATCTCGTTCCGGACTCCGGCCTCGGGAGCTGTGGCACTCGAAGGGTGTGCCGACGTGGCTCTGGCCATTGGTCAGTGTCCCAGAACATTTTGTCGCAAACTCATTGAGGGTTCGATCTACACTCAGAACCATGCCTGCAAATCCCGAAAAAAAACCTCCCTGGCCTTTGCTTTGGAACCAGTTAGTTCACCCTTGGAATCGAGCGGTCTCGTCAACCATGCTTGAAATCTGACATTTTGTTCATTAGTTCGACCAAATTCCTGCCGCAGGTCTGACGGTGGGAGGGTGCGTGTTCAGTTTTCTGATCGTCGTCCTGATTGTGGCGCTGCTCTACCACACGGCGGTCATCTCGTGCCTGTGTCTCCGGCGCGACAAGCACAACGCGAGCTCCTACAGCCTGGAGACCACGCGAGACTCCAAGTCAGGAGGCGAGGGTTATGGGTGCGTCCAAGGACTGCAATTCTCTCTCAATATGAATAAAATTCAACTGCACCCATTTAACATTGTGGTGAATGGGATGGAGGTGCGAATACTCGTTTGACTTTTTCAGAAACAATGAATTTCAGCAATGATGAACAAATCGGCCTGCAGGTTTTGAGTTCGTTGTTCCCGGTTTCAACCTGTACTGGATCATTTCTCTCCACTGTAGGGAGTACGCGGACAACAACTACGAAGCGATCCCGGCGACGCGGCCGGCGTCCGTCTTCAGCGGGCGCTACGACCTGCCCGAGGACCCGCCCACCTCGCCCACCTTCCGGCAGCCGGGCGGGACCCCGGCCGTGCCCATCCCACCCAAGAAGAAACCCATCCACTTCGTCAGAGATCCTAACTTCCTCAGCCAAGTGAGATTTTAGATCTTCAGGCCTGCCTTCATCATCACATTGTGTCTGTCTCTCGAGAAGGATGAGTCTTTCACAAGTGATTCTTGCATCCTTTGAAGGAACCACAATGTCGTGGTCTGTCCGTTTCTCATTCAAAAATTTTGAGCACTCATTTTTCTTCAGGGAACTGCAGCACATGGAGACACAACCTATGAAGAACCCACAGACCCCGATGAACCTTCTTCACGCTTCAAAAGCCACAGCGCGGGCAGCCACGACCGGAAGGGAGTTCCACTTCCGGCGATTCCCGAATCGTCCATCAGGAGGAGGGAGCTCGCAGAGCCCTACCTCGAGCCCACCCCGACCAGCACAGCCCGGTCACCCGATGGTCACGGACTGTCCAGGGCTTCCGCTCCTGCTCGTTGGCATGGACTCGCCCGTCAGCAAGACTCGAGTCCCTCATCAGGTGGCCCAGAACTATCTTTGGTAACAAATGACCGTTTTTCTCATCCTGCTGAGGATCTTCATCCAGAAGGTTCCGACCCGAAGTCGCTGGACCGCATGACCTACTTGGAGCCTGTGGACCACCACAAACTGAGCCTGACATGGAACCGCAAGAGGCAGACAGCAGATTACACCAGGGGACTTTCCCTCAAGTATCCACCTGAGCCTCCGCCAGACAGTGATCTTTCCAACAACAAAGAACAAAGATCCTCTTGTTTTGAAAGTCCTGCAACATCCCCTGATTTTGAAAACAATCCAAATGGTCTGTCTTCCAACCAAAAATCTCCAGTTTCTCTTGGAGAAAGCAATTCAGTGTCGTTGGAGGAAGAAATTTGTCCCACAACAAATCCAGAAGCAGAACCCGGAGCGTCTGTTCTGGAAACGTCCCACGAGTTCGCGGGAGCCTCACCTGATGGTCACACTTCACATCATATCTCTGAAGATGGACGTTCAATCCCAGTAACAGATCTGTAGCTCGAATTTCTCTTTTGACCTTTTTTGGTTGTGCGCATTTTTGTCAATAAAGACTTCACAGAGTTGCACAGTCCAAGCAAAACAATGACTTGCGGAGCCATGCCACAGTGTAACAAAAGAACAATCGAAATGAAACGGACGAACTCCATTTTTGAAAGAAAACGAGTGCTTGAAGACCTTCTCATTTGGGAATTGAACAACCACTTTCGTTTGTGTCAGGCATACCAATGGAAATTGAAGGTAACCTGGCAACCTGACAAATTTCTACTCGTCTTGGGGCGAAACACAGGCAAATTTGGTTTGGTGTCCGTGCAAGCGACAAACGGTTGACACCAGTACACCAACTGGTCAAACATCTCGTCTGTCTACTGGACAGAAGACGAAAGTCAGCATCTCATCAAGGCCACCCGGAGTCAACAATCTTTGTCAGCCTCATTTCACTTCAGTCTCTCAGATCAATACCGTGACGTACGAAAGTCCAACTTGACCCTGAACAGACGGACTCACCTGGACAGCTGATTGTCACCGACATCCGACAGCCCCTGTCCTTCTCGAACTTGAAATGTTGTCACAACCCAAACATTCATCGGTATATAAACCCCAAGATTTGGTCGAGAAGTCAGAGCTGGTTTCTGGCCCACAGAGCAGCTTTCATCATGAAGATCCTTCTTCTCTTCGCGCTTGCGCTGGTGAGTACTTGCCGTTCTCGGAGGGACAAACAAGCTTCAAGGCAACGCGACTTTGCCCTGGACAGTATCACCAGGAAAAGTTTTCACTTCAAGTGTCTTTTTGCAGGTAACCAACGCCTGGTCACCCGATTGCGACACTGAGAGTAAGTACGACTCTGCGCGCTCTTGAGATGATCGCCTTTTGCACCACAGCCAAACCAGGATCAACTCACTGGGATTGACCACGTGTATTGCAGTCTACGACGTGAGGCTGGTTGACGAGTACGGCTGGTGGACATGGGAGAGCTACGGACGTATCGAGGTGTCGGTCGACGGCGGCTACAACTGGGGCACAGTCTGTGATGACTACTTCGACGACAATGCAGCCGAGTGAGTGTCAACCCTTCTCTGCGCAAACGAAAGAATTGATGTGTTTGTTCAACCATCTGCTCTCATGAACGATGTTTTTCTTCAGTGTGGTGTGTCGCCAGCTGGGCTACATCGGAGGTAACGCCATGACCCAGGCTTACTACGGCGAGGGTTACAGCGACCAGGTAACTCACCCATCATCACGCCCAAACTGCCCGTGCTGAGTCTGCTGAGACTCTCAATCGCTTCACAGCCTGCTGTCTCCTGCGCAGGACATCATCCTGGACGATGTGATCTGTACCGGAGACGAGGCGTCGCTCGCCGAGTGCGACCACAACGCGCTCTTCGACCACAACTGCCAGCATTATGAGGACGTCGGAGTCGAGTGCTACGGTGAGTCCAGCGCACTGAAGATCACACAAAACACTTCTTCTCAACTGATGTGATATTTTTACAAAGAGCTGTTTTGTACGGTTTATTGGTCAAAATGTATTCAGTCAGCTTCAACACACAAAGTTTTGAGGCTGCTTTGCTCTGAAGACATCATTTCGAAGTAGCAACTGTGAGTGGGAGGGACAAGAGAAAGGGCTTGAGAACCCGGATCCTCCATCGCTTCGCTTGTGCCGTTCACATGTTCAAATCTGTGTAACCTTCATGGTGCAGGCATCATCCCCCGCTTGGTGAACGACGACTGCGACCCCGAGGACGCGTGGTACGGACTCCTCGAGGTTTCCCTCGATGGAGGCGACACCTGGGGAACCGTCTGCGACGATTACTTCGATGACAACGCTGCCAAGTGAGTGCTTCATCAATTTGACCACTCAAATATATTTGGCATATCCAAACACAAAGACAAAGGAGGACAACATCTTTACAACTGCAGCCAAAATCAGTCCCACCCACCTCACGCACTGATCCGCTGTTTGTCCATCGCAGCGTGGTTTGCTGGGACCTGGGCTATGACTTCGGCTACGCCTACGACTACGCGTACTACGGTGAGGGCGAGGGCGACATCCTGCTGGACGACGTCGTGTGCGACGGCTGGGAGTGGGGCCTCAACGAGTGCTCCTACACCACGAACCACAACTGCGCGCACTACGAGGACGTCGGCATCGAGTGCTACGGTGAGCACATTCCAGAAGATTTGGCACGATCAAAGAAACGATGCGAAGTCTCCGTTTGTTCATAAACCAACACTCGCTGTTTGCTTGAATTTTGTCTGCATTCAAGTGTTTCACATTCCCATCTTGTTTTCAGATTGGGACCAGTACGACTGGTAAGTGAGGAGGAGGTAAAGTGAGGATTGTAAGTGATGCAGAATATGGCCGAGTGGTTCAGCCGACAGAAAGTTGCGCTGCAACCAGTGGCCAGAGAACCCTTACATAATTGCAAAACAACGGACAAATCCTGAGCCGAGCCGGGTACCTCAGTCGGTAGAGCGTCGCGCTCCAAAGCGTGAGGTCAGCGGTTCGAATTCAGTGCGACAAGGGTGGGGTGGTGCAAAATTACAAACTACTTTCTGAACCCTGGCCAGCTGGCATTCAACAAAAACGACATGCAGAAAGAGCGAAATTTCCCAACAGCTGAACGTGCCGTGGGACATTTTCAGGGACAAGGAACTGTGGGACATGTACGATGATGACTGGTACGACTGGTATGATTGGAACTACCTCTACTACTACTGGTAATACTTTCTTGTTCCTTTCCTGGTTTGAATATAACATTTAGGATTTCTGACAACAAGAATCTGCTTGCTTGAAATACAATCAGTTGCTGAATAAAACTGAGATGTTTCCTTTCAGGTACGACTGGGGATGGGATGTTGACTATGATGGAGACTATGATTGGTGGGGATGGTGAGATTTTATGGTTCAATTCTGTTCAACAACAGTTCTGCAAATCCAATAAGGAATTACTCTGCTTTTGGAGTGACAAATGATGTCTTTTTTCTTCAGGGATGTGATGACCAAATACAGAGATGATGACTGGGCATTCTGGTACTATGACTGGGATTCGTACTATTACTACTACAATGATGGCTATGGTGAGCAAAAAAGTACAGGATTGCACCTGGTAGACAGCAATCTACAGCTGTGGCAGGCTTAAGTCAGGGGTCAGGCAGACAGTTGAACAAAACTGCAAGACTCAGGAGACACCTTGGACAGAACAGTTACCACCACAAAGATTGAGCATGTTACTTCAAATCAACTGACTCAGAATCTGAGCAAAAGACATATAAAAATTATGCTTTTTTGCAGATCCCTACTTCTACCCAGAATTTGATGACATGTTCCTTGATGATTGGAATGATTATTGGTATGACTGGAACTACTGGTATGAGTATTGGTACTTCTGGGGATGGGATGTCGACTATGATGGAGACTATGACTGGTATGGATGGTAAGAAGAACATTTCTTCCCCTATGGTGAGGTCTGGCAACTGACTGGAGAAAGCAAGCAATCTGTTTTCACACAGTCAATTGTTTGTTTCAGGGATGTGATGACCAAGTACAGAGATGATGATTGGGCATACTGGTACTATGACTGGGACTGGTACTCTTATTATTACAATGATGGCTACGGTCTGTATTTGTCTTCTCCCCTTTTTTGTGCCATTGATTTTGATTGATGCTGTAATCTTGACAACAACTGAAATATGTTGAGCTGCATTTCAAACAAAAGAAAAGTCAGTGTCACTTTGGCTGCAGACTGGGACATCCAGAGTCCTTGGGACATCTACAATGATGACTGGTTTGATTATGATGACACAAATTATTGGATGACATACTTCTAC
>JAAUXT010079349.1_pt1 | contig 25334 bp, 36 predicted proteins | sample 7278171 | NCBI WGS metagenome assembly JAAUXT01 (sample SAMN14350112, study PRJNA611818) | marine sediment metagenome | isolation source: surface marine sediment (1.8m) | place: French Polynesia: Moorea | collected 2018-08
ACCCCTCCCTGCCCACCCTTCTTGTCATTACCTAGAAACCTGTTTTTCACTTTTTCAGCCAAAGTTCTTGGTTTTTTCTTCAATGTGGTCTTGTCTGAAGAAGCCATCTTGGTGCGTTGCATTCTGGGGAAAAACCTAGATCTAGTCATGTTCGTAGGATGTGCGGCACATCCTACGGGGACGCAACACTCTCTTCCCAGCCCCCAGCCCCCACCAGTCCTGCCCCACCCCCAACCCCACCAGTTCTACCCCACCCACCCCCACCCACAAGTACTGCCCCACCCACCCCCACCTTTTGGGCTCTCTCCCTGCCCCACAAGACTTAGACCTAGTCGTGTTTGTAGGACATGCGGCACGTCCTATGGGGACACAACACTCCCTTCCCAGCCCCCAGCCCCCACCCCCACCAGTCCTGCCCCACCCCCAGGGGATACCTCTGGGTATGCCAGAACACAAATTGTCACGTAGGATGTGCCGCACGTCCTATGTGACGTGAAATAACACCTGGTTTTCCACACAAAACAGATCTATCACATGCCCTAACATGAAGCCTTATTTATGGCTCTGCCCCACCCCCCAGCCCCACCCCCAGGGGTCCTACCCCTCCCTGCCCCCCCTTCTTGTCATTACCTAGAAACCTGTTCTTCCCTTTCTCAGCCAGTGTTTTTGATTTTTTCTTCAATTTTGACTTGTCTCCTGAAGAAGCCATTTTGGTGCAGTGCATTCTGGGTAAGAAACATACAGAATTGTGGGTAAAATGCAGAAATTCGTAGGATGTGCTGCACGTCTGTTCCCACCGAATATGCAAATTAGGCCCCACCCACCTCTCCCCTCTGCTCTTCTCTCTCCTCTCCAGAAATTTCGCCTCACACTGTTTTGGTAGGATGTGCACACTGTTTTGGTAGGATGTGCAAGTTGTTTTTGTAGGACGTGCGGCACGTCCGTTCCCACGGTATGCAAATGAGGCATACTCTCCTCTCCACTCTCCTCTCCAAAAAAACACACATGTGATAATCCCTTCTCCTCATTCTTGCCTCCCATCAAATGCTGATAATATTTTCCCGCCAGATGACACCAGAGTCGCATCAGCGCTGCGCACTTTCCCGCTACAGAAATAAAGCGAGATGTTCGGTCACTCTTTTGTGGAAACTTCACACACACAAATCCTTTTGTAGTTTGAAATGATGACGCAACGGTTCAAAAGTTGGGCACCAAAAATTCAGAGACTTTCACTCTCGCTGCAAAGTCTGCAAACATTTCTCACCCAGGGTTGTCAAGCGCACAAGTCAGAACACTCAAAAATTGTTCAGGACATCCAGCCCAAAATCCTGTTCTTCCGACGGATTCACCTGCCTGTTACGACTGAACCTCAGTTGTCCTGAGTGCGAAATAAAGTTGGACAATGAGTGACAACTGGATTTTCGTTTTCTGCTTGTCATGACGCGCGAGATACCCTCACGCGCGCGCACACACACACACACACGCACACACGTGCGCTCACGCACGCACATACGCACGCACACATGCACACTCAAACGGACACACACAGAGACAGGGCCAAACAATCGAAAATCAATCGATTTCACATCTTGGTGATTTCTCTCAGGATCTCACAGCAAATCCACAGCTTTCATCTGTCAAGAGTCGGAAATGGCGGCACAACCCAACAAGGCACCACACAACGTGGCGATGCGTGAAGTTCGTGCTCACCGAACCAGGACGACTGGGAACAGCATAGGCGAGACCCTCTCCCTGACATACTTACTCTCCCATGCCCATGTGTAGGGTGTAGCCTTTATCATGCATGAAACATGAATCAAGGAAAACATACGAAATTTTAGTAGCCTGGAATAGAACAAAAACTTGAGGTAATTCTGTTCGGTTGTCTTATCCTTCGTTGTCATTTTTCGTGTAGTTCCAATCTCTTGTGCCTGATTGTTTGTAACTTTTGCAACAATTCCTGAAGGTATTGTCGAAGTAATTTTCCACGGGTGTGCCAAAGAAAATATTTCATTTTGGCTGCCCATTCTGGATCAAAACAATCTCGTTACACAAGTTGTTTCCGGCAAGAGTACTTCTGCAGAAAACCAAACGTGATCATTTTGAAGAACCTATTCAACAGAAAACATTCGACCGTTGTGTTGAACTGTTTGGGTTTTGAGTTGGTGTTGTTTGTCCTCAGTTGAGGTGACGGAGTCGCCATGTCGCGTCGCTACTCTCGCGACGACTCGGACGTGCGCGTCACGCACCGCTCCTGGTACTACGCATGCGCACTCGTCTTCATCATCATCGCTTCCGTCGTGCTCGCCGTGTCCTTCCTGACCGACAACTGGCTGGAGTATGACGTGGACAGACGTGAGGATTATTGTCGCTGCTTCATCACAGTTCCCTCTGGTGGCTCCGGGCTCTTTTGCGACCCTCGACCACATTTCCCGAGAATGGGGCCCAAACGGGGTTCAACCCAACCTGGATCCAGTGGCAGATTCCTTTCCATGTTCTTTGGGGAGGGAGGGGGTGCGTCGAGAAAGGAACACAGTCTGAACGAATCCACTCTTGCTGCGAGTGAGACGGACGTTACCGTACGTTTGTTGCACGTACAAAAGAACTGGAATCCGTGGGTGGTGCAGGCACGCTATTTTCCACGCACTTGTCTGGTTTCACTTTTCAAGCACACAATTGTGAAGTTTTGGATGAGACACAGATATCCGTCTTCGCAAGTGGACAGTTGTTCTGAACTAGTTTGAGGTCCTTTTTTGTGGAATCTCAGTCTAATTTTGATGAAGATTTTCAAGCGTCCGGATTCAGAAAAATGCTTGCCACTGTCTTCGAATATTTGTCCACAATTCTCACGTTCTCGTTTGTCTCACCAACTTCACATCTCGGTGCAGAAAAACACGTTTTCCTCGTCCGCAGGAGCACTGGAGGCACTGGAGCCACGAGCCTACGCCCCCTACACCCAGGACCAGTTCACCCGCCTCTGGCGCGACGACTTCAAATTCTACACGCGCAACAGGGGGCTCTTCAGGACCTGTTTCGAAGTGGAGGACGGATTCTTGTTTCTTGATGTGAGTTTTTGCCAAAACCATGGCTGCGTGTTCGATAGAAACCCATCAAAATCTTCCTTGATCTGATCGACCGGTTGCCCAATGGATCTCTGGAAGACATTCAAGTTTTTGTTGACAAGAAAGTTGGTGCGTGCACGGGTGAAAAAGATCAAACAAATTACCACCTCCGTTTGATATTTTTCGATCTGTTCTTCTTGGTTTTCAACAAATGTACAAATGGGGCAAAGAGACAATTTGTTAAAAACTCAAAGATTTCATGGTCATGGTTTGGGTCCTGACCACCAGGGAGATTCCAAAACCGTCAGACGGAGTACGGCACAACACGAAACAAACAAGAGAGGGACACTTGACAAAAATTCGTTCGTGCTGCGGAATCAAGGATCAAACAAAAATCTTTTGCAGGCGAGACCGGTGGACATCGATGGCAACTGTCTGCGTCAAACGGCGTATGACTTCGAGGACTCCAACATCCGGGCGACCGACGCCGAGGACGAGAATTGGACGCTGCGTCGCAACCTGATGCGCACGCACCTCGCCATGTTCATCCTCGCCATCGTGTGCCTCGCGCTCGCGATCGTCATCAGCGTGCTCGGCTGCTGGTGCCTCTCCGTCAAGGTCAGTCAGGAACACTTCCGGTCAGCCAGAAACACTTCCGGTTGGGGCGCACATGTATCCAACAGATCCAGGGGAGCCCCACCCAACCCAAGAAATGTATTCACTCCCATTTGATAACTGCAGAAGCGAAATACTGTACGTATTTTCAGATGTTGAACTCTTTGGTCAAAATTGGGCCCAAAAGAAATTGTCCACAAAAAAACCTCTGAAGATTCGTCGCTGTCTGAGACCGAGGCAGCCCACGTATCCCCCGCCCGACCCGATTCTGGTTCCGCATGTGTGTGTGTGTGTGTGTGTGTGTGTGTGTGTGTGTGTGTGTGTGTGCAACATTGCCAAATTTGGTGTTTTGATGAGATCGTCTCCTAGAGAGGCGCCTGTGCTCACGACGTGCCTGGAGCACGAAATCCTCTCCCTGCTGCAGCGATATTCCAAAAAGTAGAAAATTCCCAATTTAAATTTGTCCAGCGTTTTCTGAATTCGAGTCCAATTTGTGAGGAATTCTTGTTGTGCAAAGAATCAGTATCACTGAGGGCGTCGTCCAAATCTATGTTCTTCCTGCAGGCGTTCGTCGTCGTGTGCATCTTCTGCTTCATCAGCTGCATCGCCATCTTGGTCGGCATGGTCTTCTTCCACTGGTACAAGTACATCGAGGAGAACGAGCTCGACTTCGACGAGTACGACCGCAAGGCGTGGCACCAGGAGCCCTTCCTCGTGGACCACACCGACGTCCGCTACGCGTACTCCTACGTCCTCGGGTGGGTCGCGCTCTTCTTCGCGATCCTGGCCTTCGTCTTCTTCGTGCTCGCGGCGTGGGCGACCCGCAGGGAGAAGTACGGCTTCGTCGAGCCGGGCAAGTCGGAGGTGCTGGTGGTGGACCACTACCCGAACAAGCCGGTCAGCCCCCCGCCGACGGTGGTCGTGCCGACGCCGCAGCCGATCTACGCCCCCGCGCCGCAGCCCATCTATGCTCCCGCGCCGCCGCAGCCCATCTACGGAGGCCCCGTCGTGGTGGCCCCTCAAGCCATTTATGGTTGAGTGAACGAGGGACAACTGTGATGATACGGTCGAATGAAGAACATTCCACAAGTGAGCTCAAGATTACATGTCGCTGGAAACATCCAGGAGATTGGGTTTACAATTTTAGAACTTTCAAAACAAACCGCTTTTTCTCAACATGCACCAAACATTTTTTTCGTGCAATACCTGCATGACAGACTCAAAATTCTTCTCGTCTGTTGTTTTGACCTCGGAATTTTGCAGTGAATTTTTTTCAGTGAAACAATGTGACCGTGTTCGCTCGAGTTGTCGTTGATGTTCGAGTCCCACGGAAACGCCTTCACCCACGTGATCCACACACACACGTGATCCGTTTCGAGCTCTCACTCGTGCAGTTCCCTTTGAGCGAACTTCGACATTCGAGACAGCACAGAGTCTTCGCCTGCATGTGTCTTTCATTCACTTATCATGTAACCTTCGATTGTACGTACACTAGATAACAGTTTGTCGACAGATATGTATTAATTTGTAAATGGTATCCCCCTGAACCCTGTTTCTCAGACCTGCTGGGACATGTCGTCGCAAAGTTTCAGGTTGGTGGTTTTCAAAAAGTTGTTTCTTGCAGGAATGGAATCATGTGAATAAAATTTTAACAATCCCAGAGTCGACCTTTTCGTTTGCGCCCGATGTTTGTGTGATTTGGAAAAAACGCCTTCGAGGTGCACAACCAGAGAACCTGGTCCCCACTTCCGGTGGACCCCTTCAGTCAGTCCAAATGTGAACACAAACCACGGAAACGATTTCCTTTTTGATTCCACTGGGAATTTTCAAGTTTGGAAGTGTACTTTCTGCACCGGCGAACATCGGAAGGAAAACCAAACGGAGCACGTCAGTGAGCCTCCACGCCATCAACCCTTGCGGATCAGTAAAGTTGGGAACCACGCGTAGTTCACCTTTCCAATTGTGTCGATGAGTGTACCTGTCAGCAGAATCAGACCAGAAAACACCGCTTTGCAAAGCAGACGCTTCGACGCAAACAGCTTCATCAAGAAGAAGACGAGGGAACACTGCTTCTCTGAGCGCAAGTTCGCACAGAATCCACAGCGCAAGCTGACCGTGCAACAATGACGTTCGCACTGCATTGTTTCTCAGTCCGAAGAACACTGTCGTGCAGAGCAGTGTGTGTGTGTGTGTTCTTCCACGTATACTTACCTCAAGTCCATCAACATGCAGACCCCGCCCCCCCTGGATGCGACAAAGGGTTTCTGCATAACCCTCCAGGTTCACCAACTCTCTCCCGGCCGGTGGCCTCAACAGAACCATCCGAGCGACTTGTGCTGGATTCAGATTTCAACGGAACCTACAAACACGATTCCAAACCTGCATGCATGGACGGTCGTAAGTCCCGCTGTGGAAGGCGTTTGAATTGAAGGGAATGGGAGACGCAAAATGGGTTGTTTTGTTTGACGACAGTGGCAAACCTTGACTGAAGAAAGTCCACGTGGGCAAATGCATTCTCTCTCTCTCTGCCTCTCTCTCAGTCTCTCTCTCTCTCTCTCTCTCTCACACACACACACACACACACACACACACACCAGGGAGGCCTCAGGCCCACCCTCCTGGACCTGCCCCTTCACCCAACACACACGCACGCACGCGCACGCACACATACACACACACACACACACACACACACACACACACACACACACACACACACACACAACCTCGTCTGAGACTCGGCAGACTGGCGTGTCAAAGGTTGACAAATAGGCCGAATTAAATTTGGACGTGGGCTTCAGACACCTCATTTGCCGCCGTCTCCTGGTGCCCAATAGAAGTCAGGAATGTTCAGTAGGATCGACCCTCGCACGAAAAGCAATAAAGTTCGAAAAAGGAAATTCCGGGCCCAGAGACCATCAATCTCTCTCTGGCTGTGTCGTGCACGGCGACCCGCGCTGCGGGAACTTCCACGGAATGCTTTTTGAGCTTTGATGGGCAATGGCCGTTCGGATGGATTGCGCAGGTCTTTGTCCACATTCTGCAGGATCTGTGGAGCATTTTCTGGCTATGTTTGGAGTGTGCACTTCAGTTCAGACAGTGGTTCGTTCTATTTTTGCAACAAATACCCAAAGGCACGGTCAATTCTCGGACAATGTTTGAGACACGAGATTGAACTGCATATTTGGTCTCGTTTCACTTCTGCAGGGATATGACAACGACCAACAGACACGCAAAGGTTTACGTTCTTTCCAAGGCTATTGGTGTCAAGAAGAGAGGTCCCTGGTCTCTTCCCCTCACACAGGCGATGCCCTCACCTTCCAGCTTTCATGCCCTGACATTCTAAGCTTTACACATAACTGCTGAATCTCTGAGGCTTTGACTTTATTGTGATGGATTTCTTTCGCAATGGATTCTGCCAACCAAATCTCTTTCTCGTGTCCTTCGGAGACACATCGGAACGTGGCTGAGAGCTCTCCTCGGACGAGTGTCGGCACGATAAGCTCAGCTTGTCCTGGCGCTCCGTGATAAAGTTGGAGCTTTTGTCCGTGGCTTCCATAACTCATCCTCTTGTAAACATATTAGGAATATTACACTCAGCAGTTCTTTGCAGGGAAGACTTTTGAAAATACTGTATCCAGTTTGAAATGGCATTTCGAGTGCTCCAAGGTTCCAGCAGAAGGAGCAACCAGGAAAACCCAGTTTGACTGTTTGATTTTGGACGCGAACCGGCTTCGTTTTTTTGTGTTCACGTGTGTGTGTGTGTGTGTGTGTGTGTGTGTGTGTGTGTGTGTGTGTGTGCATGCGTGCGTGCGTTGTGTCTCCCTTGGCTGCGGAAAGTAAACTCCAAATTTTGCGTCGCAAGCACAAATTCCTTTGCATTTGGACACTTGTCCTTTTTTCAAGTCTTTTTGGAGGTAGGGGCCTCCCACGCAGACCCCAATCGTCGACTCCTAGGAAGAGCTGATACCCGAGAGCAACCTTCCCCACAACGCACTTCATGCATGACTTCCCGTTGACATACGAACAGCCTCCGTCACCGTCTCCGCTGCGGACCACGGACGACGGCAGGGTATCTCTTCATCGCTGCCCAAACTCCCTATCGAGGAGAACCACCAATGACTGGAAACAGGAACCGGAAATGGAGACTCGTTCGGCGCGTGGGAAACGCAAGGGCGTTCAGTGCTTCCGTCGCACCAAGCTTGCAGATCCTACATCATGCATCTGACTTCAACTCAGAACTTTCAAACTGAGTGAAAGAGTCTGTGTTCTTGGTCCTCAGCCTCGGAGCTTTCTTCCTGCAGTTAACGTCTGCGACAGCAGGGGCGCCCCGGTCTCCTAATGGAATAGTCGCGTTAATCTCTTTAGCAATGATCCCCTGTATTGTTGAGCTCCAGACCTACAGCCGTATAAGGACCGCGCCAAGTGCATTCAAAGGAAAATAATCAATGGCTATTTCAGCATTGATCATCCAGATCTTGAGAAATCTGAGCAAGTAGGCGTGTGTGCACAGGACATTCATCTTCGGTTGATGTCATCTGTCACGAAGTCCCATCTTTCTTGAAGACATCCGTTTTCAAATCTGCACTCAACGTGATTGCCAAGGAAGGATGTACCCAACCCACGCTCCAGTCCTCCAGATTTTGATATGGCGGGTGTGATGATCTTCAACTTAAGGTCATTGGCCGCTCTGGCACGGATCAAGAATCTCTCGGAATGCTATCCGTGGCTATAAAGTAACGCGTGGGCAAAATCACCGTTGACATTTGTGAGGTCGGCCGGCGTCGCAACAGCTTCATAATCTCGTTGTTTGTGTCGTAAACCATTTGCGCAACTTCCACCCGAGTGAGTCAATTGGATTCCCCGACTTTGTTCCACACGCTCCAGACCCGGCTCGATGTACTTGCACCGAGAATCGGATTGGCAGACACCGGATGATCAAAGATTCTTTTGTGCTCCACAGCACACACGCGTCTGGATTCTCCTTTCCCCAGTTTCTCAAGATCTCCAGGCTTTGATGCTGGCGCAGGTTTGGTTGCTTGGAGAAACGCACAACGGACTTGCTGCATGTGCATGCTGCTGTTTTGTAACAAAAGGCATTCATGCGCTCAGGAACCAGGGGCAAATCTGGGCACCGTGACTCTGAAAGTATTATTGGCTCTCTCCCTTGAGAAAGCACCACGATCACTTTGATGGTCCATGTCCACAGAGACTCACCCTCCATATTTGAAACGGCAGGAGCCACAAATTTTACATTCCTCCGCAGTCTGAGCAGATGGAAAGGTGGATTTCTTTTTCGTGTTAAATGTCAGCATTTCCAGCGGTGTTCCCCTGGAGGCTTCCTGACACGTTGTGTAACTTCAGCCTCGGCCCTGGCGGGGCAGCTGATGCCGTTTCGCTGCAAGAAGCCTGCTTCAGTTGAAGAAAGGGTCACTTATGCTGTCAAAATGCGTCGCTCCTTGCAGCAGCTTTGCTTGTGACTCAATGAAAGTACCTCCAGTCCATTGCATGATATCTGCGCAAGACTTCCAAGTTCGGCACTGAGTCAGGTCCCTTGCAACTTTGGGAGGGGAGGAAGGTTCTTGTGTCAATGAAAACAGCCAGAAAGCACAGATTTTGTGAATACCAGTTGATCAGAACCATTTCGCTGCCCACAAAATCTTCGTTTCTGAAGAATGGGAACACCACGGGCAAATGCCAATCGTGGGTCACGCACATGGGGTCCCAGGCCTTTTGGTATTCACCCAATTGAGCCGAACCGCTGATGAAGGGAAAAATGGGTCAAATCGCCTGCAGGATAATGCACCATTGGAATCGTGACGCGAAAGTGGATGACTTGGGACAAAATTGACCAGAAACCCTCATTGTGAGTTTTCGGAGCAATCTTCAGCGCCTGATCATGGCAGAGGAACTCATCAAGAGAAACAACCGAGAAATTCCCAGAAGATCCAAGTTGTTGAATGGGCGATGAGAAGGCATTAATGACAGTGTGTGTGACGTATTAGGGTCTCCGCTTGGCCCGCTGACCCGGCTGTGGGGAAATATGGCTTCTGGGGTGCGAGCATCTGGACTCAGAAATTCGTTTTCATTGCGTCCGACGTAAAGGGCTCGTAAATTGATATTAGACTCGAGTCCAGACGGGTTCTCGTGATTGGTTTTCCTTCTTTACGTTGTTGCTCTGAAAGGGATTGCGTTGCCATTGTTTGTCACCCAGATCCATTGTCTTGTCACCCATTTGGCTGGAGTCCCAGTCTCGATTTGAATTTGAAGAGTCAAGGAGCGGAAGACAAAACAAATGGTACACGGAAGGAGTGTCACTACGGAGGTTTAGCAAACACGTCCGCTGCTTTTCCGACGTGCCCCAATTGTCAGATCGGTGACATAGATACCATTTGGTTTCTTCTCATTGGCTCTTGGTGGTGTACAATTGAGTTTTCGTTTTCTGGACCACCGACCTGGCATCCCGCACGTATGAAAACCAAGGGTGTGCTAAACCTCCACATTGTTTTCTGTTCCACTACATGTGTTGTCTTTGATGGTTGTCTTCTGGTTTCAAATCTCGCGAAACACAAAAACTTTCTCCAATTGAGACATTCTTCAGACTTCAATGGAAGTTGGTGAAAGCCATGCTTGATGCACGAAACAAAACAAACCAGTCATGAGCGAAATTTGTCTCCGTTTTTGAGGGATGTGTGTGTGTGTGTGTGTGTGTGTGTGTGTGTGTGAGAGAGAGAGAGTATGTGTGTGTTCGTGACCGTTCTTGTGTGTGTGCGTGCGTGTGTGTTTGTGTGTGTGTGTTCGTGAGCGTTTGTTCGTGTGTGTGTGTGTGTGTGTGTGTGTGTGTTGGGTGTGTGTATGTGTGTGTGTTTGTGTGTGTATGCTCGTGAGCGTTTGTGCTTTGTGTGTGACTTCACTTCATGAGCGTGCTTGAGAATTATCGCCAAAAGAAAACACGAGCGCAGAAGAAGAACGTGCACCATACACCCTCTTTCTACTCGCCCCAATATACAGAGACGTCGTTTCCGTCGAATGGGCTCCCTTTTGTCCGCTCTGAAACCTGCTTTGAAATGACAAAATAAATGCGAGTTCTCGATACTGAAAGCCGCAAAGCCCCGCACGGGCACATTTACTGCAGGTCTGTAGTCTCGTAAATAACGGAGAAACCACTGTAAAAAGGAAATTTGAAAGCATTATGTGCACCTGAAATGTTGCCCTGGCCATTCACTCAGCCCAATGAGGCGTGCGGCGGGCGGAAGCCAACTGATGGAGCTCCGGCCGACAACAACGGACCGGGAAACAGGAGTTAATATTCAATTAAACAGCAACAAAACAGTCCAAAAACATCAGCTCTGCTTTGCAAAAACACACAGAGAAAAACTTGAGATTCTCTTGCTGGGTTTTTGACATTTTGTTGACGGGTGGGAAAATATCCTGTCCCCAGGTTCGACATTGGAGGAGACAGGAGTTCTACCACAGCAGGACCGACTGCAATGAGGTTCCGCGTAGTTTCAGGTCAGATTCCGAGCCTCTGCGTCGTTGAATTCCAAATGGATCTTGATTGCCAGATCATGAAAGGCCCACCGCGGATGTCTTTTGAGTTGGGGCAAAAAAGAGACTCTTTTTCCCACTGAGGTAGAGTTGGGCTCGGGAGCCGCGGTGACCCGTTGTGCTGTGGGAACATGATGTGAGCTGATTGCCAATCAGCCTCAAATACAATGGCCTGATGAAAAAGGCTTCGAGTCTCCGATAATTTGTGATGTCTGTAATTGCGAGGCAGCTTCAGGCAGACAACATCAATCCGACTCTTTTGCTCATCAATGTTTTTCATCCCACAGTCAAATTGAGAAACAAGCTCACAATACGATCTGATTGCTGGTATGATGATGATCTTGGCTCCATGTCGAAGGATGTGGATCCGATGCATCTCGTTCTGAACAATATGAACAGGTCTGTTTTGTTGGGAAATATCTCCAAAGTTCGCTTCATGCTGCACACGTCTCATACCGCAGCCCTACATCATCACGAGTGAGAATGGGACGCCAGAGGTGTGAATATTGTGAATATTTCTCCCCAGCGCTTCCAGACGGGACACCCACCCACCCACACAAAAACGAAGCCCTGCTGCCCACCAACAAATTCACTGAACCAGTGGTGCAGCTGAAGAGGGAGTCCACACAAGGAGATGCAATGCATAAGCAAGGAGCCCTGAGCCACACAGGCCTGATGCAGTTTCAGTCGTGGGGACTGAAGCAATGAGCTAATTTGAAGAGACAAAAATCCTTTGATAGAGCTTCGGGCAAATCCTGATATCCCGGTAATCCTGGGTGCGCACGGGGGCCTCCGCGCATCTAAGGGAAGATAGACCACGTGACAACCCCCGTTTCCTCCTCCCTTTCGCTCAGATTACCCTCGTAGACGTCTTTTGTGAGTGTGATCTTCTGCTGAAAAGCTCTCCGCATGCCGCTGAAGTTCTTGACGTTCTGAATGTCGTCAATTGACGAGAGCGAAAAAAGGACACTCGTGGTTGGATCAGATTTCAGGAATTTTTCTTCCCTTGTGCAGAAAAGCTCGTTCACGCTCTCCTGGCTCTGACAAATTTCCTCCACTTTTGACCTTTTACAGCCAGCCCCCTCCCGTCAGACACTCCTGGCCCCAAGAAAAACCCAAACCCTGCACCCACTGGTAAAAAAGGTTGTTTTTCAAAAGAAAGAGTCGTGTACTCAGTCTCTGATTTCAATTTCTCCCTGTTTCACTTGGTAAATTCTTAAATGGAAACATAAATTCTGGAGCAAAGTCTGGAAGCACAAATGGCATGCAGATTGTGATCGACTGTGGGGGTGAGGCCGGATCAGATCAGATGAAGACAGGCTGAGCACCAGGGACCAAAGGGTCCACAAGCGTTGCCACCAAATCAAATCACCCTGAGGTTAATTGTGGGGGTCTTTCTTCTGTAGGTTCAGTGCCTCTGAAGACGAGACCCTCCCTATCAACCTCAAGATTTTCCTTTGACAGTTTCCATAAGAAGCGAGCGCAGCATTTCACCAGCCTCCATTAAAGCTCAGAAACTGCTTTTCACGGTTCACGAAGCACACGAGGCGAGTGCGATATGGAGGAATCGGTTCCAGGCCGAGGAGCATCATGTGAGTCGATTGATCCACGATCGTTCATCCATTGAGCGGGGATTACACGGGATGAAGAGATGAGACGAGGGACCCCCTCCTCCTGCTCCTCCTGCTCCCGGAGTCCATTCAGACACGAGACCCCACAGTCACGAAGCAATTTCGGCGGGCAGCCATGGCGGCAAGACCCAAATGCCGCCGAAGGGAAATCTTCCAACAGGACGTGACAATAATGCAACTTTCCAAGCCGAGAATCATAACCCATTGAACGGACGATCGTTTTGTGATCCCTCGTGCGCTATTCGTTGGTTTGCGTTGCGAGTAAACCATCAAATCAACATCCTCCAGTTTGTCCGCGGTGACTCCGTCGAATGCGCATGCGTCTGGAGGGAGATCTATCTGTGGGTTGCAGAGTACCGGACAGACCCCTACAACTCAACCCTAAACCAGTTAACGCGGGTTTGTATTTCACCGTGATTGCCTTTTCACTACTGCAGGCGTCGGACCCTTCTTCCAATCTGGAGTAATGGACGGGATATGGAAATGCTAAGCTTATTTGCCTGCCACACAGCGCTGAATACCAATGCCTCGGTTCCATTTCATACACCAGCGTGTGTGCTCTGATGATCAAATCGTTTCGCGACCTTATTCGCCGACACCCTTTTCTTCTGCCCGCGTCTTCCCTCAAGACCCATCCATCGATCGCGCTAACTTCGTTTGACCGCGGGACTGGCGCGCTTATTCAGTCATGGCCAGTTTTAACGCCCGACTTCTTCAATGGATATCGCCATGGCAATGAATCATATTTCTCGATGAAACGCGCGGCTGACAGCAAAACGTCAATGGCGAATTGGCACAGATGTTCAAAAGCTGTGAGAGATATTTCTGAAGCTGTTTTCCACGTTTGTGTTTGTGGATGTGCGTCTGAGCTCAACGGACGGACGGTCAAGACCCAGAATTTCTGAGCAAGCACATTGAGGTGGACACAAGTTCCTTGTGACCTGTTTGTGAACGTCTCAATATCCTGTGCAGGTCGGAATAGCAGATGGCTGAACCCAGGACACGATTCTCCTGCGCCCGTCCAGTCCTCCCTCTTCCGGCGGCTACTTCCGGTTCTCCACCTGCGCCGCCTGGTGCAGAACCCGCGCGACGCCCCCCCCCCCCGATCCAGCCCGGCCAGTAATCGCCCATCATTGGCTGTTTCCATGACAAGAGGCAATCGAGTGGACAGTAATTACGGTTATTACTGCGACATCATCATGGAGCGCCTACAATACCCAATCCCCCAGCAAATTACCAAATTAAGTCACGCAGTTTAAATCCTGGAGAATTATCCCAGCAGCAGATTTACAACTTGTGATTTAGTGATTCTTGCCAGAGTGTTGGGGCTTATCAGGACTCGTGTTCTGGAACTTTTTCCTCGTTTTTAAACATCCTTCTTTCTGAATGACGGGTCTTCAATCTTCGTTTCGCGCGAGTGTGGGTTTCAGTTAAAAGCATCTTGGATTGAGACGTGAAAGCTTTGCATGCTCCTTAAATAGGAAGCGACAGACTCAATTTTACACCCAAAATTGAAGAGGAAAATTCAGCTCAGAAGGGAGAGATCTTGGAGCCTTGGAGCAGATTGCTGAGAATTTTCCTGCCAAACTCTCGAGTGCGTGTGCGCCAGAACTTCGCGTTCTGCTGCAGCTGCAGGGGAACCAAATTACACTGGGTCACGCAACAACAATGTTCAACAGGCGAAGGAGCCTTTGTTTGACGTGTTCCCTTCCTGAACAAAGAAACAATGTGTGGACAACAGCTCCTCTTGATGAACAAGAGCACCAAAAGTGACAAACACAGAAAGACATTCTTTCATGTGTCATTCGCATGAGGAACGGGTGCCTTCCGTAACCTTATTAATCTTACACACTCCCGCGGGTCAGAGGAAAACCTCCAAGATCGCACCGCGTATGAGAAAAAGCCGGAGGCCTTTATTATGGAGGATTGAAGTTGGCATCACGGTTTGAATACTGATTTCGTAGTTCTTTCAGACAATCAATACGAAAACACAGGGTCTCCTGGAGAAACTCGGCTTGTGAAAAAGTTTCAATCGGCGGCGCTTCAAACCTTTCAATTCCATTGTTCCCACAAGGCCCTTGCTACAAATTTGTACTCAGCGCGCGCGAGGCGGAGGGGGAAGGGGCGAGATACGTGCGGTGGGATCTGACGTACAGATCGCCTGAAAAATGATGGGCAATTATGATCAATATCAACCCGCGCGCCCCTTCTTCAGCAGAAGGCGCTGTGTACGGTACTCGAGCCCTGCTGCTGCAATATGACGGATTAACACACTTGAAAACACATTGTAACGGATCGGCTGTATCAATGGCTGGAAAACGGGACGCCAGCGAGAGCCGAGTGGAGATTCCATTAACTGCGGCGCCACAATTAATGCGGCGCTGTCACCCTCCTGATGAGAATCTCTTTAGGAAAATGCGTCTGCATCAGCGCGGCTTTTCAGGGACGAGGAGAGCGAAGGAAGACAGAGCTGCGGATTGTCCGGACACCTCGTTCGAGCAGCTTCTGTTTTTGCAGGGAATCACGACAATTTGTACCGTAGCCACTCAAGTACAAGACGCACCTTTTCTGTCCAGAAATTTGGCACCAAAGCTGGGGGTGTGTCTCACACATGGGTGTGAAGTGACTGTCATTTCAATGGGACCTGATACCAGAAAACAAGGCAAAAGTAGGGGTGCATCTTGTGCTTGGGTGCGACTTACACTCGGGTGAAATACGGTATTTGCACGCGGCTTTGTGAAACACCTTTGAGGGCATGGGAAACACTGAGAGGCACCACACCAACAACCGACAGAACGAAAGGATCATTCTCCAGCTTTCCACGTATCAAATGACCACAAGAACAACACGTTGTAAAATTCACTACTTTATTAGGATAACTCAACTGTACAACTTTCCTTTCGCGCCATCACGATGCAAACGTGTGAATCAACAAAGAATGTACACAGCTGCAAGAAACACGTGCACCTGCTGTACACGCGGTTCGCAGTGCAGCTATTTCCCCTGCACGAAGCTTAATCAACATGGCCTCCAATGCAGATGTCAGATCGACTCATTTCTGCAGATTCACGGAGCGAGAGTGCAATGCCAATTGCGTCAAGCCCCTCGCATCTGACTCCGAAAGACCTTTCGAAGCACTAGTCGTGCAAACCTTGGCAGTTGCACCAGAAAAACTAAACCACAAGGACCGAATTCCAAGACGAAATGATGACAGTGTCTTCGCGCATCGAAGCAACATGAAAAATGCAAAAACGTCGAAGGCAGTTGATACGTCGAAGCTGCATCAGGCTCTTTGCAAGAAACCTTCAAACTTTTAAAAGATTGATTGCAAATTTACATTTAGCTCGTCAAAACCGAAAACTCCGGCGTGTGTGAGAAATATTAGCAGAGCACGATCAGCGCCCTCTGTCCGTGTGGAGGCGTCATCCACATCCTGCACCTCGATATAATTGCATCGTCTGCAACTCGTCGGCTTCGGGGCTTAGAAACCCAGGGATGGGGAGCGAGCCTTATGTACAATCAATCGTTGCGTCAGCGCATAACTCCGGAAAATAAAATCTGATCAATGTTTCATAAAATCAAAAAATAAAAGAGGCAAATCTTAAAATAAACCGAGTCGGTCGCTTTTTTCGCTCAGAGCGTTTTGCAGGTACTTTTTGTGCGCCTGAAACATGAACACAGCGACACAAAGAAAGAAACAATAACGTGTTCAATGGGTCGTCATCGCAACCGATGAACGTCACGGATTGAAATTAAAACTGAGAGGACAAAAAAAGAGACAGCGTCTGAATGAAGACGGATACTGTTGCGGCAGGAGGAATCACAAAAATGAACCAACAAAGGAAATGAAAAAACAGACCCTTTGTTTCCTTCAACGCAGTGTCAGCCCACGTCCGCGCTTTGTTTCTGAGGGATCATAATCAAACAAACTGCATGACGTCGTATCCGTAAAAACCGAAAGGCAGAATGAATTTTGAAACTGCGCGCGCGAGCCGATTTGTTGAGTGCGCGTTGATGAGTGCGTGTGATGAGTGCATTTGATGAGTGCGTTTCGATGAGTGCGTTTTGACACAGCCTCGGTTCAAACTCCAGTCACGTGATGCGGTGTGGAGAGCACAAAATCGAACCCTATTTACAAAACAGGACACACACTGACCATAGTTAGCTGCCCAAAGCATCGAACTCCTCGAAAGTCATGGAGTCGAGACCGTTGTTGGCTTGTTGTGGAATTCCAGAATCCTCTGAGTTCTCCGTGTTCTCCTCGTCAGAAAAACTCAGCCTCAGTTTGGTGTTCGAGTCCGTCGGGGAGATAAAATTGCCTTTGTGGCTCGAGGTGAGTCTGCTGCTCGGGGTGTGACTCAGGTTGTTCATATTGCACTCGTTTTCACTGGCGTTCTGATTACTGGTGGGTGCGCCACTGCTGCTGTACTTCTGCGCGTTTCTGTTGAGGTTGGCCGTGATGTCCCGCTGGGCGGGGGACGTGTTGTGGTTCGGGGAGGTGAGGGTCGTGGTGATGGGTTTGGTGGCGGAGGAGGACGAGGAGGAGGTGGAGGTCGGGGAGCTGAGTCCGGTCAAGGTCAAGTTCGCGTTGAGGTCATCGCTGAGTTTTGAGCTGTCGCGGCTGATGCGTTTCTCCGTGAAGGACGTGTCGCTGGTGGTGGAGGAGCGAGAGGAGGGGGCGGTGTCCGGGCTCACCAGCAGGTCCGCCCCGCCCGCCGACCCCGCCCCACCCACCGGAGCCGCCCCCGCCCCTCTGGACGAAGTCCGCTTGACCTTGGGCGGAGGCTCAATCTTGGGCGCCACATTCAACTCGAGTCTGTTTCCACTCGCGTCTTGGGCGGGGAGGGGCGTGATGATCTGGGTCTCACTTTTCCCACTCGCCCCTCCTCCACTCTTCAAGTCTCTATTCGCTGAAAATGGATTCGCACTGAAGCTGCTGTTGTTGTTGTTGGGACTGACTTGGTGATGAGGAGGTTGTGGGTTCCTCATCTGGAGATTAAACTCCTGTCCGTGAACGTTGATGCCGCTGCTGTTGAGCGGCTTCATGTGGTGCGAGGAACCGGAAGTACCGCCGGAAGCACCTCTCGCCCCCTGGCGGCTGAGCGCGTACCAACTCGAGCTACTCGCATTACTCGTGTTGTGTCCGTTTCCGTTGTTATCCGACCCGCTCAGGTTGTAGGAGAGACTGTCTGAGGACATCTCCTTGTGCCCGCTGTCTGGGGAGTCCTGCTGCTGGGCCTTGCTGAACTGGGTGTTGGTGTTGGCGTACATGGCCTGCTCCGGCACCTGCTTCAGAGGTCGACTCTCGATCTCCTGGAACTCGGGTAGCATCACCGGACCCGGACTCGGGGTGTTAGCATCGGGCAGTGCCGGAATCTACAACAGGAAAAAAAAAACACCATCACACCACCCATTAGGATTCCGTCCACTGTGGGCCACACTGCACAAGATACGAGCCACACCACAAAAGAGAAGACTCATTAGGCCCACGATGGTTTCATTTGGGATATCACCAGCTCACATGACTTCCACCCTGGAGGATGATTACCACAAATAACCGGCCGGGCAGAGGAAATGGCCTCCGTGCGATTTCCACCGCGTTCGGCGCTCGCAGCAGCAACGAGTCTTGCAAGTTTTAAATTTTTTCATGCAATTAAAAAAAGACTCAATTTGCAGCAAAGTAAGAGGAAATTTAAATCCGAGAGGAAGCCATTTTCCGAGGGAAGCTTGACAACGTCATTAGAGGCCGCTTTTCGAGTTGAAAGGATTCTCTGTTTTCTAATCCTATTTTCCAGTCTGTGTTTCGAGAGACTTTGTCACAGCCTTCTGAGGCACGTATTCGGTTCGCCTCTCAGCAAAGAAAACGCTGTGATTTAGTGACAACATTCCGGCCTGACACCGTCAGCCTTGAAAGTCTTTCCTAAGTTCCCAAGGTCTTTGTGAAATATCCCTGAAACTTTTGTCAGTGGGAAGGGTGGAACAACCAAGCAACTGTCAACATGTCAGGCATATCCTGACTTCAGAGCAAAAAGCTGGTCTAAAATGACAACCGGCATCCAGTGACCCTGGTTTTCGACAGAATGGGGAGAAAGTTTCACACAACGTTTGACCCCCCCCCCCCGCCCGCCCTGCAAACGTCTCGTCGCCCACACGACGATGAAACGTCAAAATTTTATTTCCGAAGCGACGGTGATGTGTGTGTGTGTGTGTGTTTGTGTGTGTGTGTCCGTCTGTGTGTATGTGTGCGTTAGTCTGTGTATGTGTGTGTGTGTGTGTGTGTGTGTGTGTGTGTGTGTGTGTGTGAAACGTCGTGCTCAATCCCGCTCGAGTCGAGAACGACGGAAGGGTGCTCACCTGGGGCGGCGCGCGGGAGAAGAGCTCAGCGGACGGCATCCCGGTGACCTTCATCTCGAGCTCCTGCAGCCGCCCGACCAGCGAGTTGATGTGCTCCAGCAGCTCCCGGTTCTGCAGCAGCACCTGGTGCGTCCGAGCCTGCAGCGCAACGGAGACACAACCAGTATTTCAAACCCATTAGTCTGCGCACAAACACAGGTGAAAAGTTTTTTTGGCTAATCACAGACACCGCATCCGCAGTCAAGTTCGGCTGCAGATACATCCTCAAAACACATCTTCGACTGAAAAGCCAGAGCGCTGAAATCAAATTGATGGCCTTTCTCAGCTGCGGACACGATTCGGAAGAACAAAGCTCGTTGACAGAAGAACAACATTCCCACAATGTCAACCTCTCCGCCGCTACGGCTGAGGAAGGGAGGCGACTTGCAGCAGTGAGCCTGATCCCATCAAACGCTTGTCTGTTTTATTCACCCGCAGACCCTCAAGGTTGCCTCAACACGTGGCTCAGCGGTTACAAAGATCCCTTTAAGAGGCAATTTGTTCAGATTACGTTGCCATCAGACCCCTGACTAATGGCTGTTCCTTTCAAAGATTTACAATCACGTTTTCCAACAAAAAAGACGCCATGCATCATGCTTGAAGAAGGAGCGGAGAAACTCAGGCGCAGGATCTGTTTATGGGAGACAAGACCAATTCCTTTTGGGGAGGAGGCGGGGGTAAAATTAGTTTTGTTCTCCTGGTGGAAATTTAATGTGTCTCGGGCAAATTACATTCGCGGAAGACGCTCTGGTCATTATAGTTGCATTACGGAGCCCTTGGATGTGATTTAGAGCTCGCGGTTCGAAAAGACATGTCCGACGGCCTTGCCTTATTGATAAGCATGGCTGCGGTGCAACTGCTGTAATCGAGCGTATCCAGAACTGATGAAGTGTTCCCGAGCCGCTGGTTACCGCGCGGGATCCTCTCCCACACACCAGAGCCGTATCGGATCCGACGGGAGCCGTCCCCCGCTAAACTAACCAGCATCACAGCCCCATAAAAGCTCAATGCCGTGAGCTGTAAAACGACCACAATGCAGCGAGTACAACGCTCTGTAGGGATCAGTTTTGCTGGCCGCTAATGGGTCTCGTCCGAGATGCTCAATAGACTGAGTGCAGGGCCCACAGCCGGGCAGGGCCGGGCCGCGGCCCACACGCTCACAGCCAGCCCGAGAAAGTCAGCTTTATCCCAGGGTCTCATTGATCTGCGAAGCTTCAACAAACACATGACTGACAATGGAGTCAACTCGCAAGGAAGGCGAATCGCGCAAAAGATCAGCACGCTGCTTTTCTTCGCTTTGTGCGCAGCACACAATTGGGGTTCGCGCGATTGTTCTCTGCTCCAGAGAACGCGAAGCTAAAGCGAGCATAAATATTTTAGCCTTTCTTGATTCATGGTTTGGGCTTCAAGGTGCCCAAAGGATCCGTCGTAATTCGTTCGTGTTGATTCGCTTGGCTCTGTTGTTCTGTCCCCTGCGCTGATGCGTCGCCCAATTCTACATTCAAAGCATGCGTACTGTCGGCATAAATTCTACTGAAATTAATCCCCCCTTCTCACAAAGGTTTAGTACTCAATTTCAGCAGCCATAAAACAACGCTTCAATGGAACATACAAGGCATTGAGCAATTAAATTGAGCAAAAAATAATTAAAAAGAGGATCAAGTGAGCCACGTGGATGTTGGCAGCTCGTTGTCTCGTAACTTCTGAGAGAAGCATTAAATTCAGCCATAATTGACTCATAAACAAAATGGCGGCGGGAGCAATCAGCGTTCACAGCACCTCTAGAGATGCAGTACTGAAACGAGTATTACTTGTCCTTGTACCTGCGCCTCCATCCTGGCCGCCGTCTCCGCCGCCAGCTGGTCCTTGAGCAGATGGACCTGCGCGACGGCCACTTGCGTCTGTTGGGTTTGCTGTTCGAGTTGTTGTCTCAGCAACTGGATCTGATGGTGAGTGCTCAGGGGCAGCTGCGAATTGGCCGCGTAGGGCGAATCACCGAGCAGCTGTGGGGAGCTCGGGGAAGAAATGGTGCCCGCCGTCTGAAACAGACAAAAGGGGGAGAAATGTGATGAGTTTGAACCGAACAAAGACCATTCCCCGAAGAGCATTGAATGACATCAAAGGAACGGGCATACCAGGGATCCTCAACGTGAAAGTCAGGTCACAAAAGGCAGCAGCAGGATTGGTTGTCACGGACCTGGTTGTCATGGAACCGGTCATAGTTATTTGTTTGCCTCAGAATGTAAATGGCGGCAAGGGACCAACGGACAGACCGATGGCAGGTTCGTTGCCCTGAGTGCAACAAAACCACACCCCGAGCCCAGGCGACTCCCTCCCAGCGCAATCTTCTCTGACAAGCAGAAAAAGGAACATGACACAAAGACACATAGCTTTGCCTGCCATCCTCAGAAAGTCTTGGGGATAAAAGGTCTGAACAGCTGACATTTTTTCGTCCCATCAAATTTACTGGAGGCATAACTCGCGACCCCGGATCTGCCCCTGACAGCGTGGCCTTGCGAATCGCTCCCCCGAGGCTCCCCCGAAACTTGTGCGCATGCGCTGAGGCAGGTGCAGGAATAACAACCAGACCCCCCGATAAAAAAAGATGTCTTCATGAAAAACCAATTGCCAACTGAATTTCTGCAGGCAATTCAGAGAATGATGAAATGTCCTTTGAGAACCTTTTGATCCGCCCAGTGCACTCCACATTTCTCTTCTTCCTCTTCACACAGCTTATTCATGAAGGTTTTCGCAGAACTTCCCAGACAGAGAAGGAGCTGAGATGTTGGTTTGTGAAAAAAAGTGTCGGAAGAAAATTGATCGCTTGGAAGAATTAAATTTACATTTCTTCCCGCGGAGCGTCGTAACCTTGCCACACCTACCGCCGTCGAGCTTCTGGCTTCAGAGGAGACGTTGTCACAACAGTTGAAATACAAAGAGGCCCTTGAATCTGTCAAGAGTTACTGATGAAGCCGCCGACGACAGACAGGGCGCTTTGAAATTCTGGAAAAGGCCCTTCATCAGGGGCTGAGGTCCCTAAGGGCTGGCTCTTCATCAACATAAATGGATTCCCCCCCCCCCACACCCCGTGTTCCCGTTGCACCGTTGATTTGGACGCGCTGTACCTGGGGTTTGGAGGACACGGCGTTCAGGAGCTGCTGCGCCTGCGCGAACGCCTCTTCCGGGCTCTGCGGCCCCGTCGTCGTCGTCGTCGGGTCGTCAGCGCTCGACGGACTCGTTTCCGTCGGCAGCTTTTCCGAACCTGCGCCAAGAAGTGTTGCACATCTTAACTTTCTGCAATAACAAATCCAACCGCACCAACAAGCCAATCTGAGAGTGAGCCAAGAAACCCTTGGCATTCCCCCCTTCTTTCTGCGCCCGTGTAGAATTGGATACTCTCCACACACTTCTTATTGTCTGTGTATTTTCTTGCGGTGTAACCCGCTAACATTTGATTTGATCGTTCGCACCACGCCATAACTGCCTGGCACAGAAAAGCAGAGATTGCAGTCAGATCTATCCACCTCCCCCATCAAACTCTTATTCAAAATAAGAAGCAACAGTGCTTCTGGCATATTACATAACGAATCAATATGCAGCCCAATATTGCTGTTCTCAAGATGATGACTCGACCTGGAGTGCCCAAAGCAAATATTGATCTCTTTCATATTCCTGGCCTCTGTTCATTCACCGTTGCAGCCACAGTCAATTAGCCGAGATACAGATTTTTCTTTTCTTTGCAAAGAAAAAAACCTTCACCTGGTTGTGTTGTGCGATGATTTGTAAAATAATGGGGTATCGCGGATTGAGATCGACCTCGGTGGTCGAGGAGCCTGCAAAGCAGCTCTGTCGGGTTGTGTTTTGCGGAGTGTGTGTGTGTGGGGGGGGGACGCGGCATCTGCTTCGAGGAAACAACGCCCTGGCCTCGAATGAATAATGCACTCGGGTCCGCTCACCTTATTTCCAGAAAGCACTTGACAGCCGCGGCCCTAAATCAAGGTCCCCCAATCTGCCTCCACCTTCTCTAATTTCCTCACTGGTCCCAACAAGCTGGGTCAGGTCAAGCAAATGACTCTTGGCCTTCTATGTACAGCGCCCAACGCCCGCTGCATCTAAATTTGGGGGAATGTGATGAGGTTCTTGTTATGGTTCCGTTTATGTCTCTTCCTTCACGTGAGCATTCAGCACCCCGACGTTTGTGGTGGCGCACGTGTTGCTGGGCGAAAAGCGGGCAACACCACGTGCATATTCAGGGCGTTTATAACACGTGACGCTTCAGCACAAACGTCAACCTCGCAGGCACCAAGCGATGAAAAGAAAGCAATGCATCCGGCGCCCTTTGAGTCTGAAGCCTCTGGTTCAGTGCGAATTGGTGCACCGCTGATCACACACATTCTCTGTTCAGCTTCTTCCTCCAAACCGCAGAAAATCAGGAAAGGCTCGAGGACTCACTCTTCACGCGTGGCTCGTTGTCCTCGGAGGACTTCTCGCTCGCGGCGTCGTTCCCGTCCTCGAGTTGGGACGCCGCCTGCAGACTCAGCTTGTGACACACTTCGAACGCCTGCCCTATCGTCCTCACTATTCTCATGGCTTGGCTCTGGAAAGTATCCAAGGCAACACAGCGCTCATTAAGACACAACAGACAAACTAATTAAAACACTGTCGAGCGGATTAGAGACGGGTGTAGACATGGAATCCGTTTGTCGATTGCTGTCTCATGGCGCCACGATCGCTCCCGTGAGAGTACCAAAGGAGTATGTTAAGTACCTTTTTGTATGACTTGAACACATTACACTTGAACACGTTCGTGGAGCCGTCTCTCGCGATGTAACTGAAGATCTTCAGGTCCTGTGAGTCGTGGGACACGTAGAATATCCTGAAACACGGAAACACTCCATTGTGCAATGGGATCGAACCGATCAAGTGACTCGGTACTGGAGCCTGATGGCGGTCAGCACGCATTGAAGTCAGCACCACCATTGCAATGAAATGGAGAGCAAAAACCACGAATTCACACCGTGTTTCGTGAGAATTTCCCTGTTGCACCGTCTGAAGGAATGCCAAGCCTGTGGCGTCTTTTCACAATGGATATAGCAAGCTTGATTGTTTGCCAAATGTTACACACATGGCGAATTCTGCACCATTCAGTTTCAGCAGAGTCTTCACACGACTCAACGCCGTTGTTTTCAGGTGGAGCCCGGGCAGCAGGGGAACCGTTTTGAGAAACCACAACGGAACGTTTCGCCACAAAGGCCTTCAACGGCTCAAAGAGGAGAAGCGAAGTACAACAGCTTCGAGCCTCTTTCTCTTTTCGTTCCTCTGTCACCTCTGTCCCCGGAATAATTTATCACAAAATATCTCTTTTTGGAGAGTCACGAGAGACGGCGGTGGCAGCTTTATTGCTGTTCACTTCGTCTTCGCCCCAACAGCCCTTTGTACTCAAACGCAGCTCCACAATGGTTTGCAGACAGATAGGTTGGACAAGAAAGTGCATGTTTTCCACAATAAATCCACTTGATAAATCAATTCTATCCATTACACAAGTCAATACAACCGACATGATCAGCCACAAGTAAGCGCGCGCTGGCCGCTCTAAAAGCTTTTTGATTAACTAGCCAAACCCCGAGAGCACCGACAAACCCTCGCAGGACTAAATCTTCTTGTACGATAAATCAATGTTTTACCTGTAAATAGGATGGTGCATGATCATCAGTCGGTTTTCGTCCCACGTCCACTGGTTTTTCTGCAAAAAAGAAAACATTGGGAACAGCTCAATTAGGGAATGGAGTCGACCCTGCAGGTCTGTCTGGAAAGAACCTCCTCGCAGAGCTTCTTTGATCCACAAGGGGACTCCGCTGTGCCAACTGTGACAAACAAACCGACGCAAGGTTTGTTGGCGTGAGAATGGACGCAGCGTCGCTGAAGACGCAGCGTCTCCGAGGTCGGCACGCACGGCGGGCAGCAGGGCGGAAGCGAAGATGGTTCAGGGAAGCGATGAGCACCGCAGACTACCGGCGCTGCGACCACAGAGAGGGGAGGGGAGGGAGGGGGAGGGGGAGAGGGATTCCTTTGATGGGTGGTCGTG